>JGI26470J50227_1000271_pt1 | contig 22943 bp, 30 predicted proteins | sample FreactTroBogLake_FD_50227 | JGI IMG/M metagenome (IMG submission 50227) | reverse complement strand
GGTTCCGGCGTTATATTCCGCCTTCTTCTTCGGCATTCCCTTGGTTCGAAGGTGGCGGGAACGCCAAAAGAATGAAACAATCCGGACCAACAACCTACGCCGGAAGTTGGTGACTACGGTTCTGGATCGGCCCCTGAGCGTCCAACTCTCCCAGGTGGAGCCTGACCATGACAGGAACGCCCCGGGGAAGCCGGGTGCCCCCCGGGAGGCGCTCAAAGAAGCCCTCCTTCGGGACCTGGCCGGGGACCGAGCCATCGAGGTGGCCAGCACCGAGCCCCTGGTCTACGCCGTCCCCGACCTCGACCGGGAGCAGAAAGACCTGGCCGAGATTCGAAGGAACACCGACGTCTCGAAGCTGGCGGTGGGCAAGGTCATTTTCGACACCGAAGACCGCATCGAATAGGGAAGGACCGGCCGGGGCCTTAGACCGACAAGAAGGCCGGGCCGTTGGCGGTGAGCCTTCGTTGGATTTCGGCCTCGGTCAAGGGCACCCAGCGGCACCCCTCCCGGCGGAACCCCAGGGGGCCTTCCAACAGGGCCACGAGTCCCGAGTTGAGGCCTTCGGACAGCGCCCGGAAGGGGGCGAGGTCCGGTTGGTTGAACCGGGGGTCATCCCAGTGCAAGCCGCTGGTCATCAGGCAATCGAGGAGCAACTTGGCCGCCAAGAAGCGTCGGCTCTTTTCGATCCCAAAGATGAGCGGGCGGTCCAGGAGGCCGATGACCTCCCACGTAACCTGCTCGGCCTGGGCGTACCGGCCCACGTCCTTGTCTTGTTCGCTGAGACGGACCGGAAGGCTCTGGGTGATCCGGTCCAGGTTCGCCACCAGGTGATCGAGATCAAAGAGACCGGTGGCGCAATTGAAGAAGATGGGGTGGCCCTTGGCTTCGGCCGCCGTGACCTGGTCCTTGGCGATGGCCACCCCGATGTCGGCGCAGTTCAGCTGTCCCGAGGGTTCCCGGTACAACACGCCCCCTTTCACATCCACCGGAGTCTTGAAGGCAAAATCGAAGGCGGCAGGGGCCCCCGAGAGGGCCAGCAAGGCCAAGCCTTTCAGGCTGGGAATGTACCCGAGGTTGTCCACGTTCCCTAGGTAGACGAAGCGATACCCGTCCTCCCTCAACTGCCGGTAAATCTGCCGGAGCACCCGGAAGTTTTGACCGTGGCCGCCGGGGAGGGCGTAGGGAACCTCCCGTCCTTCCCGTTTGACCAGAAAGAACTTCCGGGGCACCCCTTCCTTGGCCGCCGTAAAGGTTCCGACCAGTTCCTGGACCGCCGTGGGGGTCTGACCCAGGGGCCGGGGGGCGTGGATCAGCAGATCCCCCAGGGCCGGCGACGAGGCGTAGGCGGCGAGGGCCTCCCGGAGGGGGCCATCGGTCGAGTGGCTGGTCATCTGGAACAGTTGCAACCCGGGGCCGGTGTACCCGGCCTTCTTGGCGGCGAGGTTGATCTCGCAGAGGACCCGGAGTTTGAGTTCCAGATAGGAGGGCCCGGGGGTGCCATCGGCCTGGACAAAGGCCGGGGTAATCCCTTTCGGAAGACCCTCGGTCACCAAGGCCATCCGCTCCAGATCAGCCTTGTAAATCGAGTACAGCCCGGCACCCAAGGACTGGTTCTTCTTGGTGTCTGAGTAGCTGGTGGCCATGCCGCCGTTCAGAACCCCAAAGGCGGTCACCTGACTGAGCCGCAACCCAATCTCCTCGAGGGTGGGGGCATCCCAATAGAGCACCTCGTCCGTCCCCGGGGGAACGAGCCCCGGGAGGGCCTCGCCAGGAAAAAGACGGCCCCAGGCCGCCTCGGCCCGGGCCCGGTCCACGGGCCAGGGGCCCTCTCCCCGGAGGNCGAGGATCTGGCGACCGTCGATGGGAGGGAACTCGGCCACGGTAACCCCGGGAGCCGCCCCGGTTCCTTGGTTGATCCTTTCGAGGAGGTCCTTGGAAAAGGCCCAGTCCGCCCCGACGTCTTCAAAGCGCTTTTGGAGTTCGGCTTCGGTCATAGGTCACACCATCAAGGAGAGGGCTGCGTTGGCAGCACCGTAGAGGCTGATCGAGTAATCCTTGATGATGTAGACAGGGATCTCTTGAAGCAATTTCAGGGTGTTGGGGTTGCAATGGACCTCAAAGGTCTTGATGAACAACTGGTCCCGGACGAACACTTCGAGGTTCTTGCCGGAAATCCCCCCGGCCAAATAGAAGCCGCCCCGGGGGATGAGGAAGCTGGCCACGCTGGCGGCAAACCGGGCGTAGAGCTTCACAAAGGTTTCAAAGATCTTGCGACAGCCCGGATGGGTGGCCACGTGCTGGCTAATCGCCGCCGGCTTGTGGACGTCTGCCTGCTGCAGGATGTCCCGGATCACCGGGTCGGCCTTGTCCAAGGCCCCCTTTTCTAAGAAGTAGTAGAAGAGGTTCTTGATCCCCATCCCCGAAATGGCCATCTCGTATTCGGGCACGAGGTCAATGGTCTCCATGATCCAGGCCTTGAACCCTCGGGTGTCCTCGTCGAAGTCGGCCAGGTCCATGTGGCCCCCTTCGCTGGCAAAGGCCCTCCACCGTTCCCCATTCTGGACCAAGAAGCCCACCCCCAGTCCCGTCCCGGCCCCCACGACGGCCTTGAGGTCCCCCGAGGGCACCGGGGTCGATCCGTCGGGCCGGCGCAGGATTTCCACCTGCTGGGGGTTGTTCACGTCGAGGAGGGGAAGGCCGAAGCTAATGGCCGAAAAGTCATTGATGATCAGGGTGGGAACCCCCAGGGTTCGCTCAATGTCGTGGCCATCGATGGCCCACTTTTGGTTGGTCATCTGACAGAAGTTATCCTTGACCGGCCCGGCCCCCGAGATACAGCACAGGTCAAAAGCGACGTTGGGCAACCGTTCCCGGGCGACCTCCATGGTCTTTTTCACGCACGCGGTGAACTGGGTCACCGCATCGCTTTCGAACACCACTTCTAAAAGGAGGTCGATGTGCCCGTCCCGTTCTCCTGCCACACCGAGGTTGGTGTTGGTGCCGCCCACGTCTCCCACGAGGATGAGCTTTCGGTATTTTTTTTCAATGTCCTTGAACCACTGGGTCTTCATAGGGGTAGAATAGGGGATAGTGAGGTTTTTCGCAATGCGCTTTTCTCCCGGGGTTTCGGACCTGTTTCTTGATTTCGATGGAGTGCTGTGCGACTCCTTAGAGGAGTGCTTCCGGTCCAGCTGGCTCACCCTCACCGGGGCCCCCCTGGACGACTCCCAGCCCCCGGAACCATCGTTTGGCCCCGACTACCGGGCGCGGTTCAACGCCTGTCGACCCTTCATCCGATCCGGAGAGGACTACCTCGTCGTCCACGAGTGGGCAGCCCGAGGCCTCGTCCCCCGGAACCAAGCCGAGTTCGACCAGTCCCTCCAGGCCAAGGGCCCCGAGGCCCTGGCTACCATGAAGACGAAGTTGTACGCCGTCCGGGACCAATTGTTGGCCCGGCATCGATCGTCGTGGTTGGCCTGGAACCCGCTGTACCCTGGGGTCGCCGAGGCCTTGAAGCTCCAGGTCACCAACCCCCGAGTCTGGATCCTCTCGACCAAGAAGGCCGAGTTCATTGTCCAGATCCTCGGGCACCACGGGGTTTCCTGGCCCTTGGAGAGAACGTTGTACACGGGAACCCAGAAGAAGCTAGACCTGATCCACCAGCGCATCGGGACCCAACCGTCGGTGCTCATCGACGACCAGATCGAGCATCTGGACTTTCACCATCCGTCCTGCGCCTGCTTTCTGGCCCTCTGGGGGTACGTCGCCCCGGGGGTGGCGGCCCAGGCGGCCGCGACCCTGACCCTCCCCGAGGCCCTCGAAGAGATCAGGTCCTTTCCCCATCCTCGTCGGGCCGGGTGAGGAGGGTGAGTTCGTCGGCGGTGATGACGTCCTCCCGCTCGTCCTCCTGGTTCACCAGGCGGAGCAGGGTTCGGATTTCGTGGATGTCTGCGTCGTGGCTTTCCCGGCGGCGCAGGAATTCGTTCCGGTAGGGAACCAAGGCTTCGCTGACCTCTCCCGTCCCCTCGATCAGGGCCCCGTAGAGTTCCAAGAGCGCTCCCTCCACCTTCACTAAGTGGTACAGGTACTCGGCCCGTCGAATGAGGTTGGGGTTGTCTTTGAGGGNGGCGAGGATTTTGTCGAGGGTGACGTCGATGAACCGAAGGTCGGCCAGGAACTTGTCTTGAAAATACTCGGCATCGACGGTGAGCCGCAGGCCCTCTCCCAAAGTCTTAATTTGCAGAGAGAGGTAGAATAAGTCCTCTTCATAATGGATCTTGGCTTTCATGGTCGAATTGACAGTAAACCATGTCTGTGATAGTTTGGCAACGCCTCTTTATCCGGCCCGTTGGGACCGGATCGATAGTCCGCGAGGAGGACCAATGCGCACTTACGAAGTCGTGTTCATCTTCCGGTACGAGAACGACCACTTAACCAAGGGTCTGGATTTCGTCCGGAATGAACTCAAAGCCAACGGAGCCAATGTCGTCAAAGAAGAAGACATGGGCGAACGAAATTTGGCTTACCCCATCAAGAAACAAGATCGGGGTCACTATGTCTTGTTCAACATCGAGTTTGATCCGGCCAAGATTGCCGAGACCGACAAGATCTTGAAACTCCAGACAGAAATCTTGAAGTTCCTGTTTATCGCCCAGGAAGCCTGACGGGGTTCCGGTCATGGCAGGGGATATCAACCACGTCGTTCTGGTCGGTCGGGTAACCCGGGATGCCGAACTTCGGTACACCGCTTCGGGATCGGCCCTTTGTAATTTCTCGGTCGCTGTGAATCGCCGGGTCAAGAAGGGTGACCAGTGGACCGATGAGGCCTCGTTCTTCGACCTGACTCTCTGGGAGAAGCAAGCGGAAAACCTGAACAAGTACCTTGTCAAAGGGACCCAGGTCGCCGTCCAAGGGGAGTTGCGCCAAGACCGCTGGGAGAAGGACGGGCAGAAGTTCAGCAAGATCCAGGTGTTTGTGAATAACCTGCAACTGCTGGGCTCGGCCCGGGGTACGGGTGGTGAAAGCCGGACCTCGGAGTCCGGGGCTTCCCCGTACCGAGCCCCCGAACCCGCCCGGACCGGGGCTCCCCAAAAGCCGGCGACCGAAGATTTCGACCCACATGCCTACGAAGACGATATTCCGTTTTAATCACCTCGAGGAGGGTGTTGTATATGTCTTTTGAGAATGAACAAAAAGAACTAGAAGAATCCCTGGACAAGGGAGCGACCCGACCCGGAGACGGCGGCGAACGCCGGGACGGTGGGGACCGCGGTGCCCGCCGGGGCAAGGTCTATTTCAAGAAGAAGATCTGCAAGTTCACGGTCCACAAGTGGCCCTGCGACTGGAAGCGCACCGATATCCTTCAGAAGTTCATCACCGAACGGGGTAAGATCCTTCCCCGCCGGATCACCGGTACGAGTGCTCGGTTTCAACGCAAGCTCTCTCGTCAGGTGAAGATCGCCCGGGTGTTGGCCCTTCTTCCGTACGTGAAGAACTGAGGCTTCGATGCAGAAGGATGGCCGCCGGTGGGGCGCCTTCGCCTTGGCGACGGTCCTCTCGGTGGCGGCCTACCACCTGAGCTTCCTGGGAGTGGTGTTCTTGGTGCCGCTCCAGTGGGTTCGGTGGAAGCAGGGTGAGGTGCGGTTCTGGTGGGCGTCGTTCCTGGCGCTGGCGGGAATCGTTGGGGTGGAACTCCTGTGGAAGGCGTTCTCTCCGTCACCCTGGACAGTCCTGGATGGGGCTGGGTTGGTGGTCCCGGGGATTCTGGTGGCCGGCTGGGTAACTCTGGCGGCCTTGGAACGAACGGGCTGGCGGTTTTTGTACCGCCTTTTGGTGGTGACCTCGGTCACCGGAATGGTCTTGTTCCCCTGGTTGACCTGGCTGTGGGGGCAAGCCGACGTGGTTCAAGCCGTGCAAACGGCGTTCAACGATGCCTGGACCAAGGTGTTCCCTCCCTCGGGGGCGGAGCTGCCTGGGGTCGGGGTGCCGATGGATAAAGCAGAGTTCTTTGAGCTGATGAAGCAGGCCCTCTGGGGCAGTTTCCTTCTGGTGTTCTTCCTCTTTTGGGGGTTCNCCGCCCGGGTCTCTCGGATTTTGGTCTCCCCTCGGGACTACCAAACCTCGAAGGACTTCTTCCTGCCTCCCCAGGGTGTCTGGCTCTTGTTGGGGGTTTGGGGGGCGATTCTGATCCAAGGTTTGTTGGGTCGGATGGGGATTCGTTGGGACTGGGGTGTCGCCGAATACGTCGTGCTGAACGTAGGTTGGGTGGTGCTCTTTGTGTATGCCTTTGCTGGTTGGGGCATTGTCCACGCCTTGATGGATCGGTGGCGATGGCCCCGGATCGGCCAGGCGGCGGTTCGGGTGCTCTTGACGCTCCTGGTTTTGGTCCCTGGACCGGGACAAGGGGTGGTGTTAGTGGGGCTTCCGGTGCTGGCGGTTCTAGAACTTTGGGTGAATTTTCGCAAACGAACGCAAGGGGNAGGATTATGAAGATCATTCTGCTGAAAGATGTGGAAAATTTGGGAGATGAGGGCGAGGTCAAGACGGTCGCCGATGGCTACGGTCGGAACTATTTGCTTCCCCGGGGTTTTGCCACCCTCTTTTCCAAGCATGGGCTCAACCTGATTGAGCAGCGCAAGGCTAAGATCGAAGCCCGAAAGGAAGAGAAGCGGCAGGCCGCCCTCGGCCTCAAGGAGAAGATCCAGGGCCTGAACGTGGTGATTTCGATGCCCGCCGGGGACAATGGCAAGCTGTTCGGCGCCGTGACCAACGGGGTCGTTGCCGAACACATCGCCAAGGAAGCCGGGGTGGTGATCGACAAGCGCAACGTGAGCATCCATGGCAACGCCATCAAGCTCGTGGGTATCTACGAGGTGCGGGTCCGGGTCATGGACCGCGAATACGCCGTCATCAAGGTCGAAGTGAAGGCCCTGGAAGGCTAATTCCATGGGAAAGGAACGGGTTCCCCCGCACAATCTCGACGCCGAGTCGGCTGTGCTGGGGGCGCTTCTCCTTTCCAAGGATGCCCTGGACGTGGTCGTCCAGGTTCTACGGCCCTCGGACTTCTATCGACAGGCCAACCGTACCCTGTTCGAGGTCATCCTCGATATGTCCACCGAGGGCCAAGAGGTGGATGTCCTCACCCTCAGTCACGCCCTGGCCAAGATCGGAAAGCTCGACTTGGTGGGGGGCATGGCGGCCTTGGCTCAGCTCAGCGAGTCGGTGCCCTCGGCGGCCAACGCCGAATACTACGCCCAGATCGTCAAGAACTCCTCGGTTCGACGGAACCTCATCGATGTTTCGAGCAAGCTGATCGTTCAGTCCTACGAAGAGAGCATCGAGAGTCGCCTCCTCATCGAAGAGGCCGAGAAGCGGATCTTCGAGTTGGCCGAGGATCGATCGTCCCACAATTACAAGAAAGTCGGTGATATCGTCACGCTCAGCATGGAGAGGATCATCGCCCTTTCCAAGAGCAAGGACGTGGTCACGGGCATCCCGTCGGGGTTCAAAGACCTGGACAGCGTCACCACGGGGTTCCATGCCTCGGAATTCATCATCATCGCCGCCCGGCCGTCCATCGGGAAAACCACGTTCGCCTTGAACTTGGCCAGTTACCAGGCCATCACTAAGAAGATCCCGGTGGGGTTCCTCAGTCTGGAAATGCCCGACCTCGACTTGGTCGACCGCATTTTGGCCAGCGAAGCCCGGCTCGACTCCAGTAAGATCCGCAACGGCTTCCTTCGCCCCGCGGATTTGACCAGCCTTCGGGACGTGGTCCCTTCGGTGTATGAGGCACCCTTGTACATCGACGATACGCCGAACATGAAGTTGCTGGACCTCCGGGCCCAGGCCCGGCGGATGAAGGCTAAGAACGATATCCAGATTCTGTACGTCGACTACATCAGCTTGATCGGCCACGAGAACCCGAACATGCCCCGGCATGAGCAGGTGTCGGACATCTCGAGGTCGCTCAAGGCTCTGGCCCGGGAACTCAAGATTCCCGTGGTGGCCCTGAGTCAGTTGAGCCGGGCCACCGAGGAAAAGAAANCCCCGGGCCTGGCCGACCTAAGGGAGTCGGGGTCCCTGGAACAGGATGCCGACGTCGTCTTGTTCTTGCATCGAAACCGGGGTACCGAGAGGGACGCCCGGGACACCAATCATCTTCTCATCGAGACCGACCTCATCATTGGCAAGCAGCGAAAGGGTCCCATCGGGACGGTGAAACTGGGCTTCCTTCCCCAATACACCCGGTTTGAAAATTTTGATGGCAGCCACGATGGGGGTCCCGTATAATCAAAGGAGGGGGTCCTCATGGCTTTTCAGGATAAGTACGATTTCAGCTTGTTGGTGAACGACAAGGAACGGTACGTGGTGGCCGAGTTGGAAGCCCAGCTCAAGGTTCGTACCGAAGTCTGTCGTTGCCAGGAGTGCATCCTCGACATGGTGGCCTTGGCGTTGAACCACACCAAGCCCCTGTACCGGGTGACCCTCCTCGGGGCCATTTACGCCACGGCGGACGACGAAAGCGTCCACCAGGAGATCACCGAAGCCGTCGGCGCAGCGGTGGACAGGATCTTCGCCAACCCGTCCCACGCCCGGAACGAGTCACTTGGGCCCGAGGAGAAAGCCTAGGTCGTTGAAGGTGGTGAAGATCACCAGCCCGAGGATCAGAACCGCCCCTAGTTGCTGGTAACGCATCAGGGCCTTGAACCCCACGGGCTTGCGACGGATGGCCTCGATGGCACTCAACACCACCGAGCCACCGTCGAGGGCCGGGATGGGCAACAGGTTCATCAGAAAGAGGGCTAGGCTGATGAAGGCCAAGAAGTTGGCGATGGCCCCCCAGCCCTGACCCCANCCCGCCAAGAAGCCTTGGGAGGCCACCTCACCCACGTAATAGGTAATCCGCAACGGACCCGACAGGCTATCGGTGACGCTGGTTTGACCGGTCACCAGTTGCACCAGACCGTCTCCCATTTGGCCCAGCAACCCCAGCGTCTTGGTGGAGCCGGTGGCCACGGCTTCCGGCAGGGCCAACCCTACGGCCGGGAACGTCGGCTCCACGAACTGCAACCCAGGGTCGGTCTTGGCGGGGGGACCATCGGGGACCAACAGAAGATCGGCCGTTTGGCTTCCCCTTTGGACAGTAACGGTGACATTTTTGGTGCCGGCCTTGGTCAGGGCCTGGAACAGGGCTTGGGTCGAAGAGATGGGCACGGTGTCCACGGCGGTGATCACGTCGCCCGGTCGAAACCCTGCCAACTCGGCCGCCGAGCCCTTCTTGATCCCCTGGACCTGGGGGACCACCAGGGGGTAAACCCCCACCAGGGGCCGCTTTTCGGTGGCATCATACCGGGGGGTCACCGTGACGACGGCCTGGGTTCCCTGTCGGTCCACTTTCCAAACCTGGGGCTGGGTCCCCTGGGCGGCGATGGTCTTTTGCAGATCGGTGAACGACCGCAGAGGGTGGTCGTTGATGGAGAGCACCCTGTCCCCGGTTTGTAACCCGGCCTGATCGGCCGGCAGACCCGAACGACCATCCTCGCTGGCCAGCAGAATCTTAGCGGCCGGTCCGGTCTCGGGAACCCCCGTGCACTGGAGGGCGACGATCATGAGGAAGGCAAACAGGAGGTTGAAGGCGGGGCCGGCCATGCTGATCAGGATGCGCTGCCACGGTTTCGCCGCGAACAGAGAACCGGGTTGGGGTTCGAAGGTGCCATCTTGGCGCTGGAGGGCCACCAGGATGTCCTGTTCTCCCTTCATCTTGCAGTAGCCCCCCAGGGGGAGCAAGCAAATCCGGTACTCGGTCTTTCCTGGCTTCCAGGACCACAGGACCTTGCCCCAGCCGATGGCGAAGGCTTCGACCTCGACGCCGGACCAGCGGGCCACCACGAAATGGCCGAACTCGTGGATGGTGACCACGAGGCTCAGGCCGAGGAGCCCAATACAGATAAAAACAATGGTGTCCAATCAGAATCTCCCGTACTGGAGGAAAAGGTAAAACACCGGGGCCGAAAAGAGAAGCGAATCGATGGAATCGAGGACGCCCCCACGGCCGGGGATGACATCCCCCGAATCCTTGACCCGGGCGCTGCGCTTGAGGCTCGACTCGAAGAGGTCTCCGGCAATGGTGGTCAACGCCAGGACCAGGGAGAGGCCCAGGATCATGGGAAGGTTGGAACCCAGCAGGTGGTTCGGAACCCAGAAAAAGCACACCACCAAGACCAAGAAGGTGGCCCCGATTCCCCCCACGAACCCGACCACACTCTTCGACGGGCTCACCAGGAAGGGTTTGGGGGACTTCCGACCGAACAGGGTGCCGAAGAACCAGGCGCCCGCATCGTTCCCAAACACGGCGCAGAGAAAAATCGGCATCAACAACCAGGCGTCCGGAAGGCTGTTGATCCGCAAGACCCAATAGACAAAGAACCCGGGGTAGATGACGGTGAACAAGATGCCGGTCACCTTGGCCAAGACGGGCTGCAGATTCTCTTCGGTGTTAGCGAAGATCTGCCGGACGAACACGACGACGATCACGAGGGCCGCCAGGGTCAGGCTCAGGTCCGAGGTGAGCCAATGGGCATTCTCTCCATAGGCGATGAGGGGGAACAGGGCCCCCAGGGCGTAGGGGAGGTAGCGGTTGAGGTCGAGTCCCTTGGTCCGGAGCAACGCTGCCGTTTCCCCGGCCCCGAGGGCAGAGATCACCACGGCCACCAGGGCCAAGGGCAGATGGAAGCCCCAATCCCACATGGCCACGAGCAAGAGGGCGGGCAAGGCCAGAAAGAACAAGAGCAGCCGGAGCAGGACCTTACTCATGGACGCCTCCGAATTTGCGTTGTCGCCGTTGATAGTCCCGGAGGGCCTTCTTGAGGTCGTCTTCGGTCCAATCGGGCCAGAGCGTCGGACTAAAGTGGAACTCGGCGTAGGCCGACTGCCACAGAAGAAAATTACTCAGGCGTACCTCTCCGGCGGTTCTAACCAAAAGGTCCACAGGTGGAAACTCCGGTCGATCCAGGTACTGGGCAAAGGTCCCGGCGTCGAGGGGAGGGCGACCCGGGGCCCGGGACCATCTCTCCACCGCCCGAAGGATCTCGTCCTGGCCACCGTAGTTGATGGCGAGGTTCACCGTCAAGCCTTCGAACCCTTGGGTGTCCCGCTGCACCTGCCGAAGGTCGGCCTGGACTTCCGGGGGCAAGCCCTCAAGGTTCCCCGAATGGACCACCCGAATCCGGTGTTCCTTATAAAACTCCCACTCTTTGAGCAGGTGACTCTTGAGGAGGAACATGAGGAAGGAAACCTCTTGTTCGGTCCTCTTCCAATTCTCGGTGGAAAACACGTACAGAGACAGGTACCGAATCCCCGCCTCCGAGGCGGCCCGGGNGATCCTTTTGGCGACTTGAAGGCCTTCTTTGTGGCCTTCGGACCGGTTCAGCCCCCGTTGCTGGGCCCAGCGTCCATTCCCATCCATGATGATCCCGAGGTGGGTGGGGAGGGAACTGGCCTCGTGATCCCCCATGTCAGATTTCCAAAATTTCCTTTTCTTTCTCGGCGGCGATCCGGTCGATGTCCTTGATGGTCGCGTCGGTGACCTTTTGGATCTCGTCGAGGATCTTCTTGGTTTCGTCCTCGGTGAGCTCACCGTCCTTCTGCATCTTCTTGTAGGCGTCGTTGACGTCCCGGCGGACGTTTCGTACCCCCACCCGGAAGTTTTCGGCCACGGCCTTCGCCTGCTTCACCAGCTCTTTCCGGCGGGTCTCGTTGAGGGCGGGGATGTTGATTCGAATGACCTTTCCGTCGTTGCTGGGGGTCAGGCTGAGGTCAGAGGCCAGGATCGCTTTCTCGATGTCGCCGATGACGCCCTTGTCCCAGGGTTGGATGACGACGAGCCGAGCCTCGGGGATCGAGATGTTGGCCACCTGGCTCAAGGGAGTCTTGGAGCCGTAGTACTCGACGGGAAGCTTCTCAAAGAGGGCGGGGGAGGCCCGACCCGTCCTCAGCAGGGCGTACTCGTCCTGGAGGCTCTTCAGACTCTTCTTCATTTTCGCTTCGGCATCGGCTTTGATCAGTGTGGACACAGTACCCTCCCAGAAAGAAAGGTCGCCCCCGGAACCGAGGGCGNCCCCATTACACAGGTGAGCCGGGGCTTAGGCCTCGACACCCACCTGGACATACGCATAGTCGACGACTTCCACTTTCGTGCCAAGGTCCTTGCCGAGCTTCTCGGCAGCCTGGGTAACGGTGATCTTGTCGTCCTTCACGAAGGGCTGGTCGACGAAGCTAATCTGCTTCAGGAACTTTTCGACTTTGCCCTTCATGATGCCGGCCACGATGTTCTCGGGCTTTCCGGTCAACTGCTCGGCGTCCCGAACCTTCATGATCTCTTCCTGCTCCTTGAGCCAGGCAGCGTCCACCTTGGACCGGTTCAGGTACGTGGGGTTGAACGCAGCGGCGTGGAGGGCGAGGTCAAAGCCAAACTGTTGAACCTTGGGGTCCGCAGCCTTGGCGGCATCGGCCACGTGGAGCTTCACAAGCACACCAATCCGGCCTTCGCCGTGGATGTACTGGACGATCGCCTCACCGGCGCCGGTCGACAGGGTTTTGAACGTCCGGATCCCGAGGTTTTCCTTGGTCTTGACGGCCAGTTCTTTGAGCTTGGCGTCGGCCGTAGCGTCGGGACCGGTGGCCCCAGCCTTCACCAAGGCGTCCAGGATGGCCTGGCCGGTGGTGACAAACTCGGGGTTCCGGGCCACGAAGTCGGTTTCACAGCTGATTTCAATCACGGCGGCATGGTTGCCCACGATGGACGTGAACACCCGGCCCTCGGTGGCAGCCCGACCGGATCGCTTGGCCACGGCGGCCAGGCCTTTCTCTTTGAGGAACTTTTCGGCGGCAGCGAAATCACCGCCGGCCTTTTCCAGAGCTTCCTTGCAATCGCCGAAACCGGCGCCGGTCTGGTCCCGGAGTTTTTTTACGTCGAGGGGGCTAATGGCCATAGGTCTCTCCTTGGTGGTTACGCTCGTTCGTCGTCTTCAGCATCAAAGGTGGCAGCGAGGCCGTTTTCGGTGAACCCGGCACTTTCCATACCGGGGGTTTCGTCTTCCTGGAGGGAGTCGATGACGGTCAAGCCGATCTCGTTGTCGGCCTCGATCACCGAGTTGGCGACGATTTGGGTGAACAGGGTGATGGCCCGGATGGCGTCGTCGTTTCCGGGGATGGGGAAGTCGATGCCTTCGGGGTTGCAGTTCGTGTCGACCACGGCGATGATCGGAATCCCGGCCCGGCGGGCTTCGGCGATGGCGATGGCCTCTTTCCGGGGGTCAATGACGAAGAGGATGCCGGGCAACTCCTTCATCTCCTTGATGCCGCCGAGGTTCTTCTCGAGCTTGGCCTTTTCCTTCCCCAGACCGGCGATTTCCTTCTTGGTCAAGTGACCGTAGGTACCGTCGACTTCCATCTTCTCGATCTTCTTGAGCCGAGAGAGGGACTTCTTGATGGTGCTGAAGTTGGTGAGCATGCCGCCGAGCCAGCGGTTGTTCACGTAGAACATGTTGCACCGTTCGGCTTCGGTCTGGATGGACTGTTGGGCTTGCTTCTTGGTCCCGACGAACAGAACCGTCTTCCCTTCCAGCACGGTCTTGCGGACGGCGTTGTACGCTTCCTTGATCGCCTGGATGGTCTTCTGAAGGTCGATGATGTGGATACCGTTGCGTTCCGCAAAGATGAACTTCTTCATCCGAGGGTCCCAACGCTTGGTCTGGTGACCGAAATGAACACCTGACTCGAGCAGGTTCTTCATCGTAACTACAGCCATGGTAGTTGCTCCTTAAATTTCACCGAAAACGAGACGCTTTGCGGTGATCCTTCTCATATTTCACGACATCCGAAGGAGCTTGAACCCAGGGGTCAGGCTCGAGGACGCGGAGAGTTTTCCTGAGAATGCCATAAACCTCAGGGATTGGCAACCCCACGACGTTGGTCCAACTCCCCCGGATCCGTCGAACCAGGAGGGCTCCGGTCTCTTGAATTTTGTAGCCCCCGGCCGCATCTCGCCATTCTCCCCTCAGGAGATAGCGTCGATACAGGTCGGCGTCCCAGGGAACGAACTCCACGTCGGTGCTCACCGTCTGTTGGCGGATCCGCCCGGTGATGGGGTCCCCGAGGGCGAAGCTAGTGAGGACCCGGTGGTGGTGGCCGGCCAGGCTGTGGTAGAACTCCCAGGCTTCGGCCTCGCTGAGCGGCTTGTTCAAGGCCCGGCCCCGGAACGACAGAAGGGTATCGGCGGTCAAGGCGGGGAGGCGGTTCCCGGGATGGGACGTGAGGAACTGGACCAACTTCTCCCGGGCCAGGCGATGCACCTGGGTCGACGGCCGTTCCCCGGTCCGAGGCACCTCGTTCCAGGGGTTCGAGGCCACTTGGAAGGGGATCCCCAGGGCCTCCAGGAGGGCCTTTCGCCGGGGAGACCCGGACACGAGCAAGAACTGCGGAGCTTCCAAGGGCGCACCTCTCTCAGGGTCAAGGCTCTACCATGGGACCCGGGGGTGACGCAAGGTGACCCGGGGGTCAGGCCCGGGCGTTGGCCCGCTTGACCCGTTCGGCCAGGGCGCCCAACAGCTTACGATTGGCCCCGGGGTCGGCCCTGAGGGCGAAGGCAAACACCTCGGGGGGAATTTCCAGAACCAACCCGGGGCTTCGGGCCCGGATGGTGGCCCCCCGGGGCTCCCCCAGGAGCGAAGCCGTCTCGCCAAAGATCTCCCCGGGGCCCAGGACCGCCACCACGTGGCTCTCGGGACCCTCGACGACGATTTCGACCTCGCCTTGCTCGACGACAAAGGCGGTGGCTCCCACATCCCCCTGCCGAAACACGATGGACCCGGCCTCGAGGGCCCGACCGTAGCGCCTCTCCAGGCGACCGATGTCACCGAACACAAAGTCATCGATGGGATCGGGGGTGGTCCGGGCCCAGCGACGCAGGTGCCGGCCCAGCAGCAGCCCATCGAAATTCTGTTCGACGAACAGGGCCGTGGCGGTGGCGTAGTACAGACTGAAGAAGACCGAGACGTTCACCAGCACCAGGACGAGGTTGGTGATCACCCCGTAGAGCAACTCGTACTGATCGGTGTTGATGATCCGGTGGAGGGTGAGGCCGATCAACGAGAACAGACCCACGGCAGCCAGGGAGTACACGGTAATCCGGCCCAACCCCGGGGGAGTCACCGGAAGGAACCGGAGGGTGGCCACAAAGAACCCCCACAGGACCACGAAGGGGACGGCCTCGATCCCCAGGACCAACCCTCCCAGGGTCTGGGGGTCTAGGCTATGCCGGGCCGCCATCACCAACACCCGGGCCACTTCGGACAGGGCCAAGACGGCCACCATGGTCACCAAGGCCGCCACTTCCATCAGGTAGGCACCGGCCACGTCCCACAGGGTGACCGCCGTGGCCTTGGCTCCCCAGATGACCTTGAAGCCCCGACGGATCGAGGAGAAGAAGACCCGGGAGGTCCAAAACAGCCCCAGTACGGTGATCACCGTGCCCAGGGCCAACAAACCGTGGTTAAACAGCTTCGGTGCCGCATCGGGGACGTGAATGGGGCCCAAGACGGTGGTCGCGAGGGCCTCGAGGCGCCGGGCCCCTCCGGGGAAGGCCTCCAGAACCCACCCGGCCAAGCCCAACGAGAGCAGCAAGACGGGGACGGCGGACAACAGAAAGGACAGGGCCCCGGCCGCCGCATGGTTGCCCACTTCTTTCTCGGCCTGAACATCGAGCACCAAGGTGAGCCGCTGAAGGAGGGCCCGGAAGGTGCTGGGACGCGCTCGGCCCGGGAGCTGTTCGTTCATAGCACCTATTGTCGTTCGAAGGAAGGGAGATTTCCAGGGGGGAGCCTCCACCAAACCCGGGGCGATTCCGTATGAGCCTCGGGCGATCGGTGGGGCGTCACTATCCCGTGGTCTATCAAGGGATCAAAAGAACTTTGCCCTTGGACTCCCGGGATTCCAGGTAGGCTTGGGCTGCGCCGGCCTCGGCCAACGGGAACTTCCGGTCAATGCGCACCTGGAGGCTTCCGTCGGCAACCCAGTCGAATAGGTCGCCGGCACGCCCCAGGAGTTCTTCACGGGTTTGGGTGTAGCTGCCCAAGGTGGGCCTGGTCAGGAAGAGAGATCCCCCCTGACTCAGGACTTGGGGATCCAACGGGGCTACAGGTCCGCTGGCTTGTCCGAATAAGACCATCATCCCCCGGGGGCGCAGGAGCCTCAGCCCCTTTTCAAACGTGGTTTTCCCGACCGAGTCATAGACTACATCGACGCCACGCTTCCCGACCAATCGTTCCACGTCGGTAGCGAAATCGGTCTCCGTGTAGAGGATGACCTCATCGGCACCGGCGTCCTGGGCGAGCCTGGCCTTTGCCGGACTCGAGACCGTTGAGATGACCCGGGCTCCGCAACGTTTGGCGATCTGGGTCAACAGGAGACCAACGCCACCCGCACCGGCGTGGACCAAGGCGGTATGGCCCTTGGCCAGAGGAAAGGTCGATAAACTGAGGTAGTGAGCCGTCATCCCTTGAAGAAGAAGTGCTGCCGCTTGGTCAAAGGAAAGTGCGGCAGGAAGGGTGATCGCCCGTTCGGCGTCCACGAGGGCAAACTCGGCATACCCGCCGAGTCCAGCGACGGTCGCGACTCGGTCGCCTACTGAAAACCCCGCGACTCCCGGTCCCAAGGCATCGACCGTCCCGGCGAACTCTCCTCCAGGGGTGAGAGGAAACGGCATGCCGTAGAGACCTTTTCGATGGTAAATCTCGACAAAGTTGAGGCCGGTCGCGACCACCTTGACTCGAAGTTGTCCGGGGCCCGGTTCGGGACGCGGGACGGTGATCGGGACAAGCTTGTCAGGGCTTCCGGCCTCAGAGATCCGAATCGCAACCATGGGGGTTCCTCCACGGCCAAGATAGTACCGAATCCGTCTCGAGGCAAAGCCTTTCACTCCTCCCAGGCCTTCACGGCGCCCATATTGACCAGACCGGACCAAAACATGGAAGTAGGCTAGTATCGAAGAACCGCTTCCCGAGCAGGACGGACTGGAGAGGTCCATGCGAATCGAAATCGTCCCCGAGAAGGCTCAGAAGAAGGCCGCGACCGGAACGTGGCTTGAGTATTGGGAGGCCAACGCAAAAAAGAAGTCTTCCAAGTGCTCGGTCATTGGTTGCGAAACCCCCGCTAGCCTGGGTGCTCAAGTCATCAAGCCCAGCTTGGGACCAGTCACGTTCATCGTTCCGCTCTGCAGTGTCCACGCCGGAAAGGTCAAGGAAGCCATGGACGTGGCCGAGAGCACAGTGTTCGTCTTAGCGAAGAAATGAAGTCAAAATTCACTAAAGAGTTACCGGAGCACGTGGCTCCAGGCCAAACCTTTTTCGAATATCCATGGGTGCGAGGAGAGTGAACCCCTCCACCATCGCTCCCGTCAACTCAGCAACCTTGACCTGGGCACGACAGGGGCTTTGATGATGAGGTTGCCATTGGTGTGGCAGAAGAACATCCCCAGGATGACCACCATGACCAGCAGGTCTTGAAGTTTCGGTACGTGGCGTGGCTGGGGCTTGGGTTTCGGTTTCCAGACCCTGAAGGTGGTGAGGTGTTCGTCCTCGAGGGGGGAGGTTCCGGCTACCATCGGTGCTCTGAGGCTACCCCACGGTTATGGCTTGCGCAAGGACGAAGTGGCTCCATAGGGGGATTACTTGCCCTTGTATCATTTTAGTGGTACGCTGTTCCTGATGACAAAGAAAGACTGCGTCATCGACTTTGGAACCGCCTTCACTGTCGAGTGGTACTTTGACGAGAAGGGCTACAGCCAAGCCTATGAGTACTTTCTTCAGACCTCGAAAGACCAGAAACTGAATCGCCCCGGGTTTGCTGGAGACCAAATTCTTTGAGAGAATGAGGTCATGGGTATGGTCAGCAAGTTTTCACCAGAGGTTCAGGAGAGGGCGGTTCGGCTGGTTTCCGACCAGGCAAAGGAGCATCCGTCTCAGTGGGCAGCGATTTGTTCGGTAGCCGTGAAGATTGGGTGCACCCCGGAGACGCTGAGGCGTTGGGTCCGTCAGTCGGAAAAAGACCATGGTCAGGCCGCCGGACTGACCACCGATGAGCGGGAACAGCTGAAGCAGCTTCAGCGGGAGAATCGGGAGCTCAAGCGGGCTAACGAGATCCTCAAAGCGGCGTCCCTATATTTTGCGAAGGCGGAGTTCGACCGCCAAAAGAAATGATGGTCGAGTTCATAGACCAGAGCCGAGGTTCTTGGGGAGTCGAACCGATCTGCAATAACCTGCCGATCGCTCCAGCAACCTACTATGCTAGCGTTGCTGGTCGGCGAGATCCCAGCAAGTTGTCAGCCCGTCGCCGGAGTGATGAGGAATTGAGTGCTCACATCCAACGGTTGTTTGACGATAGCACGCAACGCTACGGGGCCCGTAAGGTCTGGAAGGATCTCAAACGAGAGGGCCGTGCGGTAGCACGATGCACAGTTGAGCGCCTCATGCGCCAAATGGGCTTGGTTGGCGTCTCCCGAGGCCGGAAATCGATCAGAACAACCTGGTCTGACCCGAATAACCCGACGCCGGAGGATTTGGTCCAGCGGGTCTTTCACGCCGAACGCCCCAATCAATTGTGGGTAGCCGACTTTACTTATGTGGCAACTTGGTCCGGTTGGGTGTTCGTCGCCTTCATCATCGACGCCTTCGCCAAGACCATTGTGGGCTGGCGGGCGGCGACCAGAATGACGGCAGAGCTTACCCTTGATGCCCTGGAGCAGGCCATCTGGGCGAGGCCCGTAAACGCCGGTCTGATCCACCATAGCGACCACGGAAGCCAGTACCTTGCCATTCGATACAGTGAACGACTGTCCGAAGAAGGGATCACACCCTCTGCCGGAACCGTCGGCGACGCCTACGACAACGCCCTCGCTGAGACCATCAACGGCCTCTACAAAACCGAGGTAATCCGCCACCTTGGGCCGTGGAAGGGGTTGGATGACGTGGAATCGGCAACCCTAGATTGGGTCCATTGGTACAACACAAAGCGGCTCATGTCATCGATCGGCTATGTTCCCCCTGCTGAGTATGAGCAGGCATACTATACTGAGCAAAAGCTCCGGCTCGTCGAGTCCGGACTCACACAATAACGTCTCCGGAGAACCCGGGGCGATTCAGTTCCTTGACCCACAAGAGAAGTCACCAGACCTAAGTGGATTGTTCGAGTAGGACAATACTGAACTATATTCAAGGCGCGATATGATACAGCCATACCCGAGGGGTTCGTGCTTCAAGCGACAGGGCTGGAAGATGGGCTGATAATCAACCTTGGGGCCATTCGTCAGGAACCAATGCAGGCGGCTTGTTCCAAGGTGGCTCTACCAACGACTCCTGGAACCATTGATCCCGAAGGTTAGCGTGCTCCGTAACAATCAACTGGAACCCAGGTGCGTCTACCTTTGTGAACTTGAGCAGCAGTTCGAATAGCCGTCGAACTGCCTGAAGGTCAGCATCAGCATCCTCTGTCTTTTGAATCGATCCATCGGCGTCTTTGTATACTTGTTCAGACGGGAAATAGACCTGAGTCGGCTGGTCTATCATCAAGAAACGTGGGATTGGACGATTGTTCTTCACTGCAAAGAGGTGGATGGCTAGCAACGCTGAAAGGTGGTAGGCAAGATGATTCTCGCCACCACCTGTCCGACTCATGGGTACTGTTCGATCAGGACGGTCGAAGACAATCATGACATTTGCGAGGTCTAGGCGAGCGGGATCTCGGAACTCCGCCTCGAATTGGTGGATGTACGAGGTTACCTGAGTCGAGATGATTGACCCATACTGGAATCTATGGACAGAGATGTCTGAACCAGGGAGATTGGGAATATGGGTGAACGAAGACATTTCAGTGACGAGTTGAAGGCCGAGGCCGTGAGGATGGTCGTACGAGAAGGACTTCCTCATATGGAGGTCGGCAGACGGTTGGGAATTTCCAACAAGACCATCGGGGGCTGGGTAGCAAACTACAAGGGTGATGAGGGCGAGGCCCTGGAGGGGACTCCCTCTGTGGCCGAGCTGGTAAAGGAAGTCAACCGACTGCGCAAGGAACTGGCCCAGTCCAAAATGGAGACAGAAATTCTAAAAAAAGCGACCGCATACTTCGCCAAGGAGTCAAATCAAGGTATGCGGTCGTGAACCAGTTACGGCTCCAGTTCCCGGTCGAAGTACTGACACGAATCCTGGGAATATCTCGAAGTGGTTTCTATGCGAGGCAGGGTCGTCCGCCGTCGCTTCGGTCTAAGAACGATGCGATCTTCAAACCGTTGATTGTCCAAGCCCACAAGGTGGGCCGCAGCACCTATGGGTCTGCCCGCATTCAGCAGGAGCTTGCTGACCAGGAAGTTTATGTGGGACGAGACCATATTCACCGACTCAGAAAGGAATTGGGTCTTCGGTGCGTCCAGAACAAGAAGTTCAAAGCCACAACAAACTCTGCCCATGATCTTCCCGTGGCCCCAAACCTTCTGGAACAGAAGTTCGAGGTCGAAGGTCCCGGCAAGGTACTTGGCACCGACATCACATATATTCCCACTGGAGAAGGCTGGCTATATCTAGCGGGGGTCAAGGACTTCGGCTCGATGGAGATCGTCGGCTACGCCATGGGGGCCAGGATGACCAAGGAGCTCGTCCATCAAGCTTTGGAGAAGGCGCTACGATACCGTCGACCAGAAATCGGGTGCATTCACCACTCCGACAGGGGAAGCCAATATTGTGCCCATACCTACCAGTCCCTGATTCACAAATCCGGGATGAGAGCCTCGATGTCCCGCAAAGGTAACTGCTACGACAACGCTCCGACAGAGAGTTTCTGGGGCACACTAAAACAGGAAATGGTCCACCATCGCCGCTTCCGCACCCGGCAGGAGGCTCAGTCGGTGATTCAGGAATGGATTGAAATTTTCTACAACCGAATCCGAAGGCACACCAGTCTAGGGGGAATGGCACCGGCCCGTTGGGCTGAAAAATACTACGCTACGAGGAAATCGGCATAAGACATCCCTGTCCACAATTGACAGTAGGGGTCAGGCTAAGCCTGTCTATCAAATCGGGGGAAGTCCAATTTCCGGATCAGATCCAATTCCCAAGGGCAGCATCTGCACCTCACGCTCCTCCAGCCCTGAGAAAGCCCGATTGAAAGAAAGAAATATCCCGTGGCTCAGTCGGACAGTCGAAGCCGTACCACTCCTTCTGCTCATCACGCCGTCAACCGTATCGCTATTCGGACCCTGGGGTTCAGAGCCTTGTCGCTTAGACAGACCGCAAGAATCAATTCGTCAAAGTCCTGACAACGGCGTCAGTGTCTCTCACGCCAAGCATCAACTCTCTGGAAAAGGAATTTTGCGTGGATTCTCAAAAACAGTTCGCAGACTCCCCAGAACACGATTCCCAGCGAAATGAAAATGACAATAAGAAGATGAAACGGAGCCCCAGAATCAATTAGTGGACGAAGGGGGTTTTGTCCGCCTGGGGNGAAGATCGCCACAAGGAACGAAAGTCCGGCACCAAAGGCAAAAAGCCATCGCCCGTAGGTTCTTCCCTTCACCGCCGGTTCACTTGCCCGGAAACCTTTAACGTAAATCTGGCGCAGTTCTGGATGTATTTCTCGCATCTTGCCTCTCCTATTCTCCACGCTGAGGAACGCCTCTCAGAATACCTCAAGGACCACAGAAACCGCAACCCAGCCCCTCTCATCCCTGAACGCAGCTATCAGGTCTGATCCGTCTTCTGTTGGGGTCCTGGGGTTCACCGCCTCAGGGCTTGTTTTTCAGACCGGCGGAATCGTTTCGGGCAAAGTCCTGGCATGGGCGGGCTTGTCCCGGAATGTTCATTCAATACACTTCCAGATAATGCTCCCAGTCGTTGGGATGCAATTTCATAATCTGGTCCTTGACCCGCTTTGGGACGGGGGNCTTCCTGTAGTCAACTCCGTTTTTCAAGAACACATCGACTATAGCCATCTTCTTCTCATACTTCGGGGAGCTCAGGTCGAGAACCCAATATCGAAGGAGATTTACAGGGTAGAACTTCTCGTTAGGGTCAGTCCCCGGAAGAATCGTAGTACGACCATAGGGCGCCAAAACTTCCGCCTTCCTCTCGACGATCAGGTAGTAGGCTGCGTCGATATCGTCCCGAACCAACGCCATAATGGCAGCAGTTCTACCAGAAGCTGTCCGTAAATTGATGTCAGCGCCACCTTCGACCAGTGCCTTAACCTTCTCAAACCAGCCAGGCGGCCCGGGTCGGATCGCGTTCATAAGGGGNGTCTCTCCCGCCTCAGTGCCGTGCTGGATATTGTCCATGACCCCGGTGAAGGGTACGTTCGGATCGGCCCCATGCTGGAGAAGTAGCTTCACCATGAAAGGATCCCCGTTATTGGTCGTATCAATGAATGAGTTCCCAGCCGCCCGAAACAATGGAGTCTCACTATTCCATCGTGTCCGGATATTCGGGTCAGCTCCGCACTCAAGCAACTTTTTCGCCGCTTCCTTCCGTTCATACCCCACAGCCCAGTATAACAGCGTAGAGCCAAAGTCAGGGTCTTGAGTATTGATTAGACTAGGACTAGCCCTACAGATCGACTCAATCGCCTGCAGATCATTTCTTTCGACGGCTGCGGCAAGTTCTCGGGCAGGCGTGTTGTCGAAGTTCCGTATGTTCGTCACGGTGTTCGCACTTTCCCCTGTAGCATTTACAGCAATGGTCAAAACCAAGCCAAGCCAACATGATATTCGGTTGTTCATTGAATCGCCCCGGGTTCTCCGGATGAATCGCCCCGGGTTCTCCGGAGACGTTATTGTGTGAGTCCGGACTCGACGAGCCGGAGCTTTTGCTCAGTATAGTATGCCTGCTCATACTCAGCAGGGG
>JGI26470J50227_1000270_pt1 | contig 22958 bp, 23 predicted proteins | sample FreactTroBogLake_FD_50227 | JGI IMG/M metagenome (IMG submission 50227) | reverse complement strand
AAAAAACCCTTCCCCGACATTTTCCTGGAGGCGGCCCGAAGGGTCGGAGTCGCTCCCGCCGATTGTTTGGTGGTGGAAGACGCTGTGAACGGTGTGAAAGCAGCCCTGGCCGCCGGGTGCCGCTGTCTGGCCTTGGCCACCACCTTCCCCGAAGCCGACCTGCGGAACGCCGGAGCGGTCCAAATCCTTCAGGACCTTTCCCAAGCGGACCTCGAAACGCTGATCCGTTCCTAGAGGGGCCCTTGCTACATCAGGTTCAGGCCGGCGTTCGCCGCGCCGACCAACGCGGTGTTGTAGTTCATGATCATCACCACGGGAATCTGTTCGAGGAAACTGCGAATCACGGGGTTGCCGTGCAGAAGGTAGGTCTTGCGGAACAGGTCTCGGTCGACGAAGTAGGCGAGGTTTTTCGACCCAATCCCTCCGGCCAGGAAGAGCCCGGCCCGGGGCAACAGGGTGGCCGCGATGTTGCTGGCGAACCGAGCGTAAATCCGAACGAAGGTGTCGATGATTCGGCGGCAAGCGGCGTCGGTGGGCGCGTTTTGCGCAATGACCCGCGGCGCCTCTTCGAGACCGAGGGTTTCGACTTCCGCCACCACCGCCTGGCTGTGGTCCAACCAGCCGTGGGCCTTGGCGAATAGGAAGAGGTTTCTCAGACCGATTCCTGAACAGCAGAGTTCCACGCTGGGGAACGTGCCGCTTTTTTTTTCGACGAAAGACCGGAAGGACTCGGTCAGGCTGTCGAAGGGAGCAAAGTCCATGTGTCCCCCCTCAGAAGGCAGGGCGATGTACCGTGAACCTTGCTGGAGGAGGGCCCCGACTCCCATTCCTGTACCGGCGCCGATGACGGCTCGGATGTTCCCCTGGGGGCCGGATCCGGAATGGAGGACCACGGCCTGGGCCGGATCGGACGTGTCGACAAAGGGCAGGGCGTAGCTGACCGAGGTGAAGTCATTGACGATGATCGTGGGCAATCCCGACGCCATCCGGACGGCTTCGCCGTCGATTTGCCAGGCCAGGTTGTGGATGTGGCAGTAATTGTCTTTGACCGGGCCGTTGGCCCCAATGCTGCAGGCTTCGACCCGGATTCCTGGGAGTTCGTCCTCGTAACGAAGCGCCGTCCGGGCCACGAGGGAGGGAAAGTCTTCCACGGCCTTGGAAGGCAGTTCGAGTTCATGCAGAAGGTCGAGACCTCCGTCGCGCACCCCGACCAGACCGAGGTTCGTGTTTGTCCCCCCCACGTCCCCGGCCAAGAGGAACCTGTCGTAACCCGCCTTTTCCTTCTTGTACCACTGATCTTTCATGGAGGTCCGCCGATGACGGTACCGAAGAAGTCCTGGCCTCGGAGGATCTTGTCCAGGTTGGCAAGGTCCTTCCCCGAGGCGACGAACACCCGTAACCCCAACTGCGCGGCTTTCTTCGTGGCGACGGGGTCGAAGGGCGCATTGAGCCCAGGGTTCCATTCCGTACCGACGATCTTCTGAAACTCGGGCCAGGAAACGGCACCCAGGGGTCGGGCGTGGGGATTCTTCTTGGGATCGTCGGTGTAGACCTGGGCGATGTTGGAAAGGTTGACCACGGTGCCTGCCGAGAAGCGCTCGGCCAGAACCACGGCGTCGAAATCGGTGGAAAAGCCTGGCTTCCAACCGGCGGCGACGAGGACCCGGCCGGTCCACGAGAACGGTGCCGTGGGGTCGGTGACCACCTCGTCGGGACAAAGGGTTCCAAAAATTGCCTTCACCAAGGCGGCGTTGAGCCTGGTGGCTGCGATGCCGATCCAATCCTGAAGCTCGGTGCTTGGATCTGAAACGACGGCTCGATACGCCTGTTGATAGACCCGAGCCGGAGCACCGCCTCCAGTGATCAGAACCACCCGTCGTCCTGGGTCTTCTCCCAACCAACCGACGATCCGATGGTGAAAGTCGGTGAGGAACCCGGCGTCGACCCCGTCTGGAGCGATGATCGATCCGCCGAGGGAAATGATGGTGGTCTGGTCGGTCAAGGAAGGCCTCCGCGTCCCGCCATCTTAGTCGTCTGCCTGGGCCTTGGCAAGGTTCGCCGGAAGCGCCGTCCTTGACGAAGGCCCCTCCTTCCTGTACATCTGAACAGACATGCTTGTGTTGTCTCGTTTCGTTGCCACGCTCCTGTTCCTCCTTCCTCTGACGGTTTCGGCCCAGGACATCGTCACGGCGTCACGGTACTTCGATACGGTGTCGGATAAGTACGGCTCGGTTGCCGACTATACGGCGAAAGTTTCCATTGTCCAGGGAAAGACGACCATGGACGGCCTTCTGCTCTACAAGAACCCCAACAAGATGCGGATCGAGTTTTCGAACCCCGCCGGTCAGGTCATCAACAGCGACGGCAAGACGCTCACCGTGTTCCTTCCCCGGTACAGCGTCGCCTTTTCCCAGGCCTTGAAAAAACGCAGCGACGCCGCCGTCGCCGCCATGGCCAGCAAACAGGGGTTGAACCTCCTGAAGGCAAGCTACTCCATCGGCTACGTCATCGGCCCCGATCCGGTTCCCCTCGACGGCACGGTCGGCGAAAATGTCGTGAAGTTGAAACTCACTTGGCGCAGCGGTACCCAGGCCTACCGCCAGCTTGAGATCTCCGTCGCGGCGAACGGCTTCATCCGTCGGATCGTCGGGGTCACCGGTGGCCAGCAGACCCTTCAATTTGATTTTTCCTCGATCAAAACCAACATCGGTATCCCCGACAACCGTTTCGATTATGACAGTCCGCCTACGGCGAACATGATCCACAATTTCCTTTTCGAACCGGAAGGTTGAGCATGGAATCCATCGGCAAGCATCTCCGGGAAGCCCGGGAACAACGGGGTCTGACCATTGATCAGATTTCCCGCGAGACCAATATCTCACGGCACTATTTGGTGGCCCTCGAAGAGGATCGGCACGAGATTTTTCCTGCCGAACCGTACGTCATCGGGTTCTTGCGGAACTACAGCGAGCACCTGGGCCTGGATACCGAGGCCCTGATCGGCAAGTACCGCACGCTGAAGATCCAGGAGCAGCCCGCTCCGCTCGAGGAGCTGATCCGAAAGCCCAGCGTGTGGCCGACCCGGTTGATCTGGGGCGGTGCCGCCGGCGTCGGGGTGCTGATCGTAGCGTTCCTGATCATTCCCCCGATTTTCGGTTTCCTTGCCGGACTTCCCCAAGCCCTGGCCTCCGCCGGCCCCGAGCGCCAGCCGCGGGTCTACCCGTTTTCGGCCAAGGACAAGAACCTGGTCCAACGCCTCTACGTCGGCGACAGCGTCGGGGTCGAATTGAACGGACAGACCGTTTCGTTGCCCTTGACCGCCATTGCCGACGATAGCTCGCTGGGAGATTACCGCCTCCATCTGGGTGACGAAGTCTTCCTCGATCTGGACGGTGACGGCACCCAGGACCTCCGGGTCTTCCTGAAGGACGTGACCCCGACCGACCCCAATCGAGGCGCCGAATTTGCCTTCGAAAGGCTGGCTCCCACGGCCGGAAACCTGGCCACCGGTGCCGGTCCCCTGGGCGACGAGATGAAGCCGGGTCTGGCTGCGGCAGGGTCGTCCTCGAGCGCTCAGTTGGACCAGAAACCCGTGGTCATCATGCAGGACGTTCCTTCGAAGCCCTTCACCGTCGACATCGTGTTCCGCGGGTACGCCCTGTTCCGTTACGTGGTCGACGACAACCGAAGGGAAGAAAACTACTTCCGTAAGGGCGACACGATCCGGATCGATGCCAGCCGCAAGGTCAAGATCTGGGTTTCGAACGCCGGGGCGTTTTCGGGCAAGGTCAACGCGGCCAACGATTTCGAAATCGGCCGCGCCGGAGAAGTGGTCGCCCGATCGATCGAATGGTCCAAGGACGCCGCCGGCAAGACCATCCTCGTCGCCAACCCGCTGAACTGAGGCCGGAGGGTGTCTTCGTACCTGGACACCCTGAACGACCGCCAAAAAGAGGCGGTCGTCCACGGAAAGGCTCCCCTGTTGATTTTGGCGGGAGCCGGTTCGGGGAAGACCCGGGTGGTGACTACCCGGATCGCCTGGCTCATCGACGAGATGAATTTCAGGCCCGACCAGATCTTGGCGGTCACCTTCACGAACAAAGCCGCCCGGGAAATGCAGGAACGGGTCGGCCGGCTCGTCCCCCTCGAGGGCGAAACGCCGATGGTGAAGACCTTCCACAGCTTTTGTGCCTGGCTTCTGCGACGGAATGCCCCGCTGGCTGGACTTTCCCCCCATTTCACGATCTACGACGACGACGATTCGCTGGCGCTGACAAAAACCATCCTTCCAGCGAAAATCCCTCCCACCGAGGCGAGGACCTTCCAGCATTGGATCAGTCGGGCCAAGGACGATGACAAACGCCCCGACGACGACCTGAGGTCCGTCAGCGCCCACCCCGACTTTGCCGAGGTGTACGCGCTTTACGAAGCCAAACTCGACGACACCGGGAACACGGACTTCGGAGGCCTGATCCAAAAGACCGTCCGGCTTCTGAGGGAGAACGGCCCGGTTCGCACCCGGCTTCAGCAGAAGTTCCCCGTGGTGCTCGTCGACGAGTACCAGGACTGCAACGGTGCTCAATTTGAGCTGCTGAAGGAACTGTACGGGCCCGGCACCTGGCTGGCGGTGGTCGGCGACGACGACCAGTCGATCTACCGCTTCCGGGGCGCCGACGTGGGTCATATCCTGGGATTCCAGGACCGGTTCGAGGGAACCACCGTCATCCGCCTCGAACAGAATTACCGTTCCACGGGCCACATCCTCAAGGTGGCGGGGCAAGTGGTGGCGAACAACCAGGGCCGGCTTGGAAAAACCCTTTGGACGGCCAACCCCGACGGCGACAAGCCGAAATTCGTCCTCAAGGACGACCAGGATCAGGAGGCAGCCTGGGCCGCCGACTTGATCCGAAGGTCGCCTTGGACGGAAACCGCCATCCTGTACCGGACGAACGCGCAGTCCCGGGCGTTTGAGTCGACGTTCGTCCGCCAGAAGATACCCTACCGCATCGTCGGTACCCTTCGGTTCTACGAGCGCGAAGAGATCAAGGACGTCCTGGCGTGGCTTTCGTTTCTGGCCAACCCCCGGGACGAGGTGGCGTTCTACCGGATCGTGAACAAACCGGCCCGTGGCATCGGCAAGACGGCGCTCGAAGTGGTGGCCGAGGCTCGCCAGGGAACCACCGCCGGGGCCGCCACCTGGCTCGATGCCGTCGGCCTGTCCCTCCCCTTCGCGAAAGGAAAGGCCAAGACCGGACTCGACGCATTCCTGACGCTGGCCGGGTCGTTCTCCCGTCGCCTCGATTCCGGCGAGTCCCTCGGCGTTCTCGTCAACGCGGTGGTCGAGGAATCCGGCTTGGGCGACTACCACCGTCAGCAGGACGCGGTACAAAGCTCCTCGAAGTTGCAAAACCTCGACGAACTGATGAGCGCCGCCAGTCCCTTTCCCGGTGGAAGGGACGGCCTGACCCAGTTCCTGGAGACCATCGAACTCGACACCGCAGGCCTTTCCGACGACGAAAACGACGCGAAGGTGACGCTCATCACGATGCACAACACCAAGGGCCTGGAATTTGACCGGGTGCTGGTCACCGGCCTCGAAGACGGTCTTTTCCCCAGGGATGAAACCGCCGACGACCGGGACGAATTGGAAGAAGAGCGCCGGTTGTTTTACGTGGCGGTGACCCGGGCGCGGAAGGAACTCTACTTCTCGGCCGTCCGGCGACGGCTGATGCACGGAAGGTTCCTTGACCGGAGTCCCAGCCGTTTTTTGACAGAAATCGACAAGGATTCGCTGGAAGGATTCGCGGCGGTTGCCCCGACAAACGACGGGTGGGTCCCCGGACAAAAGGTCTACCACGATGACTTCGGTGCCGGGATCGTGGTCAAGAAATGGTATAATGTCGGCGAACTGGTCCTCGATGTCCGGTTTGAATCGGGCCGGATGGGCCGGTTCCTGCCTCAGTACACTCCCCTGGAAAAGTTGGCCTCCGATGATTGATTCTTCCCTGCTGAACCTTCTTCCTCCCCTTCGAAGGGCCCGGGGTGAGCGCCTGTACGGCGGCGACCAAAAACACTGGGTCGACCTGTGGAAACAAGACGGGATCTGGTTGTTGGGACGGCGCCCCGAGGGTGCGGCCCAGGAATGGAAGATCCAGCTGGACAAGGGGTTGGCCGGCTGGGCCCCGTCGCTTTGGCCCCGTCGCCTCGAGCCTCTGGTCAAGCAGTTGTTGCCAGAAATCCTCGCGGTCCGGGTCTTCCGGAACGTCGACAGAGCGCCGTTGGCTCCCCTCTGGCGTCCCTGGGACGAACGGCCATCGCCTGCGAACGTGGCTGGTTTCGAAGGGATTGTCCGGCTTGTTTTGCCGACAGGGCCGGGGCAGGCCGTGGCCGTGGGCTACACCGCCGCCTGGACGGGTCCCGTACCCGACCACGATGTGACGAGCCCGGCAGAGGCCTCGGGGTTGGTCCATGCCGCCGCACAGGTGCTTCGGTTCACCGCCGACCCCCATGCCGTAGAAGCAAGGAAGCTCGCCTGTGAGGCTTTCGACAGGCACCTGGGACCCTCGGGACTCTTTGTCCGCCGCGGGATCTGGTTCGAACCCTCGGGGCCGGTGGACTATCCAGCGTTGTTCCGCGTTCATTTGGACGCCGGATTCGTCCTGAACCCCGATCCGCAGGCTCCAGGGGTGATTCCGACGGCGTTGAGCGACGGGGAGTGGAAGGCTTGGAAGTCCGTCGCCGAAGCCTGGGTCCAAGGGAGGGCATGATGGAATTCTGGAACGGTCCCCAGGGACTCGAACTGATGGTCAGGATGGTCTTGGGCTTCGTCGCCGCCGTGGCGGGAATCGCGCTGTGGGCCCATACCCGCGAGCCGTCGTGGATCTTGGTCATCGCGGCGACCCTCTTGGGCTATTCCGAGGTGTTGGTGAAATTCCTGGATGCCCTGGGCGTCCTCTCCTTGGATGCTTTGATGTGGCAGGGGCTTCCCGTGGTCCGACTGATTTTTGCCGGCGGAGTTCCCTTGCTGCTTGCCCTGGGCCTCTGGGGCGCCATCCTGGCCTACCGAAAGCCGTAGGCTATCCGGAAACGACCTGGTTGCGTCCGAGGCGTTTGGCTCGGTACAGGGCCTTGTCGGCGGATTCCACGACCTTGTCCCAAAGCATTTCAGGGGTCTTGACGGCCGTGCCGATCGACACGGTGACCCGTCCGCCCCCGGGAAGGTCCCAGGGGTAGTCTTCGACCGACTTGCGGATCTTCTCGGCTGCCCGGGCCAGTCCTTCTTCGTCGGTTTCAGGAAACACGGCAAGAAACTCCTCGCCACCCCACCGGATCAGGATATCGGAACTCCGCAGATGGTTACCCAAACAGGCGCAGGCGGTTTTCAACACTTCGTCGCCGACCTCGTGTCCGTAGCTGTCGTTGATCGCCTTGAATTTATCGAGGTCGAGGAGCGCCACACCGATGGGCTTCTTGGTCCGGCGGCTTTTCTCCTCTTCGTAGTGCATGTAGTCCCAGCCTTTGCGGCGGTTCAGCAACCCGGTCAGGCTGTCCTTGCTGGCAAACTCCAGGAGCGCCTTGTTCGCGTCGGCCAGAAGCTGGTTGGCGTCGGACAGCTGTTTTTCCTTCAACTCGAGCTCCTGTTGCTTTCGGTCGATCTCGAGCATCTTCAGGTTCAACTCGTTCATGGTCTTTTCCATGGTCAACTGGAGGGTTCTCTGCTGGAGATGCGCCTTGACCCGGTACTGCAACTCAGTGGCGTGGAAGGGTTTCGAGACGTAGTCGGTGGCGCCGGCCTCGAAGGCTTTGACCAGGTCGCTCTTCCCCGAAAGGGCCGTCAGGATGAGGATGGGGACATCCCGATGGCGCGGGTCCTCCCGGCAAGCCCGGCAAAGGCTGAAACCGTCGATATCGGGCATCATGACGTCGAAAAGAAACAGATCGAATATCCTCTCGTGCAAGAACTCCAAGGCTTCCTTCCCGTTCCGGGCCGACGTGATTTCTTCCCCGAGGGGTTGGAGAACCCCTTGGATCAGCATGAGGTTGACAGGATCATCTTCGGCGACAAGGATCTTCATGGAACCCTCTTGAAAAGGCATTTTTCGAGGGCATCCTGGAGACTGGTTTCGGTCGGGTGCCCGACCAGCCATGCCGTCCACGGGGACTCCTCCTCGACGGAGGGCTGGGTCTGGGGCGGCAGGAGGGCGACCAGGTGGGTTCCCTTCGTCGCGGAGGCCTCCTGCAATTCTCTGAGGGCCACGGAGTCAGCGGCGGGGACCTCGACCAGGACCGCTTCATAGTCGGTGCTGGAAAGCTGGTTCGAAGCCGCCGGAAGGTCGGAGACGATGTCGACCCGATGTCCTGCCTGTTCCAGAAGCTTCACCAAGGGCAGTCGTCCTTCTGGTTCCAAGGTCTGGAGAAGGACTCTGAGGCCGGAGGGGACCCTCAATCCCGGGAAGCCTTCGCTTCCCAATTCCACCGACGCCCGAACCCGGGTTCCCACCCCTGGCATGCCCCAAAGCGCGAGACCGCCGCCCATCGATCGAACGATGCGGTGGCAGAGGGTCAAGCCCAACCCGGTTCCGCCAAACTTCCTCGTGAGGGAGCCGTCCTCCTGGTGAAAAGGGGAAAACCACTGTCCTGACCTGTCGCTGGACAGCCCGATGCCCGTGTCTTCGACCGTCAGAACCAATTCATACCTTCCGGATTCCGTTTTCTGAGAATCCAAGTGGACGGTGATGGTTCCGGTCGCGGTGAATTTTACAGCATTGGAAAGGAGGTGACTCCAGGCCTGCCCGAGGCGAACCGCGTCGCCTTCCACAATCGCCGGGAGCTGGGGGGCCATGGTCGTTTTCCACTCAAGCCCCTTGTCTCCCGCCGAGGCGCGGTGTCGCGCCACGACCCCTTCGAAAACGGCCCGGGGTGAGAACGGTGAAGTTTCCAGGCGGAACTGGCCGGCTTCGAACTGGGCGAGTTCGAGGATGTTGTCCACCGTATCCAGGAGGCGGTTCCCACTTTGAAGGATCGCTTGCACCATGGCTTTCTGGCTTTCATCCAAGACCGAGGCGTCGAGCAGCGAAGAAAAGCCAAGGATTCCATTGAGGGGGGTGCGTAACTCATGACTGAGGTTCGAGAGGAAGTTCATCTTGGAACGAACGGCGGCATCAGCATCGGCCCTGGCCCTCGCGACGTCCTCCCTCGCATCCAAGAGGCGGATCATCCCCGCGATGAATTGGGCCCTGACTTCCATGGATTCGGCCTCTTCCTCCGTGAAATCGGGTTGGTCGAGGCGCTTGATCAGCGTGAGGGTTCCCAGGAGGTCACCCGCCCTTCCCAGGGGGACGACCAGGATCGATCCGCAATGCGTTTGGACCCTCCGGAACTGGACTTCTTCCGACTCCCGAGGGTCGGGAACTCCCGAAGGCGAAAGGGCTACGGAGCCAGTTTTGAGACTCCAACCCGTGAGTCCGGAAAGGAGCTCATCGTAGCTGATCGTGGTCATGACGCCGGTCCAGCCCTCTCCCCCGCGGACGAAATGGCGGATCCTGTGTTCCTTTGCATCCATCAGGATTAAGGCGGCTCGATCGGCGCTGGCCACCCGGGCCACCGAATCGACCAGGGCCTGGAGAGACGTCGGCAAATCCCCTGCCGAGACCATCGCCGATTCCAGGGTCTCAAGAGCGGTTTTTTCCCGGAATAGGTGTGAGGGCATGGGACAAAACTACTCTGCCACGGGAGGACCGTCAAGAAAATCCAGTGGCCAGACCGAGGCGTCTCCTTCATAATGAGGATATGGAATTGCCAGGTGTCGAGGACGATCCCCATTTGAACACGTTTGACGCTGTCGATACGCAAGAAAGGTTCCAGTTGGACGATCGGATGATGGTCGAGGTTCTGGGGGTCTTTCTCCAGGACTTGCCCCAGAAGCGTTTCGATTTGTCCGAAGCCACCACCCGCTGGCAAACCGAGAAGCTGATCCGTTTGGCCCACACCCTGAAGGGCACGGCGTCGAACCTTGCGGCCCGGGGCGTGGCCGAGGCCGCCCAGGAGCTAGAGTCGGTGGTGGTTTCCGGAGATCGGGACGGGACCAACCGGTGCCTCCACGCCTTGTTCCAGCAACTGGACCAGGCTCAGGCGGTCATGAACCGGTACATCGCTTCCCATTCGCCTTCTCATTAAGGAGCTTCGATTGAAACCCATTTCGGTTGCCATCCTCGGGATGGTCGTCTTGGCCTCGTGCGGGCCTTCGATTCCGAAAGTTGTCTTCGGGGTGGATCCTCATTGGCCTCCCATGGAATTTCTCGGGGACGCCAAGACTCCGGCGGGGTTCGGCATCGATCTGGTCAAAGCCATGGCCAAGGAAGGCGGATTCAACCCCGAATTCCGTTCGGAAACCTGGGAGAGCCTTTTTCCAAGTCTGGAAGCCGGTACCTGCGACGCCGTGGTTTCTTCGGTGATGATCAACGGGGCAAGGCGGGCGAAATACGACTTTTCGGACCCGTATCTCAACGCGGGTCAGGTACTGGTGGTGCTCAAGACTCGTCGGTTGACCGGATTGGCGGACCTCAGGGGACGGGTCGGGGTACAAACCGGAACGGTCGGGGCCGATCTGGCCGCGAAGGTTCTGGGGCCTCCAGGGACCCTTCGGACCTACGATGTGATCGAGCGCGCCTTTGACGATCTGGCCGCAGGTCGAATCGACGGAGTCGTCGTAGAAACTCCTGTGGCGGCCCGGTATTCGCTCTTTGACCCGAGGTTTTCTCAAACCTTCAAGATCCAGGGGCCTCCTTTGGACGAGGAGAATTACGGCCTCGTGGTCAAGAAAGGCAACAAGGCGCTCCAGGCCAGCCTCAATGAGGCACTTGCGAAAGTGAAGGCTTCCGGGGCTTGGGACGAACTGAGGGCTCGTTGGCTCGGTGAACATTGACAGGCTCCTTCGACCTGGTGTTTACTGAAAGCTGATCCTACGTAAAGGAAGGAAAATGAAGAAGTTCATCCTCGCAACCCTCGTGGTTGCCGCATTGTTCACATCCTGTGCCGCTCCCCAGGCCAAGAAGCTTGTGGTCGCCCAGGACACCACGTTTCCCCCCATGGAATTCATCGATGACAGCAAGGCCCAAGTCGGCTTTGACGTCGACCTGATGAACGCCATCGCCGCCGACCAGAAACTCAGCCTCGAGTTCAAATCCGTGTCGTGGGACGGCATTTTTGCCGGAGTCACCAACGGGACTTACGACATCGTCGCCTCCTCGGTCACCATCACCGACGAGCGCAAGCAGACCCTCGACTTCTCGGATCCCTACGTCAACGCCGGCCAGATGCTCGTGGTCCTGACCGACAATAACAAGGACACCAAGCTCGCCGATTTCGCGGGCCGCAACGTCGGCGCTCAGGTCAATACCACCGGTTCGATGGAAGTCGACAAGATCAAGACCATCAAACTCAAGGCTTACGATGACATCGCCCTCGCGTTCGACGACCTGATCAACAAGCGCTCCGACGCGGTGGTCATCGACGGTCCCGTTGCCGCCTTGTACCTCAAGAACCCCAAGTTCGCCGGCAAGATCAAAACCGTGGGCGAACCGATGACCAGCGAGTTCTACGGCATCGTCGTCAAGAAAGGCAACAAAGACCTCCTCGACAAGATCAACGCCGGTTTGAAGGCCGTGACCGCCAGCGGTAAATTGGACGAGCTGAAAGCCAAGTGGCTGAAGTAAAACTCAATTCACTCAGGATACAGATTACCGACGGGGCCCTGATCCCGGACAAAGGAAACAAGACCGTCCGCGCCAGCTGGAAGATCGCTTTGTTCGGGGCCTTGGGCCTGTTGGTGTTTCTTCCTTTGTACAACATGGCTCCGGTGCAGGACTTCGTCCTGTCGCTGTGGGCCGGGTTGTTTCCTTCCCCGGAGACCAACGCCCGGCTTGCCGAGATCCACTCGGGAAAATACACGAACATCTGGGTCGATATCCTGCTGTACCTGCCCGACGGGTTGTCGGTCACCTTCGAGGTGACCCTCAGCTCGATCCTGTTGGCCACGCTTTTTGGTCTGGCCGCAGGATTGGGGCAGATCAGTCGCGTGGTGTTGTTCAACAGGATCGCCACGGTCTACGTCGAGGTGATCCGCGGTATTCCGCTGCTGGTCCAGATCTTCTACATTTACTTCGCCTTGGGGAACATCTTCCACCTGGATGGGTTTTTCGCGGCGGTCTTGTCGATGTCGTTCTGCTACGGCGCCTACATGGGAGAAATCTTCAGGGCCGGCATCCAGGCTGTCCCCCGGGGACAAATGGAGGCGGCTTTGGCCCTGGGCCTCAGCCGTTCCCAGGCGATCGCCAGGATTATCCTCCCCCAAACCGTGAAGATCATTCTTCCTGCCATCGGGAACGAATTCATCGCCCTGCTCAAGGACAGTTCCATGGTCAGCGTCATGGCCTTGGTCGACCTTCTCCGACTTGCCAAAAACTACGGCTCCAACCACGGTGACTATTTTCCCCCGCTCACCGTCGTCGCCCTGGTGTACCTCGTCATGACCCTCATTCTGAGCTGGCTCGTGGCTGTCATGGAAGAGAGGTTGAACAACAATGCCCGATAGAATCCGAATCGAGGGTGCGACGAAGAATTTCGGGGAATTGAAGGCGCTCAACAACGTTTCCATGTCTGTGAAGGCCGGAGAGACCGTGGTCGTGATCGGCCCCTCAGGCTCAGGAAAGAGCACCCTGCTCCGGGCGGTCAACCGCCTCGAGGTGTTGACCGAGGGCGACATCTGGGTCGACGAGGACCACGTGACCCACCATGGATCCGACATCCGCAAGATCCGCGAAGAAGTCGGGATGGTGTTTCAAAACTTCAATTTGTTTCCCCACCTGACCGTGTTGCAGAACGTCACCCTCTCCCCCATTACGGTGAAGAAGATACCCCGGGCTCAGGCCGAGGCGCGGGGCATGGAGCTTTTGGTCAGGGTCGGGCTTTCAGAAAAAAGGGACGCCTGGCCCGAGCAACTTTCTGGCGGTCAAAAGCAGCGCGTGGCGATCGCCCGAGCGTTGGCCATGGACCCCAAGGTCTTGCTTTTCGATGAACCGACCTCGGCCTTGGATCCTGAAATGGTCAAAGAAGTCCTCGACGTCATGCTGGCCCTCGCCAAGGAGGGGATGACCATGATGGTCGTGACCCACGAGATGGGGTTCGCGAAGGCAGCCGCCGACCGCGTCATCTTCATGGACCAGGGCGAGATCATCGAGAGCGGCACCCCGAAGGAACTGTTCGACCATCCCAAGAACGAACGAACCGCCAAGTTTTTGGCGCACATCCTCTAGGGAAGGAGTTTGTAGAGCTTTTCCTTGGAGAGAAGGTACAGTTGGTCGTCGATGCCGAGCCCGACGTCCATCAGGGGGCCCAGGTCCCCTTGGATCATTTCGTCGTAAAAGGTGATTTTGGTGGGGGACCTCTCGTCCAGGCTCAGCCGGTAAAGGTAACCTTGCCCCGAGCCGGCGAACAGGAGTGAACCTGCCCATTCGCCCTTCACGGCGAAAACCGCCCCATTCGGCACCCAACTATGGCCCGAAGAACAAAAGGTGACAGCCTTGGCGACGCCTTTTCCATAGTCCCGGGCGGTATAGCGGGGCCAGCCGTAGTCGGTTCCCTTTTCTACGATGTCGAGCCGGTCGTTCGTCCCTTTGGGAACCGGGGGACCCCTGTCCAGCGAATACAGCCTTCCGGTTCCGGGTTGCCAGGCGAGGGCTCCGGGGTCGCGGTAGCCCCAGGCCCAGACCGCCGAGGCCGGATCGGGGTTGTCCGAAGGAATCGAGCCATCTTCGTTGAACCGGAGCAACACGCCCCGGAGTTTTGAAGGAGTAATTTCCGAGGGGAGGGCATTCCCATCGCCGAGGCCGAACCAGAGGTGGCCGTCGGGGCTGAACTTCAGCACGCCGCCGGAACGGTCGTGCCCCGAAGGCAGGTCGTCGACCAGGACGCGGTTGAGAACGACAAGCCCCTCGGCGTCGCGCCAACGGGTGAGACGGACGACCGGTCTTTCGGCACCCACCGGCTTGAGGGCAGCGAAGATGTACCCGGAAGAAAGGAAATCGGGGTCCACGGCGAGACCCAGGAGTTCATCTTTTCCGTTGTCACCCAAGTCGGCCCACACGGTGGGCGAGTGGAAGCCCGTTCCCTCGGGAACCAGACGGTCGACGAGCCCCGAACGTTGGGCCACCAGGAGGGAACCGTCGGGAAGGGTCGCGAGCGCGAAGGCGTCGGTCCATTGGCCGGGAAGGGGGACTGTCTGGATGGCCCAGGTGTTGCCTGCGAACACGAGCAGGACCACGAAAAAGGAAACCAAGAGGCGGAGGGAGCTGAAGGTCGGCATGAAAGCAGTATATCGAGGCTCGGGTCTTTGCAAAAGACGTAGGATTTGCTATGCTTTCGTCGCATTGGAGAGATGTCTGAGTGGTTTAAGGTAACGGTCTCGAAAACCGTCGTAGGGCAACCTACCGGGGGTTCGAATCCCCCTCTCTCCGGAACGAAGAGATGCGCCAGCAAGTTCCCGTAAAGAAAGAACTTGCTGGCCTTGATCCCTCCCCTTTTTTCGAGGAGCGGTCTTCCCTGAAATCCCGACAGCAAATCAGGTCGTGGCGGCCCCGGAGCTCGGGACCAGGAAATTCGACGGTTCTTGTCCACGATGTCTCCTCGGAGCCGGTCCACAGTTTGTCCTTGTTAAATTCAGGAACCCCTTTTACGATGGGGAATGAAAGCAATCTGCCTCCCCCTGCTTCTGTTTTGGTCCTTGGCAACGGTCATGTCGCAGACGCCCGACTGGAAACTCGTTTGGAGCGATGAATTTGACGGTCCCACTCTGAATGAGCAGAACTGGCGCTATTCCGACGGCGGCGGGGGTTGGGGAAACGGGGAGCTGGAACAGTACACTCACCTTCCAGAAAACGTTCGGATCGAAGACGGAACGCTCGTCATCGAAGCCTTGAAGACTGCCACCGGCTACACCTCCGCTCGAATCAATAGCCGGACCAAGTTCCTTTTTACCTATGGGCGGGTCGAGGCACGGATGAAGTTCACCCACACCCAAGGGTCTTGGCCCGCGCTTTGGCTTCTCGGCGACGCGAATGGCAAGAGCTGGCCCTCTTGCGGGGAAATCGACCTGATGGAGAACATCGGAAAGGAACCAAACACCATCCATGCGACGGTCCACGGTCCTGGCTATTCCGGGAAAAAGGGAATTACCAAGGCCTACGAGAGTCCGACCAGCCTGGAAGACTGGCACGTGCTGGTCCTGGAATGGGAACCCGCCGCGATCCGGTGGTCCTGGGACGGCGTCCTGTTTCAAACCTTGACGCCTGCCATGCTCCCCCCCAAATCGCGATGGGTCTTTGACCACGACTATTACTTCATCGTGAACCTAGCGGTGGGGGGCGGTTGGCCAGACTATCCGGATCCGACTTCGGTGTTTCCCCAAAGGTTTACGCTGGACTACCTCCGGGTTTACCAGAAGGCGGAATGAAAGGCGGGCATCCCTTGGGGGGCGTCGTTTGTTTCAGTTTCGTCGACCCGATTCGTTGGCCGCGACCGGCCACAAAAAAACCCGCCCTGAAGGGCGGGTTTCTCCGAGAACGAGCGATCGGACCGCCTCGGCGGTGCCCAAGAAGCAGAGGGTACGGTTACTTCAGCGCCACCAGCTCCACGTCGAACACCAACCAGGCGTTCGGAGGAATGACGCCTCCGGCGCCCCGGGCACCGTAGCCCAGGTTCGGGGGAATGACCAGGGTTCGCTTTTCTCCGGTCTTCATGTCGAGAAGTCCTTCGTCCCAGCCCGCGATCACCTGGCCGACGCCGACCGCGAACTCCAGGGGTTCCTTGCGCGCGTAGCTCGAGTCAAACACTTTCCCGTCGGTCAGGCGTCCCTCGTAATGGGCCAAGATCGTCTGCCCCTTCTTCGGCTTGGAGCCGCTCCCTTCCTTGGTGACCTTGAAATAGAGGCCGCTGGGGTTCTTCGTGAAACCCTCCACCAGCTTGGCGATCTTCTTCTCACCTTCGGCGTTGGCGTCCTTGTTGGCGGCGTCGGTGAGTTCCTTCGCCTTGGCCTGGAGGGCTGCGAACGAGGCCTTGGTGGGTTTAAACCCTTCCGCGGCCTTGCCTTGGCGGACGATGGCGATCTTGTCCATGGTGTCGCCCTGGGCGATGGCGTTCACCACGTCTTGGCCGGCAATCACGTGGCCGAACACCGTGTGCTTTCCCTGGAGCCAGTCGGTCTTGATGTGGGTGATGAAGAACTGGCTACCGTTCGTCCCGGGACCGGCGTTGGCCATGGCGAGGTCACCCGGACCTGAAAATTTGAGGCTGGGGTCGAATTCATCGGCGAACTGGTAGCCGGGACCACCGGAGCCGGTACCCTGGGGATCGCCTCCCTGGATCATGAAGTTGGGAATGACCCTGTGGAACTTCAAACCGTCGTAGAAAGGCTTGTCGGTCATCGTCCCTTCGGCCAGGGCGACGAAGTTTGACACCGTCAGCGGGGTCTTCTGAAATTCGAGTTGAAGGACGATGTCGCCCTTTTTCGTGGTGATGACGGCGTAGAGTCCTTCACCGTTCTTCTGAATAGCTTCCATCGAGGCTCCTTTGACCGAAGCGGCTTGGGCCGCGAAGGGGGAAATCGCTGCGGCCAGCAAGACCGTCAGCAGGGGTTTCATGAAACGTTTCATGGCCGACACCGTACCATAGCAGGGGTCAGAAGTGGAAGATCCGTGGAAGGTCAGGGGAGGGCCTGAACGTGAGGTGCAGAAGGAAAAACAGCAAAGACAACGGAGCGAGGACCACGGTGGTGATCAGCGACCAGCTCCAGCCCAGCCCGCCGGACCACCAGAAGGTGACCAGGCCGTCGATGGCCAGGAGCTCGACGGCGACCAGGACGAACGCCAGGGCAAAGAGGTTGAACCCCTTCCTTCGGCAGCGGCGCATGGTCCAGACCCCCCCCAGGGTCAAGACGAAGGTGACCGTCGTCAGGGGAAACCCCAACGTGGGGAACCAACCCCCGGCGCTCACGGCGTCGAGCACGCCCAGGAGGGCCGTGGTCACGAGGAACCAGGTGATGGCCACAGCGACGAGGTGTCGACGCCAGGCCAGACTCGAGGCGAGAAAGCAAAGCACCGTCACCATGGAGGCCAAAGGGTAGCGGGACCAGGTGATCGCCCCGTTGGTCACGAAGTCGGCGACCAAAACGGCTACGGCTGCGGAGAGAAACACGGCCGCGACGGTGAGGAAGGCCCTGAACCTGCGTTGGGCCGGGGCGAGGTAGGTCTTGGAAGGATCGAGGCGGGCGGGGCCGTCGCCTGGATCCGGCCAGGCTGGTTCTCCGGGCCCGAGGTCTGCGAAGGACGGGATGGAGGTGGAACACAGCGGACAGTCACGGACACAGGGATCGACCTCGACACCGCAGCGGGGGCAGTAGGGCATCCTTACACCTCCAGAAACGCACGGTTGGATTCGACGACCACCGGAAGGCCCTGTCTCCTCAGGCGGGTGAAGAAGACCCTTTCCACGGACGAGTCGACCGAGAGGTTGCCGAAGGTTACGGTCAGAATATCACCAAAACTGACGACCCCGGCGTTCAAACGGCAGTACGGACTGGGTGGAGGGGTGAATTCGACGTCCCGGATCCTATTCGACCAGGGTGCCGGCCAGGTGACTTGTCCCAGATTGGAAAGGCTTGTGGTATGCCGTTTCTCGTACGAGCCGAAAACACTCCGCAAGACCAACGACTTCAACGGGAGGGGGAGGAGCCGTCCCACGGGGTGGAGCTCGCCCCGCAGGTTCCTCATGATCTGTTTCCTCAGCAACTTGGGGTCCATTTCGGCCTGGAGTTGGTGGTGTACCTTCCGCAGGATTTCCTCGAAATCGTAGGGACCCAGTCGGAGGTCGATTTCGACCGGCACGACGACGAAGAAGTTGCGCAGGGTCTTGGAGCCGAACACCCGACGGAGGTTCACCGGCAAGACAAGCCGGAGGGGGCGGGCCCGTCGCCGGCGCTCCCTGAAAGGCAAGTCGAGGAAGGCCTCTTGAAAGGAAGCCAGCAGGGTGGCCGCCAGGAATTCGGTGAGGGTCGATCCCCGATCCTTGGCCAGCGTCAAGACCGACTGGAGCGGAAGACGCCCTGTGGTCACGGCGTAAAAACCCTTCGGCACCATCAAACCAGGATGCTGGTAGGCGCGGTCCCAGGTCTCGTACCGGGGAAGGGTGGGGTCGTACAGACCCTGAAAATCGTCGGACCCTTCGGCGGGGTCGGGCAAGGTCCGAACCCGGCGTAGGTCTTCCGGATCGTCGTCAGGGCTCCCCGTCAAATGGAGGTACTCGGCGGTGAGCGCCCTCAGGAAGGTTGCCGCACCGATGCCGTCGGTCAGGGCGTGGCTGAACTCGACGGCGAGCCTGCGCCGGAACCACCGGACCCTGAAAAGGTTCCTGGTCTTCTTTCGAAAGCGAAGACACGGCGAGGTTGACTCGGGGAAGACCGGGGGAAGGGAGAGGTCCTCGACGAGGGAATACCAAAAAAAACCAGCTTTCAAGCGGAACTGGAACGAGGGGAACCGGGGAAGGACCGCATGGAGGGCCCGGGTCAGCGGTTCTGGTTCCACGGGGGAGTCGAGCCTCACCGAGAGTCGGAACAGGTGGGTGAGCCGGTCGGAAGTGGCGGAAGGAAAGATTTTCGCCGCGTTGTCGAGGCGAACCCAGGGGCGACCCTGCATTTCATCCTATCCTTGTGTTTCCGTCGAAGGGGATCAGGAGAAAGGCAAATCCGACCAGCAACACCAGTCCCAGGACCTCGACCAAGAAAATCCCCACCCAACCTTCGTTCCTCCGGGCTAGACCGCGGCCCGTGCGTTTGGCGGCAATGATGACCAGGGCCAGGGTGGTCAGCGTGGCGGCCATGCCGAGGGTGATCGCAGCCACCGAGGCCAGCCCCAGACCCAGGGCACCGAGGCTCAGGCTGAACAAAAGGACGAGGAGGGTTCCGGGGCAAGGGAGGATCGCGGCGAAAAACAGGAAAGGAAGAAACCTTCGCCAAGGAACCGGTTCATAGGCGGTTTCCAGGCGCTCATGGAGGTCGAAACCCATCCTTCGTCGCAACCGGGCCAACGTGGACCGCCGCCTCAGTTCACCGATGTCCCGGAGCTTCATGAGGAACAGCACCAGAGCCACCAGGAGAATCCCCCAGGCCGAGACGAGCTGGGTGAGGTTCGTGGCTTGGGTCAGGCTCTGGCCGGCGGTGAAATGGAGGACGAGCCGGACCAGCAGGAGAACCGCGATGGCGGTGAAGGCGTGGAAGACGGCGAAGAGCCCCCCGGCGAGAAAGCCCTGACCGTACCGGGCGTTCTCGCTCAGGAAATAGGCGCCGATCACGGTCTTCTGGTGTCCGGGCAACAGCGTGTGGAAAATTCCGTAGAGGAAGGAGAAGCCCAGGAGAAGCCCGAGGGCAAGGCCGCCGTCGGGGGCCTGGGCGGCCCGAAGGCTGGCGCTGAGCCCTTCGTGGAACTGTTTCTGCAGGAGGAGGATGGTTTCGGTCACGAAGCGGCGCCCGTTTGACAGGCGTCGAGCCGGGACTTGAGCGCCGGGGCGTCGAAGCTCGACCCGAGAAACAGCAGGTTCGTCCTGTGGTCGTCACCGGGAGCCCAAGGGCGGCTGTACAGTTGTTTTTGCGCTCCCGTGTATTGGACGATGTATTTGAATCGGCTGGCCGAAGGGTCGTTCAGCAGAACCACGCCCTTGGCCCGCAAGACGCCGGGTTCCAGGGCAGCGAAGACTTCACCCAGGCGTTCGGCATCGAGGGCCCGATCGGAAGAGTATTCGAGGACCTCGGCGTCGTGGTGCTTTCCTCCCTGGAAAAACCGGCGCTTGGGTTCGGTCGGGGTCGGCGCTTCGCCTCCGCCCTCTCCGGGGCCTTCGGCCTCGAACAGAGCGGTCCAAGGAAGCCTGTCGGCCGTGTCGAAGACTTTCACACCGGGTTTGAGGTCGGCCAGCCGGAGCCGGACCGCCGCGGCCGTCTGGTGGTCGACGAGGTCGGTCTTCGACAGAAAGACCGCGTCGGCAAAAGCCAGTTGGCGCCGGAGGGCCGGAAATTCCTTTTCATGGGAGAGGAAGGTGGTGGCGTCGGCCAAGCAGAACACCCCGCTGAGCTGGTACGGACCGTCCTGGGTCAGGACCCCGAGCAACGGGCCGGGGGAAGAGAGCCCCGAAGCCTCCACGAGGATGTGGCCGATCCGATGGTCCTTCTTGGAGACGGCGTCGAGAGCCGCCTTGAGGTCGCCATCGCTGACACAACACAGGCAACCCGAGGGCATCTCAAACAAAGGCTGTTTGCGGACTTCGAGGAGTTGGCTTTCCAGGGAAGCCTCGCCGAACTCGTTGACGACCAGGCCGAACCGGGTTCCCGGCCTTTCCTTCAGCAACCGGTTGACCAGCGTGGTCTTTCCCGAGCCGAGAAACCCCGTCAGCACGGTGACGGGAAGGGACGTCCCGTCGCGCCTCACGAAGGACTCCAGGAGATGAAGGCGTAGGTCGGGGTGACCTGACCGCCATAGAACGTTTTGGACTTGTCGGGACGAAGAACGGTGGAGGCCTTGCCCCCGTCAGTCACGGTCAGCAGAACGGGAGATTTTTTTTCGAACACCATGTCAGTAAAAAACGTGTCGTCGTAAAAGGATACGGCAAAAGGTGTTTTGGCATCGAGGCGAACCCCCAGCGGGAGGAAGAACCTGTAGACGATCCGGCCCTCGGCGGTGATGGACGCCTGAAATTTCTGGGGAGCGGGAACTTCGAGGTCGCGTTTGCCGAGGCCGAAGTGCGAAAAATACCCGTAGGCCTTCAAGTTGTCGAAGTACCCTTTCTTGATCCCGGCGTTCGCCTTGGCGTCGATTTTGCCGTCGCTTCCCGCCGGGTAGTCGGCCAAAATGAGCTGGCTGAACACGTCGTCGAAGGTCCAGACCGACCAGACCCCATCGATGAAGCCGTCCGCGACGGTGATTTCGGCCTTCACGTCGACCCAAACGTGCGGATGCGCCCAAAGGGGAGCACAGAGGACTAAAAAGAGTAGTCCCAGGGTGAAAGGCCGATGCGCCATAGGCCCAGTATGCCTTAGAATGGAGGCGTATGCAAAGCATCCGGGAATACAACCAGAACACCACCTCCTCGTACGAACTCCTGGTTCACCTCTTCGACAGGATTTTGGTCGGGAAGACCGCGACCTTCGAGGCCTTGAAGGACTACGCGGCGGTTTTGCCCGAGGGAACCCAGACCCGGGCGGTGTTCAAACGGGCGTTCGATCTGATTCGAAAGACGTCCTGGGGGATTTTCAAGAACCTGACGCCCGAGGCTTTTCCCGAGCTGTGGCGCCTCCTGGTCGTCCCGGACCGGCAATTCGAATTCGCGGGCGACCTCAAACGGACGGTCTCGTCCCCGGACTTGTTTGTCGGAATGATCGATGTCCACGGGTACACGAAGTTTTGCCAGCGAAACCGGCACAACATGACCATGCTCGATTTTCTCGACCGCGTCCTGTTTGAGGACATCACCCGCATCGCCGCCGAGGCCGGTGTGGTGAGCAAGCGGGCGAACGGGGATGAGATCTTGTTGGTCGGCGCGTCGGTGGCCGACGTGGTGGAAACCGTGCTCTTGATCATGACCTACCTCTCGAAGGACCTAAAGCTGAAGGTTGCCACGGTCCAGCAGCGTTCCTCCGACCACGTTTTCCTGCCCGACTTTCAGATTTCCGCCGGAGTCACCGGAGGCCAGAAATACGCTTCCCTGGTGGTGACCCGAGACGGCGACCTGTCGGGCGACCTGGTGAACACCGCAGCCCGGTTGCAGGCTCGGGCGAACAAGATTTCCCCGGACCTCAGCAAGATCCTGCTCAGCGGCCACGCCTACCACCGCCTGAAGGCCAGGCTCGACCCGGGGTTGGTCGAGCTTCCGTACAAGGTGGGGTTCTTCAACACCGGGTCGGTGGAGTTCAAAGGCGTCAGCGTTCCCGTCTTCGAAGTGGTCTTCCTGGACAAGGAAAGCCACAGGGTTTCCTACCAGACGCAGATGGTTCAGCTCTACCATTCCCTTCAGAAGAAACTGTGGCGGTCCAAGGTCCTCGAGGACGCGCTGGCCCTGGCGGCGGCGTTGGCGACCCACCTTCCCGAACTGGGACCCCTGGATCGCAACGAACTTCTGGTGCGCATCCGGGCCGCCACCGACCTGTTTGACGACGACCAGTTCGAAAAGGCCGTGGCCCAACTGGATTCCCTGGTCACCGATTTTGAAACCCTGGAATCCTGGGACCCCCTGGCCGTGGAGTACCTTCGCCAAATCCGCGAGGGTTACCGGGTGGTGCTCGATGAGTTTCTGTCCCACCTCGACCGGGAGCTGGAAGGCCAAAAGGACGCCCAACGCGACGTGCTGGCCAAGTACCACGCCCTCTACGAAACCACCCGCAAAGAGGCGCGGACGAAGGTTAGGAACCACCGCGGAGCCTGGTTCAAAGCGGCGGAAGAGGTTTCCGAGGGTCTGCAGATCCGAATCCGTTCCATGAAATGAAGCGTTGGAATTCAGGGATTGACAACCCGAAGGGATTTCCCATATGTTTCTCTCTGTAGAAACAACAGGAGCCACCATTGGAAACGGTCATCAAGGTCATTCCCGGCGAACGCTACACCCCCTACGGCCTGGCCCTCAAACTCGGCGCCACCGTGGTCCTCGAATCGGCCTCGTCGAAAAAGGGCAGGGACAGGTATTCGCTCCTGCTGATCCGGGAGGCGTTCCGAGTCAGCCAGGAGGATCGCGACGTCTTCCTCCACAAGGGCGATAAGAAGTTCAAGATCAAGGCCGGCCATCGCGACATCCTCGACGTGTTGATGTACTTCGCCCGCCAGCACGAAGACCCGGGCCAGGATTTTCCCTTCCCCGCCGGCGGGGTGGGG
>JGI26470J50227_1000269_pt1 | contig 22959 bp, 27 predicted proteins | sample FreactTroBogLake_FD_50227 | JGI IMG/M metagenome (IMG submission 50227) | reverse complement strand
CAGCTGGCGACCGCGCCCAAGCTGACCACCTCGGAGGACAAGGCATGAGTGACAGCGCACGCTCCTCCACGTCCAGCGGGGTCGGCTTCATGGGCCTCCTGACCATCCTCTTCATCGGGCTCAAGCTCGGGCACGTCATCGTGTGGCCCTGGGGCTGGGTGCTGGCGCCACTCTGGCTTCCACTGGCCGTCAGCGTGTCTGCGATCTTGGTGATCGGCGTCTTCGCTGCCATCGGCTTCGGCGTCGTAGCCCTGATCTCCTCCCTGCAGCCGCGCCTGACAGCCGCCGAGATGCGGAGGCGCCGCAAATGATGCCTCCGACGATCCTCTCGCGCATCATCGACAAGGCACGCCAGATCAAGATGATCGCGGCGATGGCCTTCCTCGCACTCCGGGGACGCCCCGGCGATCTGCCATAGGCAACACGGGGAGCCTGGCCATGATGACTGGCGCACAGTGGGAGCACGGGAAGACCTTCCCGATCTACCTGCCAGACATCAAGGCCAGCCCCTATCGCCACGCCAGTGAGCCAAAGCGAACACCGAAAGCCCCGGCGCTGCCGTGGGCTATGATCGCTCCGCACGCCAAGCAGGCTCGCATCAACCACAGCATGAGCCTCGACACCCTCGCCCAACGGGGCGGCCTAGACTGGAGCGAAGCTCTCGCCGTGCTGCAGGACCGCCTGTGGAAACGAATGAGCGCGCACACAGCCGAGACCGTAGTGCGCGCTCTAGTAGTTCAGTTCGTCGGCGTGGCCGGCCGCGTGGCGGCCTAGTGCTGGTTCAGCAGGCCCGTGTTGATCTTGCTGTTGCTGTCGGTGATCCCGGTCCCCATCAGCAGGTGGTTCGCGTCAAACGTCATGGTCGCCGTGTTCGAGTTCGCTGAGGCGCCACCCGCCAGCAGCCCAACGTAGGGCACGAAGGTGGCCGCGTTGATGTGCGTCGCGGTGTGGATGTAGGTGATCGTGGTGATCCCGTTGGGCGTGATCGACCGGCTGTTGGGCGCCCCCAGCTTTGCAACGACATCCTCAAGCGTCGTCTTGCCGACCGTGAATTGCTGTGCCTGCTCCTGAGACACCATCGTCCCGGTAGACGAGCATCCGGCGACGGTCAGCGCCAAAAGCGCGGCGACCGTGATCTTCTTCATCGCGTAGTGCATGGGTTACTCTCCAGTGTCCATGTCGTCCACCGGAGCCCCCCGGCAGGGTAGTTCACCTATCTGCCCGCCTGGATAACCTGGCGGGTCGCTGCGACCATCAAGCCTGACCGGCTCTGGCCGTTTGCCTCTGCGTAGCTGTCGATCATCGCCAAGGCGTCCTCGGGCACCGTGAGCGTGACCCGCACCGTTCTCGATGAGGGCGCAGGCGCTACGACCAAGAGGGCCACCTCCCCCGAATTGTCAGGGTCGAGCCTGATCTGCTCAATCGACGAGGGCTCGGGGATGCGCTCGCCGTCCTTGAGCATCCCAGCCATGTGAAAGTGCAGGGCCTCCTGGGCCATTTCGTGCGCCTCCTGCAGGGTTGATCCTGCGGTGATGCACCCGGGGAAGTCAGGAAACGAAACCCCGTAGTCGCTGTCGGGGTCCTTGTGGACCAAGGCGATGTAGCTGCGCATGTCAGCCTCCTCTAAATTTCAACCCGGACTGCTTTTCCATCGAGATCAGCGTCTTGATGGGGAAGTCCTTGCGTGGGTGCGGCACCGTCACCCGGCCCGGCTTCGTCGGGTGCGTGAATTGAACGTGCGACCCGGTTTGACCGGCCTGGCTCCATCCGTCTGCCTTCAGGAGCTTGATGATCGTGCGGCTGTCCATGAGTACGAATTTATATGCACCAACGACGCAAGTCCACTCAATAGTGCGCACAAGTATGCACTAAACCCAAAAGGCATCCCGTGACCAAGCCCATGAACGCCGACGACCTCCCGACGATGCCGGTTGCCGACTTGATCCCGTATGCGAAGAACAGCCGCACCCACGCCGATGCCCAGGTCGCGCAGATCGCAGCCAGCATCAAGGAGTTCGGCTTCACCAACCCGGTGCTGGTCGACGGGGATGGCGGCATCATCGCCGGCCACGGCCGCGTGCTTGCCGCCCGCAAGCTGAAGATGACCGCCGTTCCCGTGCTGGTCCTCGCGCACCTCACCGACACCCAGCGCCGCGCCTACGTCATCGCGGACAACAAGCTCGCCCTGAACGCGGGGTGGGATGACGAGATGCTTCGCGTCGAGATCGAGGCCCTGACCGCTGACGGCTACGACCTAGAGCTCACCGGCTTCAGCCAGGAAGAGCTTGACGCCCTCCTCGCCCCTGCAGAGACGCTTGGCCTGACCGATCCCGACGAAACGCCCGATCCGCCCGCCGACCCCGTGTCCGTCCTCGGAGACGTTTGGATCATGGGCGCGCATCGCATCGTCTGCGGCGACAGCACGACCGTTGAGGGGGTGGACAAGGCGCTGAACGGCGTCAAGCCGCACCTCATGGTCACCGACCCGCCTTACGGCGTGAAGTACGACCCGAAATGGCGGGCCGACGCCGGGATCAACAAAAACACGGAGAAGCTGGGCGAGGTTCTGAACGACGACCGCGCTGACTGGCGAGAAGCCTGGGCCCTCTTCCCTGGAGCCGTCGCCTACGTCTGGCACGCTGGCCTGTTCGCTGGTGTGGTAGCCGATAGCCTCATCGCTTGTGACCTGATGCCCAGATCCCAGATCATCTGGGCAAAGGACCGGTTCGCGCTTTCCCGCGGCGACTATCACTGGCAACACGAGCCGTGCTGGTACGCCGTCCGCAAGGGCGCGAAGGGCCACTATGCCGGTGGCCGCAGCCAGTCCACCCTCTGGAGCATCCCCGCTCGAGACGACAGCGGTGTCGGCCACGGCACCCAGAAACCCGTCGAGTGCATGAAACGCCCGATAGAGAACAACAGCAGCCCCGGCCAGGCCGTCTACGAGCCGTTCAGTGGATCGGGCACGACGATCATCGCCGGCGAGATGACCGGCCGTTGCGTGCACGCCATCGAACTGAACCCCGCCTATGTCGATGTGGCCGTCCTGCGCTGGCAGGAGTTCACGGGCCAAGGCGCAACACTCGAGGCGACCGGCCAGACCTTCACCGAGGTGCTGGCCGAACGCCAGCCAACCACCGTCCTCACCCAGAAGCCGCCGAAGGGCGCATAGACCGAGACGCCCAATGGCTACCAAGGCCGCGAAGACACCTGCGGTCCCGAGGCCGCGCAAGACGCGCCCCGCGAAGGTTGCTCCGACAACCGCCCGGCGCCCGCAGGCCGACGACTTCCCCGAACTGTTCGAGCTCATTATCTCCAATCGCTCCCTGCGAGCGGCGTGCAAGGCGATGGGCCTTCATCGACAGTCCGTCGAGCGGGTGATCGAAGCGGACCCGGTCTTGCGCGGCCAATACGCCCGTGCGCGCGAAGATCGTGGCGACACGATTGCCGAGAAGGTGCTGACGATCTCTGAGGCTGCGATGGCGGGTCAGATCCCGGCCGATGTCGCCCGTATCGCCATCGACGCTCACAAGTGGGCTGCTGGGAAGATGGCCCCGAAGACGTGGGGCGAGCGAAGCCAGATCGCCATTTCCAATCCAGACGGATCGCCACTTCAGACGGGTGGCCCCGCAGTAGTGGTCACCATCTATGACAACGGACGGGAAGATCGACCTGCGGGCTCAGGAGGGGCCGCAGCGGCAGTTCCAGCAAACCGCCGCTGACATCGCCATCTATGGGGGCGCGGCTGGGGGTGGAAAATCGTGGGCGCTGCTGCTCGAACCGATCCGCCACATCCACCTGCCCGACTTCGCCGCGGTATTCTTCCGCCGAACGACGGTCCAGGTAAAGAACCCGGGTGGCCTGTGGGACGAGAGCGCTAAGCTCTATCACCACGTCCGTGGCCAGCCGTATCACACGCTCGAATGGAAGTTCCCGTCTGGCGCCGCGATAAAGTTCGCCCACCTGGAATACGACAAGACGGTCAACGACTGGCAGGGCTCCCAGATCGCGCTCATCTGCTACGACGAACTGACCCATTTCACCGAGAAGCAGTTCTGGTATATGACCAGCCGGAACCGGACGATGTGCGGCATCAAGCCCTACGTCCGCGCCACCTGCAATCCCGACGTGGACAGCTGGGTGGCCACTCTCATCGCATGGTGGATCGACCAGGATACGGGCTACCCGATCCCTGAGCGCGCCGGTGTGCTGCGCTGGTTCATTCGGATCAGCGACGCCATCGTGTGGGCCGATCACCCGTCTGAGCTCGCTCAGTATGTGGACGATGAGGGAAATCCGATCCCGCCCAAGTCGCTCACGTTCATCCCCGCCAAGCTCTCGGACAACAAGGCGCTTACCAGCGCCGATCCGACGTACCGCGCCAGCCTGCTCGCGTTGCCCACAGTGGAGCGTGAGCGCCTGCTGGGCGGCAACTGGAAAATCAGGGCTGCTGCAGGTCTGCTGTTCAAGCGAGAGTGGGTGGAGGTCATCGACGTGCCCCCTGCGGGTATGCAGGTCATCCGGGGATGGGACTTCGCTGGCACTCCGAAGACGGAGACCAACGACCCAGACGCAACCTCGTCCACCAAGATCGGCCGCACGCCCGATGGCACGTTCGTCGTCCTCGACAACACCAGCCTGCGCGAAGGCCCGTCTAAGGTCGAAGCGTTCCTGCGCAACACCGCCTCGCAGGACGGCATCGAGGTCGAGCAGTCCATCCCGCAGGACCCCGGCCAAGCCGGCGTCAGTCAGGTGCGAGCCTTCACCAAGGCGCTCGCCGGCTACAACGTGCGGTCATCCACCGAAAGCGGCTCAAAGGAGATCAGGTTCAATCCGTTTTCCGCTCAGGCCGAGGCTGGCAACGTCAAGGTGCTCCGAGGCGACTGGAACGCGCGTTGGTTTGCGGCTCTTGAGGGCTTCCCAGACGCCAAGTTCGACGACGATCCCGACAGCACGTCACGCGCCTTCAACTCTTTCCTGAACCCGATCAAGGGCGCAGCCTACTTGGAGATCGCCAGACGCGCCAACGCGCTGAACGCCTTAAGCGAACGTGACGAACCCGACGCGCCCTACATCCCCCCGCCGCCCCTGACCCTCAACCTCGCCCCGTCTGTTCACCGCCCCGGCACTGCCGAATGGGCCGCGGACCAGAGAGCCAGAAAGCAGTCCAAATGACCGACGCCAGCACCCTCGTCGCGGACATCACCGCCGCGGCCGACAAGACCGGCCCCTACTTCCTGATCGTTCTCGGGATCGTGTGCTTCATCATCCCCGGCCTCAATCCACTCGTCGGCACAGGCATCATTTCGGCGGGTCTCACCAAGCTCAAGACATAGGCCACCCAATGGACGCAGACCTCATGGCCGACGAAACCAATCCGAACCTGCCCAGCCTTGATGTCCAGCGTCTCGTCGCCCGTCTCGCAATGATGGCGATTGCCACCATCGACCTGCCCGCAGACTACCCACGCGGCGCTCGCATGGTCGGCTTCCTGATCATGCCCGACGAGCACAGCCACGACGACGAGGGCATCGCCATGATGGGAGCCCTGCAAAGCCTTGCTGATATCGACCTCGAAGCGGTCGCCGTGGGCATCGACGAGCGCATGAATGCGCCGTTCTCAATTCCGCCCCGTAGGCTGCTGGAGGCACCCGAATGAGCACAACCGACCTCCCGCGCAACGGCATCAACCTGGCCCAGCCCGGCATTCAGTCCAACGGCGATCCGATCCCGACGCTCCGAGACGCCACCCGGCAGCCGGTTAGCATCGCCGGCGACGATCAGAACGGCCAGGGCGCGGTCTTCGGCCCCGGCCAACCGCTTCTGCCCGAGACCGGTGTCGCACCCCGTGTTCGAGACTACAACGTCTCCGAAAACACGATCATCACGCCGCGCCCCTACGACACCAGCACCAAGACGCTGCGCGCGTTCGCCAACATCGAGATCGTCCGCCTCTGCATCGAGACCCGCAAGGATCAGGTCGAGGCCATGGATTGGTCGATCAAGCCCGTCGATGGCTCGAAGGCCAATGCGGACAGCGCCTCGGTCAAGGCGGTGACCGAGTTCTTCATGAAGCCGGATGGCTTCACGCCGTTCGCCACGTGGCTGCGCGGCTCGCTCGAAGACCTCTTCGTCGGCGACTGGGCCTGTTGGGAAATGCGCCGCACCCGTGGCGGCAAGCTCATCGGCATGGACGTTCTGCCCGGCGATACGATCCACCCCATGGTGGACGTCACCGGCCGGCGCCCGCGTGGCGCGAATGACGTGGCCTATCAGCAGGTGATCAAGGGCCGCCCTTGGTACAACTTCACGAACGCCGACCTGCTCTACGTGCCGCGAAACCCGCGTCCGGGTCACAACTACGGCTTCGGCCCAGTCGAACAGATCATCGTCACGATCAACACCTACATGCGCCGCCAGGCTGGGCAACTGGCCTACTTCTCCGAGGGCAACACACCGGCGGGCTTCATCACCGGTCCCGAGGGCTGGACGACCGACCAGACTGCCGACTTCCAGAAGTTCATTGACGGTCGCATTTCGGGCAACACCCGCGAGCAGGCCAAGCTCCTGGTCATGCCCAACGGCGCGAAATACGCCGCGTTCAAGGACGCCCCGCTCAAGGACGACTTCGACGAGTGGCTTGCCCGCATCGTGACGTTCGCCTTCAGCCTGCCGCCGACGCCGTTCATCAAGTCGATGAACCGTTCGACCGCCGAGACCGACAAGGAGCGCGCCCAGTCTGAAGGGCTGCTCCCGATCAAGCTCTGGTGGTCGCGCGTCGCCAACCACGTGATCCAGACCGAGCTCGGCCAGCCGAACCTTGAATGGTCGTGGGACGACGACACCGACATTGACCCTGCGCTGCAGAGCCAGATGGACGACCGGGACTTGAAGAACGGGTCGCGGACGCCTGACGAAATCCGCGAGCGCCGCGGCGACCCGGCGTATGCCAACGGCGTGGGAGCGAAGCCGCTCGTCTACCTATCCAGTGGTGTGGTACTGATGGAGGAGGCGATCAAACCTCCGGTCGAGCCGCCGGCGCCCATTCACATCATGGCTCCCGGTGACCCCAATGCGCCTGTTCCGCCTGGCACTCCTCCCGTTCCGCCGAAGCCCGGTGGCAAAGCTGGGGTTCCTGGCGCTGCTGGTAGCAAATCTGTCCCGCCGAAAGGCGACGCGCCGCCGAAGCCGCCCGTCGAAAAGGTAGCCGGATCGACTCTGCGGAAGATCGAGCCTATCACGCCCGACCGGCCGCGCGCTCGTCGCGTCACGAAAAGCCTCACCAGCAGCGTGGGAGCCGTGCTGCAGGAGGTTGGCGACCAAGTCGCAGCCGACGTGGCCAAACGCCTCCGAGCGGTGTCCAAGGCCGACGACGGCACTACGGCCGCTGTGGCCGCTGCCCGAGCCGCAGCCATTGCCGCTGAGGTCGATATCTCCGGCTTGGACGCGATCACGGACGATATGATCACCGACCTCTACGACGTGGTCGAGGATAGCGCCAAGGAGGCCATCGCCCGCATCGGCGTGAAGCACGAGACCGTCGACGGCAAGAACCAGATGTTCGGCCGGATCGACAAGGTCTCTGCCGACTGGGCCTCCAAGCGTTCCGCGCAGCTGGTTGCCGTCGACGGCGATATGAACATCGTCGACGCCACCCGGAACGCCATTCGTGACGTGATCGGCAAGGGCCTGGGCGACGGTCTATCGATCCCGGAGATCGCTGATGCGATCCAGGACAGCCAAGCGTTCAGCGCCCAGCGCGCTGCGCTCATAGCCAGCACCGAGGTACGCCGCGCCAACAGCGAAGGCGTGCTGATCGGCTTCAGGGCCGCGAAGGACCTTGGCATCAACATCCAGAAAGTCTGGGAGACCGCAGGCGATGACGCAGTGGAGGAAGATTGCGAGGGCAATGAGGCTGACGGCCCTATTGATCTGGATGACGTGTTTTCATCCGGTGACAGCGCGCCCCCCGCTCACCCGAACTGTCGCTGCAACATAAATAGCTACACCGACAACTCAGCAAGTAACGACGAAGACGAAGGAGAGGACGATGCGTGAACTGTTCGCACTCTTTAACGTCATCTGGAACGCCCCCTACTTCACATTCGGAAAGTGGACCATCATGGCTCTCAACACCTCTGCCCTCACCGCCCTCGCCGCCCGCGTCGACGCCGTCACCACCGAAGTCCTGGCCCTCGCCGCCACCGACACTGCCGCCGCCGTGGCTGCGACCACCGCAGCCGACCAAGCCGCGCACGACGCAGCCGTCGCAGCGCTGACCCTGGAAGTGGCGAAGCTCGAGGCCGCGGCCAACCCGGCGCCCGCCGCCGCCCCTGTTGTCGTGGCCCCGGCTCCTGCCGCCTAAGCGGTCACGACCTTGACTGGGACCATGTGACGAAGTCGCGCGTAGGCGCTTCGCACCCCAGCAGGCCCGTCGCCGTTGACAACCGGCGGCGGCGGGCCACCCCTATCTCCACCGATGAAATGAGGCCACGCATGGCGACCCATTCAAAGGCTGTCGCCTAGTGGCGGCGGTCCCCCTCCGGCTGTTTGGAGAGTTCTCCAAAGTCGAAGATCAGGACGACGGAACCATCAAGGTTTATGGCATCGCCAGCACGTCCGCGAAGGACAGCGCCGGCGAGACCGTCACCTCGAAAGCGATGGCCGACGCCCTGCCCGAATATGAGCAGTTCCCTGCTCTCCGAGAAATGCACCAACTGTCCGCTGCCGGCCGCGTCACCGACGCCGCCGTCGACAAGGCGGGCGTGACGAACATCGTCGCCCACGTCGTCGATCCGGTCGCCATCGCAAAGGTGAAGGCTGGCGTCTACTCCGGCTTTTCCATTGGCGGCAAGGCTCTGGAACGCGACCCAGCCGACCGCACCATCATCACCAAGCTGAAGCTCAACGAGATCAGCCTAGTCGACCGCCCGTGCAACCCCGAGGCCGTCATGACCATGTGGAAGGCCGAGGCCACCACGGAGGAAGACCATATGACTGCAACTCCCTGGAGCCCGACCAACGCCGAAGTGATCGCCAAGGCCGACGAGCTCATGCTCGCCGCCGGCAAGAAGTCGCGCTCGAACTTCATGGTCGCCGCCCGCGACAGCCTGATCAAGGCGCACGCCGAAACGCTCGCCGAGGGCGACGCCGAAGTCGCTGCCGAAGCTCAAGCCGACGAGGCCGAGCAGGAGCAGCTGGAGGCCAGCGAAGACGCCGAGCGCGCCGCCGAAGCCGCCGAGACGCACAAGGCCGAGCAGACGCCCGGCGGGATCGACCACGTCGCTGCGCTTAACGCCGCCATCGAGAAGGCGACCGCGACCATCGCGCCGTCGACAGAGACCGTCGTCGAGCCGTTCACGATCCTGCCCAACGGCTTCGACGATATGCGCCAAGGGCTTCACGAACTCACCAAGGCGCACGCCGACGACACGCTGGTCAAGGGGCTCTACACCGTGAGCCGGCTGGCGAACCTGATGGACAACCTCGCTGACATCCAGACCATCTGCGCAAAAGAAGCGGCGGCCGAAGGCGACAAGTCGCCCGTTCCGGGGGCGCTCGCCGATACGATCCGCGCGCTCGGTGCCAACCTTGTCGCCATGGCCACCGAAGAGGTTGCCGAAGTGATCGCCGCCTCCGACAAAGGAATGTCCACCATCGACCCGGACATTTTCGGCTACGCGGCGAAGGTCACCGACCTCGTCAAGGCCGACACCGACCTGATGGAGAAGGCTGGCGCGCGGAACTCGAAGAAGGACGCCACGGCGATCCAGGCGATGCACGACCACTCGACCGCCCTCGGCGCGAAGTGCGACAGCAACAACACCGACGACGCCGCCGCGAAGGCATCCGCCGACGACGACCTGCAGAAGGTCGCCAACGACGACCTGCTCATCAAGGCGACGACGGCGCTGGAGCACATGACGACCACGGTCGCCGACCTGCAGAAGCGCCTGTCGGACCTCGAAGGCTCTCCCGCCCCGGCGAAGGGCGTCGTCACCCCGCACGGCCTCGTCGCCGTCTCCAAGGCCCAAGACCTCGATCCGGGCGACGACACGCCGGCGACGCTGAGCAAGGCCGACCTCACCAACTATCTGGACAGCCTGCCCAAGGACGAGCGCGATCTCGTCCTCGTCAAGATGGCCCTGAACCAACCGATCAGCGCGACGCGCCGATAGGCCAACCCCAACCCACCCAGCGGCCCGCATGTGCGAGCCGTCAATGCCGTCCCGAGGCCCCCGCGTGGGGCCTTTTTTCATGGGACCACTACTATGAAGCAACTCTCCAAAGACGACATCGCCAAGGCCGTGTCGAGCGCCCTGAGCGCGCCCAGCGAAGACATCTCCCGCGAAGTCATGACGATGGCGGGCGTTCGCCCCGACAGCATCGAGAAGGCGATCTCCACCGGCTCCGGCCTGATCGCCTACGACCTGCAGGCCCCGGCCAAGAACCTCTATCCGGTCAACACGCCGCTGATCAAAAGCCTGCCGCGCGTCGGCGGTGGGGTCGGCACCGCGACGAACTGGCGCCAGGTGAACTCCATCATCGGTTCCGGCTACGACAACACGGGCTGGGTGCCTGAAGGTCAGCGCGCTGGCCAGATGAGCTACAGCACCTCCAACAAGTCGGTCGGCTACGCGACCATCGGTGAAGAAGACCAAGCGACGTGGGAAGCCATCGCCGCGGGCAAGACGTTCGAGGACATCCAAGCCCGGATGACCATGCGTCTGCTGCAGAAGATGATGCTGAAGGAAGAGATGGCGGTCCTGGCCGGCAACACCTCCCTGCAGCTGGGCACGGCCAACACGCCGTCCCTGTCCACCTCGGGCACCGGCGCCACCCTGCCGTCCGCCACCTACTCCGTCATCGTGGTCGCCCTGACCATGGAAGGCTTCCGCAACTCGTCCATCGCGAACGGTGTCGCCACCACGCGCACCATCACGGGCGCGGACGGCAAGACCTTCCCGATCAACGGCGGCTCCAGCGCCAAGTCGGCCAATGCCACCCTCGCGGTGACGGTCGGCGCTTCTCTGTTCGCCTCCGTCGCTGTCTCCACCGGCGCCGTGGCCTATGCTTGGTATGTAGGCACGGTCGGCAACGAAATCCTGCAGGCCATCACGACCCTCAACAGCGTGGTGTTCTCCGCCGCCCTGCTGACCGGCACGCAGACCGCCGCGAGCATGTCCGCCACGGACTACTCGACCAATTCCACCGCCTTCAACGGCCTGCTGACCACCGCGCTGACGCCCGGTTCCGGCGCCTATGTGAAGACCCTCGCGACCGGCGTCGCGGGCACCGGCACCGCGCTGACCTCCTCGGGCAAGGGTGGCGTCAACGAGATCGACACCATGCTGCAGTCCCAGTGGGACAATAACCAGGTGTCGATCACCGAACTGTGGGTCAACTCGCAGGAACTGAAGAACATCACCAGCCGCGTCCTGGCCGGCACCAGCGGCGCTCCGCTGCTGCAATACACCAAGGACCCGAACGACAGTGAAGTCCGCCTGACGGCCGGCGCCACCATCGACTTCTACTTCAACCCGTTCCTGAACGGCGGGATGAAAATCCCCATCAAGATCCACCCGCAGATGCCCCCCGGCACGATCCTGGGCTATGCGGCCGATCTGCCGGTCCAGTTCCAGAGCAATGAAGTCCCGAACGTGGCCGAAGTGAAGGTGCGCCGAGACTACTATCAGGTGGACTGGCCGGTGACGACCCGCGCCCAGATGGTCGGCGTCTACGCCGAAGAAGCTCTGGCCGTGTATTTCCCGCCCGCCCTGGGCGTGATCCAGAACATCGCCAACGCCTAATACAGGCTCAATTCAATCGACCGGACGCTCAATTTGGGGCGTCCGGTGGCCTCACATTAGGAACACAGCATGTATCTCCTCGCTCCTTCCCCCGGCGCGTCTTTCCAGACCCGCGGCGGAACCTTCACGGCTGACGCGAACGGCCTGATCTACAACGTGACCCCCGGCATCGCGCTCCTCGACATGATCGAGGGCGGCTGCATCGTCCAAGAGACGAACCAGCTGGCGAACTTCCGCAACCTGCTGGACGGCGGTGACTTCACCACGAACCCGTTCCAGCGCGGCGCGGCGATCACCGGCATCACCGGCACGCCGACCTATCTGGCCGACCGCTTCTTCGCCGTGGGCGGCTCCTCCTCGTCCATCAGCATGTCCTCCGTCTCCACGACGGCGATCATGGGCTTCTCGACTGCGCTGCAGTTCGGTCGCGCCGCCGCGAACACGAACACCTCCCCGATCTACCTCGGCCAGGTCATCGAGACCGCCGACGCGATCCGCTGCCAGGGCCAGTATGTCACGTTCAGCTTCTGGGCGTTGGCGGGCGCGAATTTCTCCGCGGCCGCTGGCCTGTCGGTCGGCCTGCACTACGGCACGGGCATCAACCAGTCCGCGAATGCCCTGATCGGCTCCGCCGCGGGAACCTGGACCGGGCAGGCGTATCCCGCCCTCACCTCGGCGCAGACCAACGCGACCGCGGGCGTCGCCGGCCTCTACGGAGTCGGTACCCCCGCCCTTCAGCCGATCACCACCGGCTGGGTGCGTTACTCGTTCACCGCGTTCGTCCCGGCGACCACGACCCAGCTGGCCGTCGTCCTGGGCTACACGCCGCTCGGCACCGCCGGCGCGGCGGATTACGTGCAGTTCATGGGCCTGCAGCTGGAGATCGGCCAAGCCGTGTCTCCGTTCGAGCACCGTGACGTGCAGGTCGAGCTTGAGATCGCTCAGCGCTACTGCTGGGTCATCAACGAGCCTGCAGCGGGCGTGATCGTCGGTACGGGCGGCGCAGTCGCCGCAGCCAACGCGCAGGTCTTCTACATGGCCACGCCGGTGCAGCTGCGCACCGCCCCCACCGTCACGGTCGTGGCTGGCACCTTCAAGGTCGCCGCGGGCGCCGCTGCTGCTGCCGCCACCGGTATCGCGCCGGGCGCCACGCACACGCCGAACGCCATCAGCATCACCACGACGCTGACCCAGGCGGCGGGCGGCTCCGCGTCCCTCCAGGGCGGCGGCGGCTCCGGCACCATCACGGCCTCGGCCGACTTCTAGGACTGAAGGCGCCTCGGTTCACACCCGGGGCGCCACCACCTCCAGCCTTGAAAGGCTCACATGTCCAAACCCCTCAGAGCGCCCGGCGGGACCAGCGAAGTCTCGGTCGGAACGAATATCTACCCCGTTGACGCGGATGGCACTATCGAGGCCACCGACGAAGACGCGGCTGTGATCCTGTCCGGCCCGTCTGGCTTCACCGAGGTGATGCCCGCCGCCGAACCTCTGCCCACCGACATCACCACCATGACCGCCCCTCCGGGATGCACTGGCGCGTCGTTCGCAGGCATCGAGTTCGACGTCATCAACGGCAAGGTCCACGTGCCGGTGGTCGCGGTCAACGAGCTCGTAAGCCACGGCTTCGTCGCCGACGTGGTGGTTCCGCCCCTCGTCCTTGACGCCCCGCCTGCGGAGTAGTGAGACATGGCCCAGGGAGACCTGACGAGCCTCGCCAACGTCAAAGGTTGGCTGGGCATCACCTCGACGACGCAGGACCCTCTGCTGAGCCGCCTCATCACCGCCGCTTCGGGCTTCGTCTCCCGGTGGATCAGCCGACCCAACATCGGCTCGACCACCTACTCGGAGCGATATGACGGGAACGGTCGCAGCACCATCGTCCTGCGCAACGGCCCTGTCACGGGGATCACCTCGATCCTCTACGACGGAGCGTCCATCACCACCCCGGCGAGCGGCAACCCCCCGACCGGGGGATGGCTGCTGGACACGTCTTCGAACGTTGCGCGGGTGACGATCACCGACGACCAGTTCGGCTATGGGCTTCAATCGATCCTCGTCACCTACACGGCGGGCTTCCTGAAGGCGTCCGAGGCGCACGCCGCGGCCACCACCGTCACCCCGACCTTCACCTGGTATAGCGACAGCGGGGTCACCTACGCGAACGGCACGGCCTTGACCGCCGTCGCCTCCGCGCCGACGACCGGGCAATATGCCGTCTCGAATGGGGTCTACATCTTCGCCGCAGGGGACGTGGGCGCCCAAGTCCTGATCTCCTACGGCTACGTGCCCCCCGACCTCGAAAGCGCCGTGATCGAGCTTGTGGGCGAACGCTACAGGGCGCTCGACCGCATCGGCATCGTCGCCAAGACGCTTGCCGGGCAGGAGGTCATCTCCTACAGCCAGGCCGACATGGGCAAGGCGATCCGCATGATGCTCATGCCCTTCGTCCGAACCGCGCCGATCTAGTGTTCAACGTCGCACTGGTCGGCGATGCCGAACTGGCGACCGCGCTGGAGCAAGTGCCCGGCTCGGTCGTCGATGCCCTGTCCAAGGCCGTCACCGAACTCGCCATCGGCCTGCGCGAGCACGTCATCCAAGACAAGCTCAACGGGCAGGTGCTCAACCGGCGCACCGGCAACCTGATCGCCTCGATCAAGCAGGAAAGCCCCATCGTCGATGGCGACAAGGTCTCTGGCGAGGTGTTCTCGGATAGCTCGGTCAAGTACGCCGCCGTCCATGAGTACGGCATGACCGTCTCGCGCGTTTCCAGTCGCGGCAAGCCGTTTACGGCTACCTACCCCGAGCGATCCTTCATGCGCTCATCGCTGTCCGATCAGCGCGACATGATCGTCGAGAAGCTGCAGGCCGCAGTGGTCCAAGGCATCAGAACCCCCCTCGGAGCCACATCATGAGCGTGACCACCCGCGAGCAGATTTACGGCGCGCTTTTCGCGCTCTCTGCGAACCTGACTTGGGGCGCTCAGAAGTCGTTCGCCTACCGCTCGCGTCGGGTGAAGACGTTCTCCGACATTCCCGAATGGCCCGCGCTCTGCCAAGCGGAGCACGACGAGATGATCGTGGCCAAGACCAACCTGCCCGCAAACCGAACCCTCGGTGCGGTCTGGCTGATCTACCACAACGTCGGCAAGGACGAGGGCACGATCCCGGCGAGCGAGAGCAACGCCATCCTCGACCAGCTGGACACGCTGTTCCCCTCCGACCCGTCCGATGGCCGCTACCTGCAGCAGACCCTTGGTGGCCTCGTCCACCGCTGCTCGATCCAGGGGCGCGTCATCAAAGAGCACGGCGACATCGACGGGCAAGCCCTCCTGATCGTTCCCATCCGCATTTTCGTCCCATAGGAGGCCGCATGGCCGACGACATCCCCGCCAATGACCCGCCCGTGACCCCGGAGGCCCCGCCGGCGGCGATTGAGGTCATTCCCGCCCTCGCACCCCTCGCAACCGTCGATGCCCCTCCAGCGCCCGTCACGGCGTCCGAGCGGGCCACCGTCGTTGCGCTCGATTGGCTGACGCACTTCGTCACCAACAGCCCCGTCTCTCGGGACCAAGCCTGCTGGGCCCATGTGGTCGCAGTTCTCCCCGACCTCATCGACCTCATCGCCAAGGAACTCTAAATGGCCCAATCCGTTTTCTCGACGGGCAACCTGTGGGGCATCCCCGCCGGTTCCAACGTCACCCCCGTCCGCTTCGGCACCGTGCAGGACATCGCCGTCGATTTCAGCTTCGACCTGAAGAAGCTCTACGGCAACTTCCAGTTCCCCGTCGAGCAGGCGCGCGGCAAGGGCACTATCGACATCAAGGCCACGATTGGTCGCGTCGACCCGATCCTGTTCAATCAGGTGTTCTTCGGCCTGACCAACCCGACCGGCGAAGTGCTCTCCAGCGTCGACGAGACCTACACCATCACCGCGTCGCAGACCGTCGCGAACTCGGCCAACTTCTCGGTCGACCTGGGCGTTTATAACACCTACCTCGGCAAGTATATGACCCGCGTCGCCTCCGGGCCGACGACGGGCCAGTATGCCGTCACCGCGGGTGTCTACACGTTCTCCGCCGCCGACGTGTCTTCGGGCGGCTCCGTCCGCATCTCCTACACTTACGCCTCGACCTCCACCGGCAACACGATCACCCAGACCAACACCCTGCTGGGCAGCAACGTGATCCTGGGCCTGCAGCTGTCCGAAATCTTCAAGGGCACTGCCGGGAACAAGTCCCTGTCGATGAACTTCAAGGCCGTGCAATGCAACAAGCTGAACATGCCGCTGAAGCTCGACGACTTCACTCTCCCGGTGCTCGATATGTCCGCGCAGGACGACGGCACGGGCAACGTCTTCACCTGGACCATGACCGGCTAAAAGGAACCCAATGGCCTCGATCCTAATCGGTGGCGTCTCCGTAGACGTTCACCTCGAAAACTACGCCAAGCTCAAGCGGGCTTGGCGGTTCGTGGAGGCCGCTCAAGGGGCCTCGGACTTCGTGGGCGGCATGGATGCCATCGTCGGCGTGATCGCCGTGGGTAGCCTTCCTAAGCCCGCCCCTGACGACGACCGCGCCTACGATGTCCGGTTGAATGTCCGCATCGACGAGATCAACGACGCCCTGACCGGTTCCGAGATCAACGCGCTGCGGCCGTTCATGAACGAACTTCTGATCGAGAGCGGAATGGTCAAGCCGCCGGGGGAAGCTCTGGCGGCGGCGACGGAAAGCCCTTCGACGGAGACTTCGACGGCCTCATCGCCGAGTTAGTCGCTGCTGGATGCGGCGGGTGGGACGAGATCGAGCAGACCTGGGGCATGGAGCGATACTACGCCATGCACCGCGTCTGGAAGGTCTACGGCCCGCCCGCCTACGTCACCGCCGCCCTGAAGGCAGGGTTGAACAAACCGCAGCGCGCGGAGCCCAAGATCGAGAACTTTGACGACCTCGTAAACCTCGTCGGCGCGACACCCGGCGGGCACTCAGAAGCGAGCCCCTTCCCATCACTATCCTAGAGAGGGGCCACATATGGCCACTGGCGACACAGAAGTCGGCGTAGTCTTTTCCGCCGACGCATCGGGAGCAGTTGAGGGTGCCGCAACCGTCCGCACCTCGATCCAGGGCATCAACCCCGACGTCAAGGCCCTCGCCGAGAGCATGAACGCCCTTGCGGCGACCATGCAGGCCGGGTTTGCCGCGATGGCCGACGCCTCGGCCAAGACGCGAGAACAGATCAAAGCTGACGCCGAAGAGGAAGAGCTGAGCCTCGCCGGGATTGTCGGATCGGCGCATGAAGCCGCGCTGGCCATCGGCGAGATTAAGGAGATGATTTCCGGTTTCGGCGAGGCGGTGATGGCGTTCTTCGCCGTCGAGGCCATCGTCGAGTTCGCCAAGCAGATGGGCGAAGCGGGCGAAAAGACGACCCACCTCAGCGAGACCCTCGGCGTCTCCGTCCGGGATGTGCAAGGGCTGCAGGCGATTGCGACCGGCGCCGGTTTCAGCATAGACACCCTTGCGAAGGGCATGGAGAAGCTCGACCGAACGTTCCAGAACGCGGCCGATGGCAACGTCAAGATGACCACGGCGCTGGCGCGCATCGGAATCTCGACGAGCGAGAGTTACACGCAAGTCGAACTCTTGACCCACGCGATGGAAGCGTTTGGCAAGATGGAGGATGGCCCCCAGAAGGTCGCCCTTGCCATGACGCTGTTCGGTAAGGCTGGCGCGGCGCTCATCCCCCTGCTCAACCAGGGCGCGGAAGGCGCAGCGCGGGCGCGCGAGGAGTTTGCCAAGTACGGCATCGAAAATGAACTCGCCGTCGAGCGCGCGACGCAATTGGCCGAGAGCCAGAACGAGACCAACGTCGCCATGCAGGGCCTCGGGAACGTGATGGCCGAGAGCCTCGCTCCGGCCTTCAAGTCCGTGGTGGACAGCGTCAACGACATGATCGCTGGCTTCATCAAGTCCTACGAGACCGGTGGCCTGGCGAAGCAGGTCATGGAGGGCCTCGCCGACGCCGTGAAGATCGCCCAATCGATCTTTGTCGTCTTCGGCACGGTTGTCGCCACCCTGATGGATGTGCAGCGCGACCTCTACAACGGCCTGCTGACCATAGCGACGAAGGTGTTCACGGCCATCGGAGACCTGCTGGGGCTGAACGCCGAGTATTGGCGCAACCTCGGCGACCAGCTGAAGCAGGTCATCGACAACATCATCAATAACGAGCTAAAGCCGGCCCTCGAATGGATCGAGAAGCTCGCGAAGGCGACGCTGGACTGGCTCTCGAAAATCCCCGTCGTCGGCCCGGCCATCGCCGCGACCGCCAGCACGATCAAGACAGCGATCAGCGACGTGGTCACCCACGCAACCGACGCTCAAGCGGCGCTCGAAAAGCTGTGGGCCGCGACTGAGAACAAGCCCTCGAAACCGAAGGGCAATGGCAAGACCGGGGGCGACGAGAGCGGCAAGGCGAACACCGCCGCCGAGACCAACCTGCAGAAGGCGAAGGAAGCGTTCGACGCGCAGCAGGAAGCCCACAAGGGTATGCTGACCAACGAGAAGGCCGACGAGCTTGCCTTCTGGACGGATGTCGCCGCGAACTACCAGCAATGGGGTCTCACCGCCAAGCAGGCGTCCGAGATTGTCATCGAGAACAACAAGCGCGCCCGCGACCTCGACGTTCAGAACACGAAGGACGAGATCGCCGACGCCAAGCAAGCCTCGCTGGACAAGATCGCCGCCGCCAACGATGTCTACAAGGCCCGTGTCGCAGAGCTAAACGACGAGGCCAAGAGCGTCGCTGATATGGCGAAGAAGGGCGAGATCAGCAACCGCGACGCCCACGACATCCAAATTCAACTCTACGACCTGGAGCGCACCGCCGCGCTGACCCGAGATCAAGCAATCCTGAACAGCCGGATCGCGCTCGACGCCTACATCATGGCTCACGCCATGGCGAACACGACGGAATATCAGGCCGCGCTCCGCGACGAGCAGGCCGCGCAGAACGCTTTCAACGCCTCCGAAATCGCCGCCAACGACAACAAGAACAAGCAGATCAGCGCCGCCGACCGGGCGCTGCACGACCAGCAGCTTGCCGGCTGGACGCAGATGACCAGCGGCATCGTCACCACCTTCGGCACCGGCCTGCGCGGCATGATGCAGGGCACGATGAGCTTCCAGCAGGTCGTCCTCAACATCTGGAACCAAATCCTCGATCAGGTCTTCAAGGTCATCGAGGGCATCGTCGAGAAGTGGCTTGTCGGCCTGCTCATGCAGCAGTTCGGCCAGCAGACGACCGGGGGCGCAACCGCTGCCATCGGCGTCGGCCAGCAAGCCGCCGTCGCGGGCGCTGCAGCCTTCGCGTCCACTGCCGCCATCCCGGTCACCGGCCCAGCGCTCGCGCCCGCAGCCGGTCTCGCGGCTGACGGCTGGGTGCAGGGGGCGTTCGGCGCTCAAGCTCTCAGCGGCTACGCCGGGGGTCTCTCGAACGTGCCCTATGATGGCGTGGCGATGATCCACACGGGCGAGACGATCCTGCCCGCCAGCATCGCCCAGCCCATGCGCGCCATGATCGCGGCGAACGGCAACTCCATGTCCACGACCGGCGCGGCGGCGGCGGGCGGCGGCGGGGGTGGCGACACCTACCAGATCGCCATATCGGCCATCGACGCGAAGGGCGTTGACACCTTCATGCGCGGCTCGGGCGGCGACGCCATCGTCAAGGGCCTTATCGCCAAACGCCGTCAGAACGCGGGAGCGTCCACCTCATGACCATTACGCCCTACGTTCCCTCGACCCTGCTCTCGGGCGTCCCCACGGGCGTCTGGAGCGGGGTCAACAGCCTCGCGGTTATGCCGTTCCTGCCCGGCCAGGATATCGCCATCGATAAGTCCCCGATGTGGAACACGAAGGTGGTCGTCTCGGCATCCGGTCGGGAGCGGCGAACCGCCATCCGGCCCTACCCGCTCTGGCAGTTCGGTCTGAAATACGAAGTGGTTCGCCACAAGAGCACGGTCGAGGAGCTTGGCGTCCTCTGGGAGTTCTTCAACGTCGCCCAGGGCAAATTCAACAACTTCCTGTTTCTCGACCCGACCGACAACTACGTCACCGCCGGGCAGTTCGGGACCGGCACCGGATCGCAGACCGCGTTCCAGCTGCAGCGCACCATCAACAGCTGGTACGAGCCGATCTACGCCGCCTATCTGCCGTCGATCTACGTCAACGGCACGCTGCAGACCCTCGGCACGAATTACACTCTCGGGACGAACGGCATCGTCACGTTCACGTCTGCGCCCGCGAGTGGCGCCGTGCTCACCTGGACCGGGTATTTCTACTACTTCTGCCGGTTCGATCAGGACGACTTCAAGCTCACCCAGATCGTCCAGAAGCTCTGGTCGAACGACGGGCTCAAGTTCACCAGCTGCATCCCCTAACTGAAGGATCGCTTATGCGGACCCCCACCGACGCGACGGGCTTTCCCGGCGCGACCGTCGCGCTGCTCAACGGCGGGACGAACTTCGTCATGGCCGACCTCTACACGATCACCCTGAGCGGCGGTGGCATCATTCGCTACACGGGGCACGCCAACGCGCTGACCTTCAACGGCAACACGTTCATCACCGGGCCGGTCTTCAACCGTGGTTCGATCAGCCACAAGAGCGGCACCTCGGTGGCGACCCTGGACATCACCATCGCCGCGGCGCCGGGGGACACGATCAACGGCGGGTCGTTCATTCCGTTCGTCGCCAACCGGGGCTTCGACGGCGCTCAGTTCAGGCTGGAGCGCGCCTTCCTGCCGAACTGGCAATCGGCCATCACCGGCACCGTGATCGACTTTCAGGGCTACATCACCCAGATCAAGAACATCACGCGGTCCTCGGTCACGCTGACCGTCTCCAGCGGCATGGTGAAGCTCAACGTGATGATGGGGCCGAACCTGTTTCAGGCGTCGTGCCTCAACACCCTGTTCGACACCAACTGCACCCTGGCGGCGGCGAGCTACACGTCCAGCGGCACCGTCTCGGGCACCCCGACTTCACTCACGTTCTCGACGAACAAGACGCAGGCGGACGGCTACTTCACCCAAGGCATCATCACCTTCACCAGTGGCGTTAACAACGGCGTGGCGCGGTCGGTGAGCGCCTACACGAACGCGAGCGGTAATGTCACGGTCAACTTCCCGTTCCCTGCCGCGCCGTCCTCCGGCGACACCTTCACGATCCGCGCCGGGTGCGACCGTTCGCTGAACACCTGCAAGACGAAGTTCGCCTCCGACAACTCGATCCACTTCCGTGGCACCCCGTTCATCCCGGTGCCCGAGACGGTCATCTAGGAACCCCCATGTCCGAAGCCGAAGAGCGCGCCGCCGTTGTCGCAGAGGCGATGACGTGGGACGGCACCCCCTACCATCACCACGCTCGGATCAAGGGCGTCGGCGTGGACTGCGCCAACCTCCCGGCGGCGGTCTACGAGGCGTGCGGGCTGATCCCGCATGTGCAGCCCGACTACTCTCCGCAGTGGTTCGAGCACCGGGACGAAGAGCTATTCCTGGCCTTCGTCACCCCCTACGCCACCGAGATCGCCCGCGACGAGATCAAGCCGGGCGACTTCGCCATCTGGAAGTTCGGGCGCACCTACGCGCACGGCGGNATCATCATCGAGCCGCCGATNATGCTGCACGCCTCCGCGCCGAACGGCACCGTCCACCGGGCCGACATCGACCGGGACGACGACTTCGGCACTCGCCCGCGCCGCTTCTTCACCCTCTGGGGACCTGACAATGGGCGGTAAATCCACCTCGACCACAGCCGTCCGCCTCAACGCCATCTCGGTCTCGACCTCCGCGCTCGGCGTGGTGATCCCGAAGGTGTGGGGCACCGGGCGGCTCAAGACGAACATGCTCTGGTATGGCAACTTCCAGTCCAAGAGCCATAGCTCGTCTCAGGGCGGCAAGGGCGGCTCCTCGACCTCGAACACGACCTACACCTACACGGCTGCACTGGCCCTTGGCCTGTGCTCGGGCACCATCTCTGCGGTCAATCAGGTCTATCTCAACAAGTCGGTCTACACGAACGGCAGCACCACGGCGCTCGCTCAAGCGGGCCTCTCGCTGGCGACCGGCGCCATCGGGCAATCGGTCTGGTCCTGGCTCTCCTCGAACAGCCCATCACAGGCTATCGGCTACAGCGGCNTCGCCTACCTCTACGCCTCCAGCTACACCCTGGACAGCAGTGGCAACCCGCCGAACGTGTCGGTCGAGGTCACAAGCTCCACCGCCTTCAGCAGTGTCGGCGACGCCAAGCCCGACGTGATCCTCACCGACTTCTTCACCAGCACCCTCGATGGTCTGCCCGGCTGGCCGAGCGGCGCGCTGGGAAGCCTGACGAACTACGGCACGTATTGCCTCGCGGCGAACCTGCTCCTGAGCCCCGTGATCGACCAGCAGGTCAAGGCGTCGCAGTTCATCGACGACATGATGGCCTCGACCAACTCGATGTGCTGGTGGAGCGANGGAACACTCAAGTTCCTGCCGCTCGGCACCCTGAGCGTCACGGGCAACTCGACCACCTGGAACCCCAGCCTGACGCCGGTCTACACGATCACCGACAGCGCGATGATCCCGCCCTCGGACGGCGAGCCGCCCCTGTCCATCGACATCTCCGACCAGACCGACGCCTACAATATCGTCCAGGTCGAGTTCCTGGACCGGACGAACCAATACAACACGGCCATCGCCACCCGGCAGGACGATAGCAACATCAGCCAGTACGGCCCTCGCAAGATGGACCCGAAGACGCTGCACATGATTTGCGACCCGACCATCGCGGCCAACGTGGCGCAGATCATCCTTGAGCAGACCCTCTACATCCGGGGCACCTACACCTTCACGCTGCCGTGGTCATATGCCCTTCTCGAACCGGGTGACCTGCTGGNCCTGACTGACGCTGGCATCGGGCTTTCCAACTTCCTGGTCCGCATCACCCAGATCGATGACGACGAGTTCGACGTGCGGACGATCACCGCTCAGGAAGTGCCCATCGGCACCGCCTCCCCGCCGATCTACACGCACCAGGATGCCACCAGCTTCGCCGCGAACCAGTTCGTCGCACCGGGCTCCTGCTCCACCCCGGTCCTGATCGCCCCGCC
>JGI26470J50227_1000267_pt1 | contig 22983 bp, 38 predicted proteins | sample FreactTroBogLake_FD_50227 | JGI IMG/M metagenome (IMG submission 50227) | reverse complement strand
AAGAAAAGAAAGGAATGGGATTTTGGGGATGGTTAGGCGTAGGAGTTCTAACAGTTGCAGGTGTAGCTTTAGGGGTTAATTTAGTTAAAAATCGTCAATAATGGAATATACGATATTATCCTACACTCATAAACAAGCTAAAAGGTTGAACGTAAAAGTTCGACCTTCTTTAGTGAAAGGTAAAAAGATTGATGTGTATAAAGATGGCGAAAAAGTTGCTTCTATCGGGGCTTTAGGAATGAATGACTACCCTACTTACATAAAAAAGTATGGTAAAGCATACGCAGACAAAAGAAGAAAGCTATATAAAGAAAGACACGAAAAAGATAGACATATTAAAGGTAGTGCAGGATGGTATGCGGACAAACTTTTATGGTGAGTTCGTCAATCTATAACTTGACTTTAAATAGTAAATTATGAATAAGATTAAAGATTTTTTATTACGAATGTTTAGTGATAAATCAGACATCAACCCTAAAGTAGTCGTTGGTGTTACTTCATTTATTACTATGATTATATACGGGCTTACAGACGTTATAACAGGTGCAATGGGTAAAACATTCGTTGTAGAACCTATCGTATTCAATGGCTTGATGTACACAACATTTGGCTGCTTAGGAATTGCAGGTGTAGAAAATGTATTTGGTAATAAGAACTTACTCAAAATAGAACATAATTTAGAACAAAAACAATAGATATGTTCAGCTATCCTAATTTATGGGTAATGATTTTGGGTATAATAATTGGACTTAGTTTAATAATAAGTTCAGTTGTTTTTATTAATAAACTATTTGTTAATGAAACTAAAGATGTTCTTGTTCGATTTGTGATAATGGTATTTACAGCATTAGTAGCATTATTTATTGTAGATAAGGTTATTGCATTTAAAATTAAATTATTACCTGATGAACAAAACAATCAACTATTTGATTTAATTAAAACATTAGTATTGATGATTTTTTCGTATTATTTCGGTACTAAAACACATAGTCAAAATAAAAAATAAATTATGGCGAATTTTGAAATAGCGTTTAAACGTAGAGAACCCATCGAAGGCGGTTGGAGTGGTGAAGCAGAAGATGATGGTAATTGGACAGGTGCAAAACAAGGCGTAGGTTACTTAGTCGGCACAAATCGTGGTATCACAGCATGGGAGTATTCAAAGTTTCTTCAACATGAAGCAAGTATCNAAGAAATGAAAAATATGCCTCGTGAACACGCTATGCAGATATTCAAAGCTGAATATTGGGATAAAATTAAAGGTGATTTAATCGTTAATCAAGGCATTGCAAACGATTTATATGACACAGCAGTTAATCAAGGNTTAATAACAGGTATAAAACAAATACAAGAAGCANCAGGAATAGCATCAACAGGAAAAGTGGATGAATTAACTTTAAAGACATTAAACAATCAAGCATGAGAAATATTAAAAAAATATTAATTATTATTATTTTGTTTTTTTGCGTAGCTGTGTACGGTCAGCACCCTATTGATAGTACAAAATATTACAAGTCTAAATATGATAGTGCTAAAAGTGCATTGATAAGAGCAAACTTAAAAATCATTCGTGTTCAATACTATTTGAAAATCACTAATAAAAACCCAAAAAAGTTCAACGGTTTTTTAAGAGGTTGGCTAAATGGTTTATTCGAAAATCAATAATTATTAATCTTTAAATTCAATTTTATGTACGAAAGTTTAATTTTTTGGGTATGGGTTATCGGAGCTTTTTTATTTGGTCTTTTCTTAGGAAAGAACAATTCATCTAAAGTTCAAGAATTAGGCGAAGAAGTAGCAAAAAAAGCTACTGAAGCCAAAGATGTAGTAGTAAAAGACATTAACCAATCAAAGTAATTTTATGGATTTAGGTATAGGAAAAGTAATCAAAGATGGTAATGGGAATACTCTAATTTTTACAGCATTGATAGCTGCTGCTATTGCTAATACTTTACCTACACCATTCGATTCAATTTATTTTAGACGAGTAAATCAATTAGAAAGAAAATTCGATGACGGTGAAATATCTGCTGAAAAATTAGAATGGCACGTTGCCGCTGAATATTACCTATGGACAACCTTGTGGTATTTATCTCTTTTTGGTATTATCTATTTCTTTGATGGTGAATATGGAACAAACTCTAAAATATTAATAGTTTTTGTAGCAGGTGGTTTAGTTTGGGGTGCTGTTCAAAAGAATATAGAATACGACCTTGATGTTGAGAAAAGAAAAAAGGAAAAATTAAAGCTAAATAATAGTCAAACAATATAATAAGTTGTTCTAAAGTAAGATTTTACTAAAAAAAACTATTGAATTAACTTTTTTGCGAAAGTTTTTCATACTAATTTGTTTAGTATTTATAAATTTGTTATACATATAAAAAAATAAACAATGGCAAAAGCGAACAAAATAACATTAATTGCAGCACACGCTAAGAAGATTTATAAAAAAGGTAAAGAAAAATGGAGTACAGCGATAAAACGTGCATCGCTTGAGTTAAAAAAAGCAGGTAAAATTTAAAATATCATGGCAGCAGAAGCAGCAACACCCGAAGCAACGACAGCACCGATTGCTGAACCAACAACAGCAGCAGCACCACCAGCACCAGCAGTAGTAGTACCAGAACCCGCTAAAAGTGGTTTTTGGTCTAAATTAGATTGGGTTGAAATAGGCATGGGTGCATTAGCGGCATTGACTTTGTATTTCGTAATTTATTATTACAAAAATAAAGTTGTATTCGAGGCTACTCAAAAATCAGCATTAGCAACACAGATAGCAGCAATGCAGACACAAATAAATGATTTAGAAAAAGGAATTAATACAGAAGCGAATGCAACAACAACAGGATTTGCAGGATTCTAAAGTTGTATATGGTAATCCTAATCAGTACGACTTACATTTAATTAATCAAAAGAACTATTTGGATAGTATTCTATCCAACTTAGATGATTTTGCCCCATACGATAATGATAGTGAAGAAGTTAAGAATGAATTGAATGAGATTATATCAGCAATAAATTCAGTTAAAGACAATAATGAAATATTGATGCGTTATTCGCTTTATGACGCAGATTTAACACAATATATTATTAATACACTATCTGCTCAAATACCTTTAGAAAAAGAGAATATCGAACAATTAGTAAGCGATTTACAACATGACGTAATTCCTTTAATTACTAAATTGAAGTATAAGTATCAAAGACCAAGACCGTATCAATTAGCACACGCTAAAAAAATGTTTTTATACCCTATTGAGACATTATTTGCTCATAGCCCATCTTATCCTTCACATCATGCTTTTGTAGGCAGAATAATATGTGAAGTGTTAGGCAATAAATATCCTAAATACTATAAACAATTAAGAGATTTAGCGACAGATATAGCTTTATCAAGATTTAATCTTGGTGTGAATTATCGTTCAGATATTTCTGCTGCTTATACTCTAAGTGAAAAAGTATTAAAAAATATAGAATTTATTAAAAAATATCGTGTATGACTAACGTAAGAATGGGTATAGACCCCGACTTAGTTAAAAGTGGGGTTTGTTTAATTAAACATGAAATTGGTAAGCAACAAGAAATAGTAGATTTAAAGAATCTTGAATTTTACGATTTATTAGAAGTGTTGAAATGTGGGAAAAAATTTTATGAAGAACACAATGACAAAGTGAAAAGTTTTACAGTATTTTTAGAAGCAGGGTGGTTAAATAAAAAAAGTAACTATCATAATGCTTTCAATAAAGAAATAGCTGGTCGTATCGGTAAAAACGTAGGCGAAAATCACGCAGTAGGTAAGTTGATTGAACAATTTTGTAAAAGAGAAGATATTGATTGTAGATTAATAAAGCCTACAACAAAAAAATGGGATGCTAAAATATTCAAAAAAATTACTAAATGGCAAGGTCGAACAAACTCTGAAATGCGTGATGCAGTAAGAGCAGCTTGGCTATAAATTGAATTACTATGGAAGATAAACAACTAATCAACGAACTATTTAATTGTGTTGCAAGTTTAGGCATTGACGGTACAATAGATGCTTTAGAAGAAGGTAAAAAAATAATGCAAGGCAAAAAGCATTTAGAAAACTTTAATTCTGAAATAACAAACATATTGTACAAAGTATCAGACATTACAAGCATACCTATTCACGTTATTATGAATGGTACTGAAAAAACAGATGAACGAAAAACTGCAATAGCATTAGCTGTTTATTTCATTAAAGAGATAGTAGATTTATCGTATAGAGAAATTAAGTCAATATTAAATAAAGACGAATCAACGCTTAGTAGATATTATTTCTTTGCGATTTCGATAATTAAGAAGAATAAAGTTCGCACTGAATTTGATAAGAACTTTTTAGATAAATACAATGAATTACAAATTGCATTAATTAATAAAAACTAAATACATGTCAGAGCAAAACAACGACTTAGATTTTAATATCTTAGATGAACAAGTAAACGAAAAGAGTTATACTCAACCGAATGTATCGTTGAGTTCAAATGATTTAAAGACACCTATTGATGAGCCTTCTTTTACGCCACCACCAGCAAGTAGTGATGATGACTTTAAACCAAAAGAAAGTGCTGAAGAAATAAGAGCAAAGAAGAATCCAGAGCCTTTCAACCCTGAAATGAAGTATTTGCCTAAGAAAGAGCAAAACATGGCTGCTGAACAACTCGCTGACTTAATATTCGTTGGCTATGGTAGATTACATGACTTAGCAAACTATGGCTTACAGATTGACCCGAAGAAGTTGAATAAGATGCACAAAGAAGGCAAAATCAATCTCAACGCTATGGTTGAATATGATATTGGTTCTGAAATGGCTGCTCGTGATTTCTTTCAAGAATACAATAAAGAAATGCAAGGTTTCTTTAAACTTGATGATGAATTTGTTGAAGATGTTAAACCTGTATTAGTTAGAGTATTAGCTAAGAAAGGCATTGGCATGACTGATGAGAACTATTTGTTATTTAAGTTAGCAGAAGATGCAGGTACGAAAGCATTTATGTTTATACAACAAAAACGTCAAATTGGTCAAATGTTAAAAGTGATTGGTGAAGCTACTACAAGTAGAGATGCAAATCCTGCACCTCCTCCACCACCACAAAATCCTGCACCTTCACCAGAGCCAACACCACAGCCAAGTGCTACTGCACCACAGCCGTCATACGCTGAAGCAGTAGAAGTAGAAGAAGTAAATTTGAGTGAAGTTGTAAGCCCTGATACTATAATTTTGCCAAAGTCGAAGAAAAGTGGTAAAAGAGGTCGTAAACCTAAAAATGAATAATTCATGGCAAGAGAGCCGTTACTTGTTGTCGTTTGTGGAAAAAAAGGCGTTGGAAAATCTTATCTAACAGAGCAGATTATTCAACAATATGTTCGTGGCAACCCTGTAAAGGGTACACCACCTCGTAGAGCATTGATATTAGACGTGAATGATGAATTTACTAAAGTAAAGGCTATTGCAATAAAAGATATTGCTAAGTTTTCAGCACACCCTATCATAGAAGCAAGACGAGTTAGACCTTTTCATTCTGATGGCAAAAAGATGACTTTAGACGATATTGCAGCTACTCTATTATATATATTAGATAACTATAAGAATGGCTTGTTGCTTATCGAAGATATTAATAAATATACTGCTGATACTATGCCAAACGATTTAGTTGGTGCAATATGTACTAATAGACATATTGGAGTTGATATCATCATTCATTATCAATCAATAGGTCGTATTACTACGAAAGTATGGCAAAATCTTAGTGCTATAAGATTTCATAAAATTACAGACACAGTTGCTAAACACGCACACAAGTATGAAGATAAAGTAGAGTATTTATCAATAGCTGAAATGATGGTGAATAATGAATATGCTAAAGGCAATATTCGTTTTTATGTTACTGCTGATGTAGATAAAGAAAAGATATTAGGTAATTACACAGATGAAATGTATGACGCTGCTGTTGCTAAGTACATTTCAAAAAAATATAAGGATTTAATCAATCCGTTACTTAAAGAAAGAGATGAAAACGGTAAGAAAATATACAATAATCAATCTGCTTACAATTCAATCAAAGAAAGACTACTAAGTTATAAGAAGTAACGCAACGATATTTTAAGCGTTTTTTTTGTTATAAGGTATTGTTTATTGCGAATGCAAAATAATTGTAGAAAATACAATAAAATGCGTTGCATAACAATACCTTATGTATTTAATATATACTCTCATTCGTGTTTAATTTTATGTTTTAATTATAATCGTGTGTGCGATTATACAATTTCTTAAACTTAAAACTTTAAAAAAATGAATGAGCATTTAAAACACTTTTTAGTTAGTGTAGGTGCAGTAGTAGTAGGTGTAGCAGCTTACAATTTCTTAGTTCAACCTTTGATTTTGTCAGTAACAACAACAGCAGCACCAGCAGCTACAACAGCTCCTAAAACATCGTAATCAATTATTTAAAATTTAAAACATTATAACAATGTCTTTCGTAAAAAACTATATCTCTCAAGCAAGAAACTTTGCAAGAGATAATTACAAAAACTTCGTTCCACCAGGGTCTAATACTGACCGCTATCAAGCAGCAGGTTTCGGTGGAAATGGTCGTATCTTCGGTGCAAGTGGTGGTGCTTCTAATCCAAACAGCCAATCACAGCCTTATATCATTACTATCTCTAACGCTTCAGCAGCAGTAGTTAGTAACTTTGATATTTTAGGTGCATACGCTTACTTACAGAACACAGGTTTCAGTGGTGGTTCTTTGACTGTCAGTGGTATCACTATTAGTTCTAACATCACTAACGTAAACTACCAACAATTCTTGTATCAATCAATGATGCAACCATTCCAAGTTGGTTTGACTTACATTCAGTCAGTTGCAGGTTCTAATAGCCAAATCGTTCAATCTTTGACTTTAAACACTCAAGACGCAAACGGTAACCAAGCAATCAGAACTTTAGTTCCTACTTATGACCCGTATCAAAACTTGTCAAACGTAGTTGCTTTACAACAAGCATACGCTATTGACGGTTTCACTAAGATTACCATTAGCCAAGTATTGGCAAGTGCTGTATTCCAAATGCAATTCTACCCAGCAGTAAACGTGAACCCTGCTAACCCATTAGCTGGTGCTCCTGTTACTCAAGGTTACGGAAAACCATATGTAGTTAAGGCTTTAAATTAATATTTAAGCATAACTAACAATAAATAAAGGGACAGTGGGCAAATGAGTTCCATTGTCCCTTTTTTAAATTAAAGCTACTATGAATGTATTTTATTATATAGCCGAGAACAATCCTGATGCGTGTTTGAATTTGTGTCATACTTACGGATATATTCAAGACGATGTTCACTCTATTGATGATTTAGTTCTTTGTATGCAAAATGTTGTAGCTTCTGAAGGCGAACCTGCAATGAAAGACGTTTTAAAATTACATCCTGATAAAGGAGTTATTTTAGAAACTTTCGGTGGTCAACCCTTAGCAGTAGGCTATGACGGAACACTGAACGCAGTACCACCACAAAAGAGAAATTGTAGTGGATGCGATTATCATGCAATGAAAAATTTTAATGCAAGTGGCGACACAACTACTGCAAGTAGTTCAACAACACAAGTAGGGATATTTATTGTAGCAGCAGCTTTATTATTATCTGTTGCAATCATTACAAGAAAATAATATTATGGTATCAAACTTAGATAGTGTAAGAAGTTTAATAGTTACTACTGCAACAAATAGTAAGAATCAACTTGTTGATGCTCTTAATAAAACGGGTATTCCAACAAGTATTCACGATACTTATAAAAAGATTTATCAAAACACAGTTCATGCTCTTTCTCTAAGTAATAATTTTAGAGATACGTTAGCAAATTTAATGGTTCAACTTCACTTACCAACAGTACAACAAGTTATGAATACTCAAAGCAGTACAACTGGTACATTAGGGTTTGTAACACAACCCGTATATTGGGAAACATTATCAACAGATGATGGTTCTTATTCGCCTGACGTAAACGGTCAATTTGTTTATGCAGAAACATATACAGATGGCAACTTTGCAGATAAAATTGCAGGTACATCAAATACAACAACTTCGACAAATACGCAAGACTTAACTAATCAAGTAAGTAATGCTTTAAATAATTATAGTGCAGTTGCTCAAACACAACCAAGTGCAGAAGCAAATACACTAACACAGATACATCAAGCACAATCGCCAACAACAAATGCGTTAAGCAAGTTTAGCAATACGCAAATTTTGATGGGTGCTTTAGTTATTGGAGTGATATTTTTATTATTAACGGGCAAAGAAGATTAATATGCCAACATACGTTAAAAGTTTTTTGAACAAAAAAAATGCAAGTGGTTCTTCAACAAGCGATGTGATGAAAGAAATGACGAGTGGAACATTTGTCGGTGCAGCTATCGGTGCATCATTAGGTTTATTTATTGCTTATAAAAGAGAAAAAAGTTATTTGCTTTATTCTTTTATTGGCTTAATGGCAGGTGGTATAATTACAAGAGTATTTATAGCACCACCTTCAATATCTTCAAAAAGTACAACATCATAAAATAAAAAATATGGAAAAGAATACAAAAACAATTTTAATCGTAGGTGGCGTAGCAGCAGTAGGTTTAGTAACTTATATGATGTATATAGCGATGAACCCTGCTAACCCTACAACTGTTGTTAAATCACCAACAACGACATTAGCTAATCCTTCAGGTATTAGTGGGCAACAAGGAGGAGAGATGTTGATAAATAAAGAAGGCACTATATTTTATCAGCAATTAGGATAAAGCATCTAAATTTTAAAAACAAACAATATGGAAAAGAATACAAAAACAATTTTAATCGTAGGTGGCGTAGCAGCAGTAGGTTTAGTAACTTATATGATGTATATAGCGATGAACCCAGCACCTCCTTCAACTGTTGTTAAATCACCAACAACGACATTAGCTAATCCTTCAGGAATTAGTTTGAATATTAATAATGCTTTATCAACTATCGGTAGTTGGTTCGGTGCTAAATCAAGCACAGCAGCACCTACTCAAACTACTACTTCATTTGCAGGTACACCCTTAAAAGCGGGTACAATGTTGCAAGACCCGAATGGAGCATTCTCTAAACAAACATTTTAAAATTATATCATTATGATTCCTTTATCACCATATCATACTTTAAAAACAGTAGGCTTTAATGCTTTCATGTATAGAAACGCAGCAGGAGATAAAACTGTCAATCCTGATGGCTCTGTTATAGTAGATAACGGAAATGGTACATATACTGAAACAGACGCAGATGGTAGTGTAACAACTTATACTAACGCAGGGGATGTTATCAATAGTGATGGCAGCGTTTGTCATGACAATGGCGATGGCACATATACTGAAACAGGTATAAATGGCGATGTTACTACATATACGAACAACGGCATCGTTTTTAATGCAAGTGCAGGAGATACTATCGTAACAGATGCAAGTGGTAATCAAGTTGTTCATCACGACAACGGCAATGGCAGTTACACTGAAACAGAAGCTAATGGTTATGTTACTTATTATACAAATAATGGTATTCCATTTGACCCTAAAACAGATAGTATTAAATTAGATACTAATGGAAATCAAGTAGTTGACACACCTTTGAGTGGTGGAAAGTTCATAGAAACAGAAGCAGATGGCACAACTACAACGTATAATAATGATGGCACAGTTGCGAGTACATCTACTACACCTACAAAAAATAATGGTTTAGCAGGTGCAGGTAAGCCAACATCAAAATCAAATGTTGATGCGAATAGTGCATTGAATATTGCTAATCAAGCATTGAAAGCTGCACAATTAACGAAAGACCCTACAAAGATAGCTGCTGCAAAATCAAATGTAGCTGCTGCTCAACAAAAAGCAACAACAGCATCTATTATTTTACCTATTGCTATTACGCTTGGTGTTGTAGCAATCGGTGTTATAGCATATATTTTAATTAAAAAGAAAAAAAAATAATTTTTTAAACACAAAAAAACAAAAACATGAAACATCACAAAAACACAATGTTAATCGTTGGAGTATTAGCAGTAGCAGTATTAGGTTATCTTTACTTTAGTCAAACACCAGCAGCACCAGCTACACCAGCTACACCAGCTAAAACAAGCTAATTTTAATAACAATTAAAAAATTAAGAAAATGACTTTAGGAACATTTACATCAGTATTAGCACCAACAGGTGCAATTTATGGTATTTATTATGGCATGAAGCACGACAAAGGTTTCTGGCAAACAGCAGGTATGGCTTTGTTATTTAGCTTTGCAGGTGCAGCAGCAGGTGGTGTTATTGATACATTAACATCAAGCTCTACATCTACAAGTGCAACACCAGCAGCTTCTACATCAACAACCGCTTCATTTGCAGGTGCATCACCTCTACAAGCAGGTATGGTCTTAGAAGGTGGTCATGGAACTACTCTTGGTAATGGTTTTTACACAAAAGGTTCTTTGAATGCTTCAGGTGATACTCAACCTGATTGGAATGTTGCATTAGGTGTTCGCAAAAGTGCAAGTCCTACTGCAAGTCATTACATGGGTTCTACCGTTGCATTGAGAAATAAATAATCAATTTTTATTTAACTTTGATGGCATAAAATAATTAATAAATGTCTGAACAAGAAAAACTATCAGCTAATCAAAGATGGAAAAGAAGTGGAACATCCCTTCCTTTTAAAGATTGGTTACAAAGAGAAGATGCAAAGAAAGAGTCAGTAAATTCTGACGTTCACTTTATACCTTTTGTTTCTTCTGATACAAAAGAGTATTCAAAACCTTATGTAGTGAAAGCATTAAACGCAGATGGGCTTAGTGATACAACAACTAATCCTAATCAAACTTTTGGGATAAACAATACATACTTGCTCATAGCAGGTATTATTGTTATAGGTAGTATTTCATTTGTTTTATGGAAAAAATATAGTAAAGCAAAATGACGTATAAAATATTCACAAATTACAATCAATGCTGCTTAGTCATTAAAGTGAATACGAGTAGCCCACAGCAGATTAGAATTATTGCTGAAGATGCAGAACAAGCAAATACACAATATACCAATCGTGTATCAACTGTGATGGGTGATGATTGCTTTTATGTAAATATACCTATTTGTGATGAGAATACTTTAGTAAGTGTGTTTAATGATAATATTGGCAATAGCAATATCTCTGACGGTACATTTACTGTAAAGAGTATTAAAGCAATGCCATTACATACGACTTTGCATAGGATTGATTATTCAAACCCTTATATGAAGTCTTTTATCAATTTTGCTACACGATTTTGTTTCAATGCAGGTTGGCTACAAGCAGGTGTGTATGAATCAGATGATAAAGTGTTNGAAATAATATATGATGACGAAATATTGAATAGTGATGGCTCTGTATCTGAAACTCCAGCAAGAGTAGCAGTAAATACAGGCATTATTGAACTTTCAAGAGCAAAGTATGTACCATATACTATTCCTAATAGAATGGCTATTTTGTTACATGAATTTTCGCACATATTCGTCAATGAGAACATGGATGATGAAGTAGAAGCAGATTTGAATGCTTTGAATATATATCTATCGTTGGGTTATCCAAGAATTGAAGCGTTTGAAGTTTTTACTCAAACATTCATTGATACACCAACTGATGAAAACAAAGAAAGATTTGATTATGTGAAAAACTTTATTGATGCGTTTGACAATAATAAAGTAAATTTCATATATGAAAGCTAAGAATAATACAGGTTTTTGGGTAGTTATTGCTATTGCAGCAGTAGGTGGCATAGGTTATTGGTATTATCAAAACAAATTAAGTAGTACACTTAAAACATTTAGTATATTATGAAAAAAGGGAAAGCAGGTTTTTGGTTAGTAGTTATCGTAGGAACAAGTGCTGCTGCATGGTTTTTAGGCTTGAATAAAGTTTTTNCAAAATCACCTACTAACAATACTATCAAACAAAAAACTTTATCTGAATTACAAAATTCTGTGTGGGATTATATGCTTCAAAATAACTCTGCTCTTGCACCTTATAAAACAAATTATTTAGGTAGTGATGCTTTTAATAATATGGCTATGCTAACAGCATGGGATGCAGCTATACAAGCAGGAGCATCTACTTATTCATACGGTGGTTATACTTATTCAACATCAACAGGAATAGCACAATAAAAAAAAGATTATGGCAAATAAAGTTTATGAATATTACGAAGGTTTACCAAGTTGGGCAAGAGGTATCGTTGTCGTAGGTGGACTTATTTTAGTCTATGTTGTTGGTAGTACAATTTACAAAAAAGTATTCCCTGCACCATTACCTGCTGATGTAGCGAATAACAATAATGATATTACTAAGTTCTCGTCAACTGAAACAGCAAGTTACCCGAGTTCTCAATATGACCAATATGCGACAGATATAGCAAACAGTGTAGGTGCTTTAAGCTATGATAGTGCTACTGTTAAGCAAACTTTGATGAATATGATGAATGACTTAGATGTCGCATTATTGATTAAAGCTTATGGAGTTAGATATGATTATAAGCTTCCTATTCTCGGCAACATGGGTGACCCTTATGATGTTTTAGCTGTATCTCGTCACATTATAGATAGTGACTATTTTGGACTATACAGTTCAAGAGCAGACGATGTAAACAATGATTGGGCTTCAAAAGGCATTACTTATAGAATCTAATTAAAATCATTATATGGCTAAAAACACCGTATCTAATATCGCTTTTTTTAGTGGCTTAACTTTATTAGTATATGGTTTGTATGCGTATTTTTCACAACAAGCTAAATTACTCAAGAATTTTAGCTATAATATCATAGGTGGTAGTATCAATAATATAAGCACAGACAATCTTTCTGTGAATCTCAATATTAATTTTGTCAATAAAAGTGCGATAGAAGTATCTGTACTTTCTTTTAATTTGAATTTTTATATGAATGGTATTGCTTGTGGTACTTTATTACCCGTTCAACCTTTCGTAATTGCTGCTAATAGCTCAAGCACAATACCAATTACAGTAAACATAGACCCATCTGTTATATCAGGTAATATTATTGACATAGTTACTGCTTCAAGCAACTTAAATAATCTTTTATTCGTAGTACAAGGGACAGCTACTATAAGAAGTTCATTTATTGTAGCAAAATTGCCAATAAATTATCAAACAAGTTATAATGAATTAATGAGTTCTTAAGTATATTTGTAAGTAAATAAATAAAAATTTATATGAGTATTCAAAAAGTAATTACTAACAAAACTACTGATGTGATTTTTAATGCTATTGAAAGACATAGCAAAAACAAAAATTTGGCTATTTCAGATGTTCAACTTTCTTTGGGTATAAAACTCGTTGAAGGTACTGACAATCAAGCTGAAAATAGTTACACGATATGCGAAAAGTATGTGCCTGTTGAGAGTATGAATTATAAAAAAGTATTGGGTAAGCCAGACTTTATGAATACACAACAATTAGCAGAGCCTATTATTTTAAGTGGTTTAGTGAAATATGCACAAGAATTAGGAAGCAACCCTTTAGAAATGAAAGCATTGTGTGAAGGTAGATATGTAAAAAACGCTAAAGGTAAAGATGAAAGAGCAGTAATTATTCATCTATATAATGGTGCTAATTATTTCAAAAAAATAACAATCGCAGAATTTTTGAAAATAGAACTTCCTAACATAGAAGGTGAAGAACAAAACGAAGAAAAAAAGTAAAATAAAACTTTATATAATGAGATGGTTTACATATACAATGACAAGTGGCTCAATGACCATCAATTATCCATTGGGTGTTCAATATATATCTATTCAAGCTGACGAAGCAACGAATGGTTCATTTTCAGTGTTAGGTAACATCCCTTTTAATGGTTTACAGCCAAATGCAGTTACACTCCCAAAGGGTTATGGTACTAATTTTAGAGCAGAAACACCTAATTCACCTATTGATGGCTTGACAATAACGTGGGTAAGCGGTAATGTGGATATTATCATTGGTTTATAAATTAAAAGTTAAAAGGTATGTCAGATTTTGGCTCAATAAAGACGGGTTTCTTTGGTGGAGGCGGAAGCGGTGGCACTTCGTGTATCAACTGTGTAGGTCTTACAATGCCGTCAGCATTTTGTGTCAATAATTCACCTTTGACTTGTAGTGGTACGATATGCGTAACAGCTTGTGGTAATGCTGCTCAATATATTCGTGGCGATGGTACGCTACAAAATTTCCCAGAAATAAACGGTGGTGTAGGAGGTATTCCTTATTATTTTAATGGTAGTGTTAATCAAGGCACATTCGGTGGCAATACATCTTATCAAATAAGCAATATTGCGAATACAGGTGTTGCTGCAAACTTTTCTTTAACAGGAAATGGATTGATTGCACAATTTATTACTGATTCTACACAGCCTAATGTGACATCAATACCTGCTGGTAATTGGGTATTTGATTTATATTTAAGTAATACACTTGCTTCGGGTTCACCTCAAGTGTATGCTCAAATTTATAAATATAGTGGTTCTACATTAACGCTATTATCTACTTCACCGAATGTAACGATAACAGAAGGAACTACCGTAACAAATTATAACTTTGAAGCAGTCTTACCTTTAACTACTTTATTATCTACTGATAGAATAGTTATACAAGTGTATGCTGCAAATGCAGGTTCAAGTACAACGACATTATATACACAAAATACTTATTTAAGTACCGTATTAACTACTTTCAATGCAGGTATTTCTTCATTGAATGGTCTTACTTGTAATATACAAACATTTGCAGTAGGTACAGCAGGAACGTCATTTAATATTTGTTCTTTAAGTAGTACGCATACATTTAATATTCCTTATGCGAATGCAACTTGTTGTGGTTTGCTCTTATCATGCGATTGGACTAATTTCAATAATAAAGGAAGTGTATGTAGCGTTTGTGCAGTAGGTTGTAATGGCATTACCGTTACTGGTTCTCCAATAACTACATCAGGTACTTTAACTATATGCAATACTGCACCATACACAGGTCAAGCGGTTGAAGTATTAGCAAGTGGTACTTGTTCAACTTATCGTTGTTGTGTAGCAAATATTGCTTCGGGTAATTATAGTGCTTCTTTAAGTGGTTGTTGTAATACATCAAGCTCTGCATATTCGGTAGTCGTTGGTGGTTCTAACAACTTCGCTTGCGGGGTATGCTACAATAGTGTATCAGGCGGTTTTTCTAATATAGCGGCAGGATGCTATTCGGTTATTACGGGCGGTCTTTGTAATTTATCATGCGGTGTTGCATCTACTGTAAACGCAGGAACTTGTAATACATCGGCAGGCAGTAATAGTAGTGTAGCAGGAGGATGCTTAAACTCTTCTTCGGGCGGTAATTCATTCGTTGGTGGTGGTCAATTCAACACTTCAACAGGATGCAATTCAGCTATTGCAGGAGGATGTTGTAACGTATCAATAGGCTCTTTATCATCTATAATAGGAGGTTTTTGTAATACAGTATGCGGCTCTGCACTCTATGGTGCTATCGCAGGGGGTCAATTAAATACTATAACAAGTGCAATTTCATTCATTGGCGGTGGTTGTAATAACTGCTCTACGGGTGCAGGCTCTACAATTACAGGAGGTCAATCAAATATAAATAGTGGTGGATGCTCTTTCGTTGGTAGCGGTTGTGCTAACTGTACTACTCAATTTTTGAGTGTAGTAGTAGCAGGCGGAAATAATAAAGCTATCGCACCATATACAACTATTGTTGCGGGAAAATCAAATACATCAAGTGGGTCTTATGGTTCTATTGTAGCAGGTGTTTGTAACTGCACTTCGGGTTCTGCTTCTTTCATAGGTGCAGGATGCTGCAATTTAGCATCAGGTGCTAATTCATTCATTGGTGCAGGTCAATTTAATACAGCTTCGGGTATAAGGTCGTCTATTGTAGCAGGTGGTAATAATTGTGTACAAGGTTTGGNGGGTTTCATAGGCGTAGGTGTTTGCAATATTATATGTAACTCTACTGCATCATGTTGTGCGATAGGTTCTACTATCGTTAATGGAGTTGGTAACAATACCTGCGGTGGTGTTTGGTCTTTACCTTTGACTTGTTTCACTACTCCGCCTACGATATTACCTACAAGTGTATTTACTTTTATAGGCACAGGTTTTCAAAATACAATAAGTGGTTGTTATAGTGCTATTGTAACAGGATATTGTAATAATGTATCAGGCTGTTATTCAAAAATAGGTAGTGGATGTTGTAACTCAATGAGTGGTAATTTCTCATCTATTATTAGTGGTTTTAGTAATAATATTAGTGGAGCATTTTCTTTCATAGGTNNNGGATGTTGTAATACTGCAAGTAATTGCTACTCTGCTATTATTGGTGGTTATTGTAACACAGCGAGTGGTGCTGCATCAATCGCTTCAGGTGGCTNNAAAAACAATGCTTCTGCGTCTTGTTCTGCAATCGTAGGCGGTCAATGTAACACTGCTTCTGGTGCTTATGGCACTATCGTAGGTAGTGGTGTAAGTTGTGCAAGTACACTTGCAACAGTCATCGGTGGTCAAGTAAATTGTGCGTGTGGTCAATGGAGTACAATCATCGGTGGTAGTGGTAATTTAATTTGTTCTACTTCATGTTGGTCTGTAATCACAGGAGGTAATGATAATAACTTATGCAATGCTTGTTACTCAACTATAAGTGGTGGTTATAACAATACTATATGTGGTAATCACTCATGGGCAATGGGAAGGCAAAACACTGTAATAGGTGGTTGTAGCGGTGCTATTGGTTATGGATTGAATGCAACTGCATCATGCACATTATATGTCAATAATCTTTGTGCTTGTACAAATATTTATGATGCAAGTATAGCAAGTGGTTGTGCTGTTTGTGCAACAACTAATGGTCAATTAATTGGCTATACTGCTTTGAATTGTACAGGAACAGTAACTTGTGTAGCTGCTGTTGGCTCTAATTTAACGATTACAGGTTCACCAATCACAACAAGTGGAACTTTATGTATATGTTTAACAGGTGCAGGTGTTTGTTCTGCTTTAGGGTATTCTCCTTTAAATACGACTTGTGTAAGTGGTACAACAAATTATGTATCTAAATTCACAGCTACTAATTCTATTGGAAATAGTACAATAACAGATAACGGTACAAATGTTATCGTTGGTGGCTTTTGTTGTTATGGTTCTGCTATCGGTTCTCAAACATTATTAACTTGTCAATTATTAGCAAACAATGTTACAATAGTTGGAGTTGGTTGTGCTAATGCTGATGCAGGATTGAATTATGCTTTATCAACAGGAGGAGCTAATGCTACTTATGCTCAAGTGCTTCAACTTGGTGCAAGTGGTGAATTAATTAATTTTAATTATAATTCTACGAGAGGTTGTTGGTGCATCGGTTATTGTACTAATCAAAATGGAAACTTTTTTATACCTTCTTTAACGACAGGATGTTCTATATGTGTAGGTTCAAGTGGTCAGTTAGTTGGTTATACCCCACCTGCTGGATGTACGGGTACTGTAACGAGTGTTTGTGTAGGTGGTTCAAATGTAAATATTACGGGTACTAACCCAATTACTACAAGTGGTACTGTTTGTGTTTCAATACCTCAATCTGTATGTACAAGTGCGTGTCCTCAATTTGCAGGTGCTTGTCTGACTTCTACATTGAATGGTACAATAGATTGTATGTCTTGTTGTGTATCTTCACCTATATTGTGTGGTACAACTTGTGTAATCACTCCAATTTCATGTGCTTCTACTTGTGTCGTATCGCCAATCGTATGTGGTACAACTTGTGTAATCACTCCAATAGGTTGTGCATCAAATTGTATAGTTTATAATAATTTATTAAGAACTACTACATCTCTTTCTTTTACACCTGCTAACTATTATGTAGGATTAGCAAGTTGTGTAAACTGTTATAATCAATTAGTAACTCAAAATTTATGTGCAGGTACTGCTGCATCAAATGATATAATTGTAAACAATAATTGTTCTACTGACACTACTTATTANGGTGATTTCGGTATGAATAGTAGTGCTTTCACTGGTAGTGGTGCTTTAAATGCACCTAATATGGTGTATTTGACTTCTACATCAGGTGATTTAGCTTTAGGTAGTACAACTGCTAACCCNATTCACTTTGTTATCAATAGTGGTAGTAGTGATGCTATGTGTATCGGTACTAATTGCAATATAGCAATAGCTTGTTGTTTGTGTGTAAGTAGTTTAACGAGTGGATGTGCTGTATGCGTTGGTGCAAGTGGTTTATTGTGTAATTATACCCCTTCTATTGCACCTATTATTTATACAACAGGTAGTGGTACTTGTTCTACACTTCGTTGTGGTGTTGGTAATGGTGCAAGTGGTAATTATTCTTCTTCTTTGTCAGGATGTTATAATAATGCTGCACAGCCTTTTGCTTCAATCGTAGGAGGTTTATGCAATACAGCAAATGGTAGTTTTACTTTTATAGGCAATGGTATTTGTAATTATATAACTAATTCAGCATCTTCTTGTTGTGCAACAGGTGCAGTAGTTGTAGGTGGTATTGGAAATAACACTTGCGGTGGTACATTTAGTTTAGCTACTTGCAATTTTACTGTTGCACCTACTATTTGTAATGCAGGATTGTATTCATTTATAGGTGGTGGTTTCCAAAATAGAGCATCAGGTAATTATTCTGCTTCTTTATCAGGTTGTTGTAATACTGCTGCACAGTCTTTTGCTTCAATCGTAGGAGGTTTATGCAATACGGCTAGTGGATATTATTCAACAATAGGTGGTGGTAAAAATAATACAGCGAGTGGATTTTATGCAACAGTTACAGGTGGTATGTTAAACTTAGCTTGTGGTTCAAATAACTTTGTAGGTGGAGGTAAATGTAATAGAACATTTATTGGAGCTAATTCAACAATCAGTGGGGGTTATTCTAATTGTATAAGAGGAGCTAATTCAACAATAGGTGGTGGAATTTTTAATACCGCTTGTGGTAATTATTCAAGTATTCTTGGAGGTTTATGCAATACGGCTAGTGGATATTATTCATCTATAGGTGGTGGATATCTTAATAAAGCGTGTGCAAATTTCGCATTTGTTGGTGGTGGGTGTGGTAACTGGGCAGCTGCTTGTTATTCATCAGTATTAGGTGGCGGATGTAATACAGCAGCAGGGTCATGGGGAGCGACATTGAGTGGTAGGTATAATTCTACTAGTTTTTGTTATTCTGCTGTTGTAGGAGGGTATGGTAATGGTGCGTCTGCCAATTTCGCATTTGTTGGTGGTGGGTGTGGTAACAATGCAACTGCTTGTTATTCATCAGTATTAGGTGGTAAATCAAACACAGTATCAGGTGCTTATAGTGGTGCTTTTGGTTTTGGATTAACAGCAAGTGCAGCCTGTACCTTCTATGTAAACAATATGTGTGTTTGCGGTGCTTTAAGTAAGGTGTCTGGTACATTTAAAATACCACATCCTGACCCTGCAAAAGAAGGAATGTTCTTATCGCATTCATTCGTGGAAGCCCCAACAGCAGGTGAAAACATTTATAGGTACAAAGTATGTACTTGTAATTGTTGTTCGGTAGTAAGTTTGCCATCTTACTTCAAGTACCTTAACTGCGATGAACAAGTGTTTGTAAGCCCATACGAACATTTTGGTGCAGCATTTGGTAAAGTAGATGACTTACAAGAAAACTTAACAATAACCTCTAATCAAGATGGCGAATACAATGTTTTAGTTATCGGAACAAGAAAAGATAAATTGGGAACTGAAAATTGGAAAGGCATAGAAACAAATATTTAATTTTTTTTTTAAAAAAATGTTTTAATTTTATAATCTTAAAAAATAACAATTATGTTAGTAGGTGCAATTAACCCCGTAGCCAATTTTGTTAATCAACAAAATCCTTTTGGCACTCCCGTAACAACAACAGCTAATTTAATATCTATCAAAGCAAGACCTTATGTAGCGGGTGGTTCATCTATTAATTTTGAAGTAAATTTTATTTCAGCAACAGTAGATGCAAGTGGCAATGTAAGCAATATGCAAAACGTATCTTCTTCAACTGTAACTTTAACTTCTACTGAACTTGCAACATGGGGTGTAGATGATACTGTATTATTCAACTTAGTCGCTGCTAAATTAGGTACAGGCGTTACTGTAACAGCTACTTACACAGTACAAGACCAATTATTTTAAAACAATATAAATAAATAATCATGGAAATCAATCAAGCATTAACATCAATTAAACAAGTTTGTGATAAATCTGTATCTCAATTACAATCNTTAGATGATGCTGCTCATTTAATTGATGCTTTTAATACATTAGTAGGTTTAGTTAATTTTGTTCAACAATCACAATCTGATACACAGCCTACAACTACTGAAGCTGCACAACCTACAGCTACTGAAGCTGCATCAAGCGAAGAAGCACAGNCTGTTGCTGAAACAACTACTCCAACAGAAGAAGCTGCACCCGTAGAGTCTGCTCAACAGTAGTATAATAATTAGAATTAATAAGGCTTTTAAAAATAAATAGATGGAATACACGATTTTACAAGTCAATGGTGGTGCAGGTAAATGCGTAATGGCTACTGCTCTATGTAAAGTGATAAAAAAACAATACCCCGATAGTAAACTAATCGTTTTATCAGGACATTCTGAAATATTTATCAATAATCCAAACGTATATAAAAGCCTTCAATTTGGTACTATATCCTATTTCTATCAAGATTACATAAAAGATAAAAAAGCTAAAATATTCATGCACGACCCTTATGTGGATGATTCTTTTAGAACACAAGACAAGCATTTAATTCAAGTATGGTGCGAAATGTACAATTTGCCATATAATAATGAAATGCCAGAACTATATCTCAATCAGAGAGAAATAGACTTTTATCAACGCAATGTTAATTTAGATAAGCCAATATTTCTTTTACAAACAAATGGTGGTGGTGATGCTAATTTAAAGTATTCTTGGGCAAGAGATTTACCAAGTACAACAGCAATAGACATCATCAATCACTATAAAAATGATTATGCTATTTGTCATGTAAGACGACAAGACCAATTACAATATTCTAATACTTATTCGATAACAGCTTCTTATCGTGAATTAATGGCTTTTACTTTGCTTTCAAAGAAAAGACTACTTATAGATAGCATGATTCAACACTTTGCTGCTGCTTTCAATTTGCCTTCAGTAGTGTGTTGGATTGCAAATAGCCCTACTGTATTCGGTTATGACATACATACTAATGTACAAGCTAATTCGTTCACAGCAAAACCNGAATTNAGAAATGCTNTTATAACAGAATTTAATATTTCAGGTGCGGCTGAAGAATTTGCATACAATAGTGAAGATGAAATATTTGATACTCAAAAAATTATTACAGCAATAGATAATCAGAAATAAATATGGTAGAACAAATATTTTTTCAAAGCTCAATGCCAAGAGCAGGTTCAACAATGTTTCAGAATGTACTTGCACAAAATCCAGACTTTTATGTTACNCCAACATCAGGCGTTTTAGAACTTGTGTATGCTGCAAGAGAAAACTATACTAACTCTCCCGAATTTAAAGCACAAGACCCAGAAGAAATGCGTAAAGGCTTTATTGGCTTTTGTAATGCAGCTATAAACGGGTTCTTCAATGCAATAACAGATAAGCGTTATGTATTAGACAAGTCAAGAGGATGGGGCATACATCGTGATTTCTTAAATGCTTTTTATCCTAATCCTAAAATTGTTTGTGTTGTTCGTGACTTGAGAGATATAATAGCNTCTATGGAGAAGAACTTTAGAAAAGGACAACTTAAAAGCGACCCTACTCGTGACCATTCTAAAGCACAAGGTACAAGTTTAGCAAAACGTATTGATATGTGGATGACTATGGGTAGTGTACCCGTTGGGATGGGTTTAGAAAGATTAAAAGATATTATAGACCAACATTATGATGATAAAATNCACTTTATCAAATATGAAGATTTGTGTTTGTACCCAGAAGCAACAATGATACAATTATATCAATATTTAGAAGTGCCTTATTTTAAGCATGATTTTGATAACATAGAACAAGTAACAAAAGAAGATGATGAAGTTTATGGTGCGTATGGAGACCATGCAATAAGAAAAAAACTTGAAATGAAGCCAAGTGATGCAAAGTATATATTAACAAAAGAATTTTGTGACATTATATACAATAATCATAGATGGTATTTCGATAAGTTTAATTATAGAAAATAATTTTTAATCAATAAAAACAAAAACTATGCAATTTTTTGAAGTAGTAGTAGAAGTAAAAACAGAAGTAGCTGATTCTAAAGGAAACACAAGAATCAAAAAAAACAAAGAAAATTATTTAGTAGATGCAATGACTGTGACTGAAGCAGAAGCAAGAANAGTAGGTGCTTTTTTAAAAAATGGGTTTTCACAAGAATTTAATGTTATAAGCGTTAGAGAAAGCAACATTATTGAAGTTATTTTTCAAGAAGAAGAAAAAAAATAAATAAATGATTTTACTATTTTTTGGTCAACCTGCATCAGGAAAAACTACGTTAGCAGACAAATATATGGGTAGATTACTCTACGATTTAATGTTAAAAAATGATGCTGCATTTAAAAAATCAGTTCGTATTGACGGTGATAAGTGGCGTGACATCACAAAAAACAAAGATTACTCAAAAGAAGGTAGATATGCTAATTTAAAGGGTGCATTCGATATGGCTTTATATTTAGAACGTGAAGGATTTACACCTATTTTAAGTTTCGTTACACCTTATGAAGAACTTAGGAGATATTTGTATGATAACTGTAAGTNTTTAGNGTTGNTATACTTAACGTATGATGAAGATAGGGGTAGAAATAGCAACTTTGCCAAAGATTTTGAAGAACCGATAATGAACTGTTTGAAAATTGATACATCAAAAGAA
>JGI26470J50227_1000266_pt1 | contig 23212 bp, 36 predicted proteins | sample FreactTroBogLake_FD_50227 | JGI IMG/M metagenome (IMG submission 50227) | reverse complement strand
AAAAATATCGTTTTTTTAATGTTTTTCCCTAAAAGGAACATATTTTCAGAAAAATGAAGGACTTTTTAGACTTTTTCTGACCCCCCCCTTTTGGCACATCTAATGAGCAGAAATTGTATAAATCTATTGAATTCCAGCAGCCTCCGCCCGGCGCGAAGCGCCGCTCAACTACGCATTAGAATTCATTTGAACATTATACTTTGGTTTTAGTTTGTAAATCCAATCTGATTCACAGTCTCGTATCTTATCTAATGGTGCAGTATCAATGATAGACATCTCAAAGAATTCCCCACATTCTTTTATCCAGAAAGCATTACTCTTTTTCCATTGACTCTTACGAGTTTTAAAACATTGAGCTTTTCCTATATACAAGGTTACATCAGGATATCGTTTGTCTATAATTTTATATACAGATGCTGTAGCCATACTAATGATATTATTATTTTTCGTTCAAATTTAGTAGCACGGGATTTAACCCTTTCAATTGAAGAGTCTTATTGAGCGCTTCAATATCATATATCTTCTTAGGTATTATAATACACTTTCCATCTAATATCATACTAATTTTATCGTGATATGGTAAATTCTTATAATATGCACGTATTTCATCTTCCCAATTAATATTGACCTTTTCAGGTTGTTTCGGAATTTCCTCCATCTACATAGACTGTATATTAGTTTTTAAATCTCTGATCTTTCTACAGATTTCTATATTAGTTGTTAGATGCTGCTTCTCTATCTTTAGAACTGCCAAGTCAGTCTTAGCTATAGCATACTGTTCTTGAGCGACTACTATGGTCTTCTGTAGATGCTCCATTAGTGCTAGAGTTACTTCCATTTTCTCCATACACTTTAAGAGTTCTGCCTGAGATGTTAGTATCATCTTAGTAGCACCATCTACAGACATAGAAATATCAGGCATACTATATTAGGCCGGGGATTTCATTCAATTTTTGAATCAACATAAGCAAGGTTATTAATAAGCCATTCAAGCCTTTTTTTATTTATAGTATGAGCAGCTTTCCCATCATCACGCTCAGTAATTGATTTTTGAGCGCAATTAACGTTATGTTGTGCCCAAGTTACATATCCTGGGGGACTGAGACGCTTTCTATCACTCGGATTAGTATTATTAAACTTAATCTGGGCTACAGCAAGTTCTGATTGACATACAAGTAATTCTGCTTCAAGTTTAGCAAGATCAATAGGGCGATTTGCTCTAAGTGTCATTACATCAAGTTGATTAATAAACCATTCATTAGCAAGTCTATTACTTAACTCACTCATATCTATAGTTCATATCATAATAAAAGGGGGGGCTCAATTTTTTACCCCCCCCCTTAAATTTCAGGTTCTCTTACTCGTGATGCTCTGGCAATTTTTATTTCCTCTTCCATATCAAGTGTCTTCTGATCAGGATTTGGTATCCAGATATCTGAAGGTGGTGTCTTGGGTCGTAGGCATTCTGCTTCACCATCAGCATTCCATATAACCTTATTGTTATTATTATTATATTGATATCCGGGACTATCAATTATTTTCTTGTTATTCATATCCATTTCCATTAAGAGAATCTTTCGCTTCAAATCTTTGATAGTATCATCATTGCGTCGGATACGTTCTGGCCTAATTAATGTAGATTTAGATAAACGAGATATAGCAGCATCTGAATATTTAATATATTCTGGGATACTGGCTTGAATTACAGTCTTCCTTGATTCTAAGGCTTCAATCTTTTTAGCAATCTCAGCAATCTCATCTGTTCGGTTCTTTAAAGTTGTTATCCTTTCATTCCTATAAAAGTCAAGTGCTTTCTCAGACTTAGAATCTAACTTTTCATTCTGTGTCTCTTCCCATCTTCTATTCTCACCATCAAGTTTAGTTACTTCAGCCTTAGATTTCTCAAGTATAGTGAGTTCGTCCATTCTATAAAGTATATAGGCTTTTGGGTTTATATAGACCGTTTTGAGGGGGGGGGGTCAAATCCGACCCCCCCCCTTGTTTTCCCCTGGCCTTACTTCAAAAGTCCAAACACTTTCCCAAATCCCAAATCTATAACTCAACCTACTTTTATATCAGATTTCATTTCATTATAAGGAATCATTGTCTTCTTAGTATAATCATACTGTTCTAATCTACCATCAGCACTATGAGTAATAAGACCACCATTATTAAATTTGAAATCTCTGTTCTCTGATACTGAAAGAAGCCTTCCTCTTATTGGGGGAGTAGTGCTTTCTACATCCAATGATACCTCTGTAGTTTTTCCACAACACTTGCTCCTTACTCTCTTGTGATTTACCAATTGTATTACCCTATCGGCTATTACAATCACTAATGATACAAGACCTGCTATCCCTCCTATGCTTGAGTAATCCATTCTATACTCTTGCTTTATAATTTGCTATATTTACTCTACTGGTATAATGTCTTTCTAATTGTTGAAAATGAAAAGGGTGCTCTGCCTTCTACAGACTTCATATCAGGTATATGTTTCTCTACATCTTGAACTGTAGCATTGTGGCCGCCTGCAGCGTTAGCGGGTTCAGGATTAGCCTTGGGCGCAAGAACTCTCATCTTCTTATTCTTGGTTAACACTTCCTTAATAGATTCTTTCTGACCTGGGAGCATTGTTTCAATGGCCATCATACCACTCTCCTGATTTCTCAGTAACTCGTTTCCCGCATACGACGCAGGTTTGCCTGTAGTTGCTACACCGCGCTTGGGCTTACGTTCAGGCTTGGCCTCAGCATCCTTGACTATCTTCTTAAGACCAGCCTCGTCAGGTAGATTGGGCACATCAATATGGGCACTCTTGGTCGGGACAGGCTCGGTAGGCTTGGCTGCTACTACATTCTTAGATGCCGGAGTGGGTGAATCAATACCCGGAATAGTCTCATTGGCCGGTTTGTGTTCCATAGGCTCCGCAAGAACAGCCTTGGTCTTACGAGCTTTACGAGGTTTGGGATCCGGAAGCCCCTTTTCTTTGGCATCCGCACGGGCAGCCTTGGCCTTCTCACGACCCGCCTTGAGTTTCAACATTAGAGCGGCTTTCTTCTCAGCGTCCATCGGGGGCATCTCTTATAATAAGGACGGATATTTATTTGTTATTTAACAGTATATGTTGTCTAATATATTCTTTGTTATCTGCTAGATTCAAGAACTCTTGTTTGCTCATCTTTTTCATTCTATTCTCGGCATCTACTACATTCTGAATCTGGGTTTTGAGAGCAGCTAAGGTAGCCTTTGAGACTAAGATCTGAGGGACATCTAAGACTGTCTGCTCCTTGGGAATCTGACCATCTTTGAATGCCTTATTATTAGATGTGATTGCTAAGAAATCTTTTTTAGATAGATATTTCTTGGTTGTAGGTGGCCGAGGATTGCTGATAGGATGAGCGAAAGAACCATCTTTGAATGTATCAGTGGTTGTAAGAATCTTAGGCTTTATGGTAGTATTAAAATCAACGCCGGAATGTTCCATTAAAGTAAGAATCTCATAATACTCTGATGAATTTCGTGTGGGCTGCCAAGTGGGATCGGGATTATATTGTAACTTGGCTTCTGCGAAGGTGAGCATCTATTATAGTATATATTTAAGTTAATTAAGCGTATGGTATTAATGGTTGAGCAATCCAAGAAACACTAACATCTGTAGGAGGATTTCCACCAACAGTGCCTTCAATAACAAGTTGATAACTACCAGGAGTAGTTAAAATTGACTGAATAGTCATATTTTTTTGAAAAATAGTGTTAATATTAATAGTATATGTCAATGGGTAAGATGGTGCGACAGTGGCATCATCTAAAAATGCTGTTATATGATATGACCCAGCCATTTGACTTCTATTACCACCAGTGTTTCCTCTTGAATTAACAAATAGAGTTAAAAACATTGCTTGATTAACTCCCAAAACTAAATTGGGAATTATATATGGTGTTCCACTTGTAAAACTTACTGTTGGTCCGTAACTATGATATGAAGTCATATAAGCAGAATATGTTATAGGAGCTATTCCAAGAGGAGGAAATATTGGGTCAACTCCACTAGATGTATATGAGTTAAGATAAGAACCTGTAGTAAATATAATAGAGTTTTGGTTTGTATTAATATTATTTGTAGTAAGGTAGCCATTGCCTATACTTGTTCTATTATATTGTGAAGTAAGAGACGATACCATATTAATACTATTCGGTCCAATTGTAGTAAAAGCTATTGAACTAACTCCATTTATAGTAACTGAATTATTTGTAATAGCAGTTTGTTCATTTGTTGTATTATTTATACACTGTATAAGAGTAGGAGTTAAAGTTGCCGTTAAAGTATTATTACTATTACCAGCATATACTCCAGTAGCTTCTATATCTACATATCCATACGTGCCTGTGCTTACAACAAGATTATAAGGTGTATTAATTGTCCCATTAACTTTTAGATTAGAACCAATATATGCACTGCCAGTTGTTGAAAGTGTATTTAGAGTTATACCACCACCAACTGCTAAATTTCCAATCGTAGATAAATTACCTCCAATGACACAAGATGATATAATAGATAATGTTCCGCTCGGAGCATATATATTTCCTGTTACTGATACAGTGCTGAGATTTGCTATTCCTGTCACATTAAGAGTCGTAGTATTCATTTGAGGTGCTGTAATTAATGCGCCACTAACAAGACCAGCAGGTCCTATATTTACACCACCTAGTATTGCGGTAGGGGCAGTTATGCTACCCCCAGATGCCAGACTACCAACAGTGGCCAAAGAAGATACGAATAATGTGGAGAATGTTGATACAGCCCCTACGGTCGGCGGATAAGGAGCATTATTTATAGAGCTCACGAAGAATGATGACACTGAACTGCTCACGAAAATTCCAGAGTTGAAAGCAGCCGCCGAACCGCTTACAGACCCAGCTGGTAATCCGATATTGACTCCACCCAAGGTCGCTGACAGACCATTGATGTTAGCAGAGGCAGTGATTCCATTTATAAGAAGATTGCCTGCTGAGGCTGAGACATTTCCAGAGCATACGATATTTCCTGTGTTCAATGTGCTGACTGTAGCTAAGTTCGCGCAATTGATCGTTGATGTCTGGAAAGATGAGGTATAGAGTTGTTGGAATGATGAGATACCTGAGACTGGAGAATATGGCAGTCCATTGACAGTTGTAAGACCTGTAATGACAGGAATGGCAGCGGTAGTAGTGACTGTTAATGAAGGGGTATTTACTGTATTTAGAGAAGTAAGAGATCCAGTTGTAATTCCAAATGAATTAGTAATAGTGCCGGAATTAGTAATTCCGCTAGAATTAATTACACCACAGTTGACATTTGTTGAAACATTGATTTTATAAGCTGTTAGAGTGCTCGTCACATTAAAGTTACCTAAGATAGTAGAAGCGAAGGCGATAGCAGGAGGATATGCTGTGTTATTAATTGTTGAGATAGTTACATTAGATGCGCTAATCTGTGTAGCTACTTCAATGCCCCCTGGTCCGATGGTGATCCCACCAATCGTCGCATTAGTGGCAGTTATAGGTCCGAGTATAGTCGCTTGATCAAAGGTAGCGTTCACTGCTACCATATTCCCTGTAGCAGATGTGATATTCCCTTGAGCTAAGATAGTTGTAGCTGATTCTATATCGTGAGCATTCAAAGATGATGTCACATTGAAATTTCCTATGATTGTTGAATTGAAGGCCGGTGGATATACTTGCCCATTTAGACTGCTGAGAGTCAAAGCGTTTACAGTCGCAACACCTGTAGATAAGTTATTGGTCTTGATTGATGAGATAAGTCCCTGACCATAGGTTATCTGGCCTATTGGATTATAGATACCAGTATTGGTAATCTGTGTAGGAGTTGGTGAACCAAATGACCCAACATTACCAGTTATATTTTGAGCATTCACATTGAAAGATGATATGGAATTTGTAAAAGTAGAATTTATTATAGCATTTGAATTAACTATAAGTTGATTTGTATTTTCTACCCCTGTTGTAGTGAGCGAAGAAACCGTCGCCAGACTAGAAACTATGAGTGTAGAAAAGAGTCCAAGAGTCCCCCCTCCGCCCCCAGGAATATAAGGAAGCCCATTGATAGTTGAAATTTTAAGATTACCTACATTGGCTGTTGGTGTGCTTATGAATGTATTAGCATAAGTCTGTGCTGAATTAATAGTGGTTGTTGAAAGAAAGTTCGTATTAGTGATTGAAGCATTCACTATATTGGCGCCGAGAGTTCCAGTGACTGTGGCTGCTCCATTTACTTGGAGTCCGTAGTTCTGTTCAAGTCCTGAGAATAATCCATTCACTCCAGATACATTACCTCCTGCTGTGATATTAGTTGCTGCAGTTACAACACCTCCTGAAATTACATTAGCTCCTGTTACCGTCCCAAGAGCAGTGATACTTGTTGAGGCATTTATATTGTAGGCTGTTAGAGTTGATGTCGCATTGAAATTTCCTAAGATTGTAGATGCTGTAGCACTTGGAGGCACAGGAATCCAGTAGCCAAACGATTGGACAGTAGATGTAAACGTGCTAGCATTTGCTAAGTTTATGGGATCTGAGAATGATCTAATACACTGAGTGCCTGGAGCTATGATAGATGAGATGATATATTCTTTGCCAGGGGTGATTGTGCCCATTGAACCATCTGATGATGAGACAAATCTGTAGAATGTGCTGACTTGAGTGCCAAGAGTGCTATACTGTAATTGTGTCTGAGTATTGATTGCTTGAAATGTGCTTGGTTGCCCTGGAGGATATATATTATTTTGAGTTCTTGGGAGACTCAGACCTATTACACCTGTAGTCAGAGCAGCACCGGCAATAGTCATTGTTGTGACTTCACCGGCGAACTGACCAGCAAAAGAACCTGCGAATGCTCCTAAGCCTAAATCTACTTTGACACCTCCAGCATTTGGTTGAAATGAGATCGTAGAAGCATTAAAGAGTGGTGCGGTTGCTGTGGTAGTTGAGATAGTTGTAGCATTAATGGTTGAGACTGTTACAATATAATCTACAATACTTGAGACATATAGACTTGAGATAGATGCCGAATTTATTTGTATTGAAGACGCATAGATACTTGATGTGTGAAAGCCAGTTGTGACACATTGTAGATCAGTCGTAGCTCCCCATTGATTAAAGATACCAACTTGACCGACAGTAGATAACACTGACTGATCTTGAGGATAGACATATAGATTGCCTGTCGCAAAAGAAGTAAAATTATTAGTTGTAGAGAGTGAAGTGACTGATAAGATATCACTTATTGTTGATACATTATTTATTTTAGAAAGCACAGTATTCATCTTAAGATCAGTAGGTGCGCCAGGATCAATAGGCTTATAGAAATGTATGGGCGCTGTGCTGCCAGTATTACCTAACATTGAGATATATCCCGCATTATTAACTTGAACCGTTGAGACTAAAAGATTGGGTCCGCCTCCGCCACCTCCAGGTGGAAGGCCATTTATACTTGAGACTATTAGATTGTCTGTGTGAAAACCAGTTGTGACACATTCTACATCTGTGGTTGTAGAAAATTCTTGAAATAGAGCCACTTGGCCTATTGTAGATGCCTTGGGATTATTTACTCCATAGACTAATAGATTTCCCAGAGCAAGTGTATCATAATAGATACCTGGTGGTGATTTTACGGTATCTACGTGGGTTACAGATATATTCTCAACTGTCTCAACTGGTAATATATTCCCTAAATTATTTGGAGCCATCTTGATTGATTGACTGAAAGTCTGAGGAATGTCTGGGCTCTTCTGGAAGAATAGTGCGCCACCTGAAAATAGTGTAGAAGTTCCTGACGCATTGAATCTGATGAAACCTGCTTCATTCACATTAATCGTTGAGACTAAAAGGTCGGGTCCGAGTCCGGTTGGAGGATACGAATCTCCATTGATTGATGAGGTATAGAATGATGACGTGTGAAGCCCAGTGGTTGTGATTTCCATATCTGTAGATGTTCCGAACTGTCCTATGATTCCACACGATCCCTGAGGATTAATGACAGTATTTGTTATACCATAGACATTTAGATTTCCCACAGATAATGGGTCATAATATGTCTTGGTATTATTAAGAATACTAATATTCTCTACTGATGTTCCACCACCATTTGGCACATTGGCCATCATTGAGATATCAGATGCTATCTCACTCTGATCAGATGTCTTTTGAAATGCTACAGAGGCAGCGTGTAGAGCACTAACAGTTCCTGTGGCATTCAAGAGAATTACACCATTCGCATTTGTCTGTAGAGTAGATACTTGAATATCAGGACCTATAGCCGCACCTGTTGCCTCTGAAGCCCAAAGAGGTGTAATAGCATTCAAATAGGTTCCAGTAAATAAGATATTTTGAGCAATCTGCGCTTGGCTCATCTACTACCGGGGGTATATTTAACAGCCTATTAATTGTGACTCTGTTAGTTTTGTCATAAAGAAATGATTGTTAATCTGATCAAGAACTATCCATTGATGATTTTCGGTCATCTGACGATAGAGCTTGATTTTCTCAGACATCTTCATATTAGTAGGGAAGTGCCCTTGTAAATATGATTTTATATTACGTTCTACTTCTTCAGATGAGTTCATACGTCCGAGGAATACAAAGTTAATATTACCTCTGGCTAACTTGTCTAACATTGTAAGTCCCTGAGCACAGAACATACACGAGATACGTGAATTTCTGTAGATTGTTAGAAGCCGCTTGATTTCAGAATCATTACGTTTATCTGGAACGTCATCTATAATGACCATAAATTGATAATGATTCTTTGTTGCGTGATTGATCTTATACATATCTTTTAGGATCTCAGGATGATACCAATCCGAAGTAACACACTGTTTCTTAAGATATTTGTAAGCATCTGAATTGAGGGAATTGCTCATTAAGACAGAAATAAATGGTTCAAAATGTTTCTTGAATAGATAGTTTAATAGTGTTGTCTTTCCTGAGCGCGTAGAGCCAACAAAGATCATAGAACAACCAAATTTGGGATCTGGTAATTCAATAGATGCGGCATTGAGCACCGGGATCTGAAGACCTGCGACATTTTGAACAATTGATTGAGACATATATTCACCTTCAGGTTGTTTCTCACCACTGATTTTCTCAGGTTTTATCTCAGACATCTATACTAATAGAGATTATAATTTCTGTTAGTATAGTAGAATGCCTACCGAATTACCTGCTTTTCTACAGGATTTTATAAAGCACAGACAGCACACAGTCAAGAACGCACCTGATCCCAAACAGTCTAAGATTAATAGTCTAACACCTGCGTCTAAGGTAAAAGATCTAGACACTACGGTCAAGGGGATCATAGAAAAAAAACCTGGCCGGAAGGCACTTGATTCTTTTTTACAAAAGCGGTGTGATGAGTTATCTGCTACTAAGACGAAGTAGGGTCTTCCAGAACTTCTGGCTTTTTCTTTGCGTGAAAGCAAACCTTGAATTGATTCTTGCGCAAACATTCAATATGGAATTCACAATCATTTCGTGTTTCTTCATCCCAAGTCTGACCTTTCTTTAATTTGTAATTATTACGAGCAGTAGCAGCAAGAATCATAAAGTCATTTTGATGACGAAGAAGTTCATCTGTAATACCATCTTCTGTAGTTGCTTGAAACCGATATCCATCTTTAGTAAATGTAATCTTTACATTACACACTTGAGCATTAGCAGTCACCAAAGGACAGATAGGGCAATTACACACAATAGACATCTTGTTTTATATGCCTACCTTGAAGCCGCCCGGGCGTTCAATTTTGGTCGCTGTATTTTTTTTTACAAAAGCGGTGTGATGAGTTATCTGCTACGAAGACGAAGTAGCATAATATAAAGTCCCATCACCTTTGAATACTCTTAATGTTCCTTTGTGTGGATTATACCGTGCTTTATAAGGATGCCCCATATAATGAGATGTATTATTGTGAATGTCAGCGTCATACATCACACTAGTTATATTACCATCTATAAACTGTCTAACGATAGAAATCATTCTACATTCAACCCAACCATTTAGTCTAAATCTTGTAATTTGAAAATCATAGATTACAATTCCATTAGATGTATCATACACACAAGAATAACAGCCATCCCGGTTCATTTTGGTATGCTTACCCTGCAGCCGCCCGGGCGTTCAAATTTCACAGCGTATATTTGATGCACCAGTCTAAGTCAGAGCACGGTATATGTAGGTGTCTTACGGCGACTTCTTCACCCCGGTCAAATCTACAGACACGCTCTTGTTTGTAAGTATCAAACTTAATTTTATCAAATTGGCAGTAGAAGATACCATCTGTGAGCGCAAATACAAAATAGACGGGCTTGGTTGCTGTAAGAGCAAAAATTACCTTAGACTCCGGGATTAGCATAGTCTCATAAGTTGTAGATGATATTCCAAATCTGGTCTTGACTTCAATCCAGACATTATCGCCTTCAAAGTCCATTCTGTGGAATTTAGATGTCTTAGTAAGTTTAGTATCAAATACTTCTTCTAAAGCAGACATAATCTCTGACTCAGAGTTTATTCCTGCGTTATAGTCTTCGTAGAATGTTCTCATATACTTGTCTCCGGGAGATTATAATCCCGAAATAAACGCACTTACCGAAGGTTGCCTGTGGCTTAACGAGCGCCTTCCGGGAAGAGACCAGATCCAAAGGCACCTGTATTATCTTTAGTCGCAGAAGTCTTTACAGATGATATCTGACCATCCATTCCTTTGTTATGGGATCTTGAAATACCCCGGTGGATTCCATCAACTACCGGAGGACTGATCTTCTTTGTTAGGCCAACTACAATACCTTCCATTAATGTGCCGCCGTGGTGTTTTTTCTCTCCTCCGGCCTTCGTCTCTTTCTTAGTATTATCAAGATGCGCTGAACCTTCCTGAACTTTAGGGGCGGACGCTTTACGGGGCATTCTATAAGAGAATTAGTTTTTTATTTTATAACCGTTGATATCTGGTTTGAGCCCAGTGATTAACCGAGTCCAAGACTTACCGGAGCACTTTAGAAACTTATGTGCATCTCGTGTTCCAGCAAAAGGATAGTCAATACTATCTTTTGTTAAGACAACTGGTTTCATATGGATGCCCTTAGTTCCATTATGACCTAAGACTTCTATGCGGTGTGTGATATTCTCTTGATTGGTAACCCATTCAAGATTAGATATATTATTATTAGTTTTATCACCATCTTTGTGATTTACTTGAGGCTTATTATCCGGATTAAGAATGAATGCAATTGCTACAAGGCGATGAATACCAAAATGCTTTGAAATCATTTGTTTCCAAAGTTTAATACGCAGATACCCATCTTTGTCAGTTTCTGGTGTAATTACTCTCTTAAGTTTCCGGCTGAATACATTACCACAATTAGATATCTGGTATCCAGGATACCCCGGGATATCTACAAACGTTTCCATACGCCCTGGGTGTGGATAGGTGGCGTTCAATTTTCAATTAAAATAAATTAAATAGTTCTACCTATTAGAAATGCAGTCAGATCTAACGGAGTCGGTTCAGGCCTCAATACGACCCGGAGATATGGTTGATACATTTTATTATGGAGAGACCAACATTGAGAAGCAGGCCTATCCTTGTGTAGTTAATAACCGCTTTGTCCAGAATTTCACTAACTTAGGTCAGGGATCTTCTCAGTTCATCATATCACCTCAGCAGGGAGTCAGTGACATTGTAGTCCAACTCCAGATGCCTGTAATTGCCACGACGACTGGTCTTGCGCTTTCGCAAGGTTGGGGGTATGGTCTAGTCAACAGAATCTCAGTGCGGTATGGATCTTCAGCGCAGTATTTCTGGTCTGGTGCGCAGCTCTTACTCCAGAACTTAATTGATGCTGAGAACAACCCTAAGGTTAACGCTGTTCTAAATCAAGGTGGCAATTTCGCTGCGGGTGCGGCGTGTTCAAGTGCCCAGGCCTACCTCTATCTCAAGCTACCCCACAACTCTTGCCGGGCATCTGGTAAGCCTCTACCGTTCAGCAGCGACCTCCTCGTCCAGCCTATAGTGATTACGATTGAGATGTTAGCCAGCAATGCGGTTTTTGTAGTCCAGACGGGTGGCTCAATCGCGACGGCTCCCGTGGCTCTTGCGGCGGCTCAACTCCAGGTGCGCCAGGAGATGCTAACGGACACCAGCGACCTCCTCGCTCGTCGTGTAGATATGAACTCCCACGCCTATACCTTCCCGCTTATGTATTTCGCACAGCAAGAGACGCAGGTTCAGCTCCAGGCGACGGCGTCTTCACAGACGGTGAATCTAACGGGCTTTCGCGCAGGAGAGGTGAAGAACATTGTTCTCTGGTTAACGCTCAACACTGAGCAGGTTCCTGGCAGTGGCTCATTTAACCCGGCCAAGTGGTATCCTCTATCAACTGTAACGCTGACATATAACGGTGAGATCTTCTCTCGCTTTGATGGTGGGTCTGGGTCTCTCTGGAATCTTGTGTGTGACGAGAAGGCGCAGGCAGTTGATGTAACGTCAGCTGTGGCGGGGGCTGCTGCTGGTAACTATCTAACGGCTACTTCTTATTGGCTTGATTGTCCCTTCGCACAGGTCAATGTAGCGTATGACAAGGAGACCAAGTTGATACACGGAAAGCCTATCTTGAACGCTGTAGTGAATCTTTCACTCACGACACCGGATAACAGCGCTTACACGCTCCACGCAATGTATCTCTACAACGCGTCTCTCCTCTGCTCCAGAGGGTCGTCAGAATATATTTTTTGAGCCATTTTTATACTACCTCCGAGGTAACTCAAAAATTGAATATAAAATTTTCATACCTCTTAGTAGTGCTACGGATGCTCAACAATTTAAAATCTATCACATATTTTATGTCACAGATTTTGAATCCTGATACATACCCTTAACGCTCCCCTTCAACACATACCAGAGTCATTTGGAATTCTGAATAATATATTGGACTAGTATTACTAATAACAGGTGTTCCATATTGTGTAAAGAGTAAATCACCATATTGGTCTCTAAGTTGAAAATCAAGAGCATAAACTGTTTCATCTTTATTCCAACGAATAACTTTAGGAGTATTACAATCTTGAACTACAAGGAATGGTCTTGAACCAAGAGGATACGCATAATTGGTATTAGCAATTGGTTGTATAGGCGCACTATCATTTATATTTGTTTGTATTTCACCAGAAGAATTTTGAGGAGTGCCTTCACCTGAAAGAAAAATACGGGCTACAAGAGTTGAATCACTTGAAGCACTTGTCGTATTATCTTTGACTTTTTGATATTTTGTTAAAGTAGTAGAAAATATATCAACATAAGGTGTATATAAGAATTGAGCACTTTGTTTGCTTGATTGAGTTCTTGCGGGAGGCCTATTATCAATATTAATTCCAACTAATCTATAACATTTTAAAACAGTTAAATACTGTGTAGGATTTATTGTTCCATAATATTCTATAAGGTCAGGAACATTTAAAAACCACATCTGATAATTTTGATAATCAAGCACAGTGAAGGTGAAATCATTATAATCACTTCTATATTCCACAATGATTGGAGTTATAGCATCAAGTATAGAATTATTTAATTGTATTTGTAATACACCCGCAAGTTCAGATGGTGTATAATATCCAAAAGGGAGTCTAATTTCAGCAGTTGCTATTGTAAAAGGAGAATTTAATTCTTGAACTCTGATAACTAATGTGTCATTACGATCAGGAATAACTGTGGGAACATTATATTCAAATTGTGTCTGGCTTACTACTATTTTTTTAATATATCCATAAATCAAAGCACCAAATCCTCCAACTTGAAAATCATTACACGGTTGACCAGTTTTATTATATTGATTGACTAATGATGTGCTAAATGAAGCAGGTTGTCCATTAATACCTTGATTTTTATTATATCTATCAAGCGAATTGATTGCTAAGATAGCATTCGGTTCAGCCATTCTAATAGATATAATATTTTTTACTCAGATGCGACAATGGTCATCTCCCACTCAGTGTTAGCACACGATGAAGCATTCGTCCAGTAGAGCGGATCACCCCACATATCTAAGAGTTTGAAATCTAACTGATTGATGGCCTGGTTCGGAGACCACTGGCACCAGTTAGGAATAGCCCACTTTTTAGTAAAGATGATAGGCGCAGCTCCAATCGTATTGGGATCTGTGAATGAAGTCGTTGTCGCAGACGCATTGACGGCATTATCTGTTAGATAGATTCTGGCAATAACACCTTGAGGGGCTTGTTCATTTGTATTAGAATCTTTAACATCTTTGTAATTGGTGAGTGCCTTAGATACAATATCTATGTAGTCTGTCGGAAGCCAATTGGGTGAGAAAGTCGCTGCTATGGGTGTAGGGATGTTAGATGGAAATCCAGTGAATGAGAGTTGATTGGTGCCTATTATTCTGTAGAATTTATAGACAGCGAGTTGCGCAGCTAATGATAGACCACCGGGAGGAGGAGCAAAGACAATCGTATCACTAGTATTAGTATTGAAATTGAATCCAGTCTGTATCGCTCCGGACACAGGGATTGTCGCAGGGGTTGTTGGAGCAGTAACAGTAAAAGAACCCGAAGTAGTCAAGTTAGTTGAAGCAGCGCGAATGAATGTCTGTAATGCGACCGCAAGAAGTGAAGGGGTATAGAAACCCGGAGGCACTGAAAATAAATAGGTTACCGGAGTCCCAACACCTCCGGGATTAATAGTCATATAAAATGTATTATTGATTCCATTAATTATTGTAGGTAATCTTAAGAACAATTGAAACTCCGTAATGGCTAGGCGATTGAAATATCCATAGAGCATAGAACGTCCCGGTGCCTGAATAACACAATTTGTAGATGAATAATTATAAACACCTGCTAATTCAGTAAGATCTGAAGATAACTGCTGGAGCACTTGAGACGCTGTAGGTGTTGAGTTATAACGATCAAGACTGCTCACGTGTAATTCAGCGCACATAGGCTGACGAATTGTCCGGGCTTTCTTCTCGGGTTCATCAAGACTAAAGTGGAAGTTTTGACTGCCCACATCCATTCTAATGATAGTAATAAATTAAATTAAATAAGCGCGTAAATCTCACAAACAAAAAACCCCGGCATCTGTAGATGGCAAGAGGACGCAGACCCAAGGTAATCCGAGTAATGTCTTTTCGCATTGAGACAGGAGATTTTACTATTACATTTACTTAACCACAGGTCTCAGCGCAGCAAGATGGCTTAACACTTACCCTGAAACAAATAGTCCTCAATGTAGTCCATTTTGAGCTCAGGGGTTAGTTTAACGCTCATACGAGCTACAAGAAGTTTGATGGCATCTAGAGCCTCCGTAGGGGTCAAATCATTACGATCCCAAAAGTGCTCTTTGTTCGCATAGAAACGCACATCAACATTCATATTGTAGGGCTTCATCTCTGTATTCAGTATATGACTTATGTAAGTGATATACCGAGGACACATTAGGAATTTGGCGAAATAAACATTAATCTCAAAGTTCATCTGGTCTGCTTACATAGTTGATGGGGGGCGCACTCAATTTTCACGGGCATCAGCATCACATTTATCTTTGATATGCTCTAGCACCCATTTTAGAACATTCTTCTGGTGTCAATGTAGACATTGTGACGTATTCATATATTATACCGTGCCAAATACTATATTGAATGGTAGCCCAATAGCCTGAAGAGACCAGCATTGGTTCTAAATATCTTGAAGCAAATTTTATACAAAACTCCTTTGATTTTTGATCAAGTAGTGTGTAAGGAGTCCAAGAATGTTGTCTTTCTGACTCAATATGATTCTGTATATACATATCTACCATCTTTCGTGCTATTATTTCATTGTTCAGATGAGCCTCATTATACTGTTTCAGATCAGTCATTGTATGTGCTCATCAGTTGATGAGGGCGCACTCAATTTTTGAAGGTCAGCATTTTTTAACAAATTAATACCCATTTTAGAACATTCTTCTGGTGTCATTGTAGTCATTGTGACGTGTTCATATACTATACCGTGCCTAATATTATATTGAATGGTAGCCCAATAGCCTGAAGAGAACAGCATTGGTTCTAAATATCTTGAAGCAAAATTTATATAAAACTCCTTTGAATTTTGATCGTGTAGTGTGTAAGGAGTCCAAGAATGTTGTCTTTCTGACTCAATATGATTCTGTATATACATATCTACCATCTTTCGTGCTACTATTTCATTGTTCAGACGAGCCTCATTATACTGTTTCAGATCAGTCATTGTATGTGCTCATCAGTTGTAGGGGCGCACTCAATTTTAGGCGCGATACCTTTCCCAATGTAGTCTATCTATCCAGATACCCGGTTGCTTTATTAATGGGAATTTTTCTTTACAAATTTTCATTACAATCTTTCTCTCCTTCTCTACCTCTCTTACAGCCTGTTTAAAATATCCTGCTACCATCATCTTATATATTTCATCTGGGTTATACGTTAATTTGGCATTTTGATGTAAAGTATCATATTCCGTCCATTTATTAATTAATTCATCTGTAAGACAAGAATTTATTGAATCTCTTATCTCTCCGTCAGCCTTTCTACGTTCAGCAATCTCAATCTGAATTTTGGCCTTGGCTTCCATTGTAGTCATTGTGCTAAAAAAGGCTCCGGCGGTGCCGTTCAAATTTAGGCATTACTCGCCACACTCGCTACGAGCCTCAGCATCACATTTATCTTTGATATGCTCTAGCATTGCGTCCATCTCATCTCTATTATATTCAAATAGAGAAATCATAAATGAGGTGCGAAAGTAGCCTTTAGGAATATCAGCCAGATCAAGTTGCTCATTAGCCCACGCGATCAATCGGTGCTGAGCATCCATACGAAGATAATTTGTATCAGGATCATATATTTCCTCATACAAATTTTTCATATCTTCAATGCGGTCATACATATACATCTCATTGATGATATCATAGAAGAACTGTGCCATTATGCTGCTCATTAGCCTGAGCAGCCGTTCAATTTTGGTCGCAACTATTTTTTACCCTCAGCCGCGTAGGCAATATTAACTGCTATCAATTGCTTCTTGGCTCTTGCCAGAGGTAAAGGAGCGTGTGATAAATGTCTACCGTCTACGGTTGTGACCCAGTAAAGATCCGTTCCTGGCTTTTTCTTCAGGTGATAGGGCATCTACCTTAGCTTCATATTCTTTATCCATTTCATCAATAGCAACAGCCACTTCCCTTTGAATCTTCATCCAAGAAGCAATGACTTCTTGCCGGGCGACCGCATTATTACAAGATCTACGTATCATTAGATGTTGTAATTGTTCCATAGATCTATGAATCCATAATGCGTTCATATATACTATATTAATAAAATCTTACTCAATTTTAATCCTGGAATGCTCCAAAGACTGCTTTGGATTGACGCATTACATCGGGTAAGTTGGGCGCAATGAATGCGTTGGGTCTTGAAGTAATTTCGTGGGCTACTTCAATAGGCATAGTAGCTCCAAGATTGTGAGTCTTATGCTTACGCTCTTCACACATTTTAATCCACAACTTCTTTTCTCTGACGACCTTCTTGTGTTCTTCAGCCATCTGTTTGCCTGTGGAAAATTGGTAGGGTGAATAATGGAGGTGGGGAAGCATTCTAATATATGTAATAAAAAATATTTACTACAATAGAAATGGAAGGAGTCGGACAATTACTTTATCCTCCCCCGGGCTGGGTTAATGCGACGACGCCTGGTTTTGCTACGGTTATCTGTGGGGCTGTTCCTCAGACGGCAGTAGTTAGCACATCTGGATCTGATGCTGTATTCGTTCCGTTCGGCACACCTCTAAGTTGGTCATCTGTAAGTGCTTGGACTACAGATGATGCTGGAATCATCTGGACGTGTAATGTTGCTGGTATATATTCAATGAATGTCTCGCAGACCTTAACGGTTTTTAATGCGGCAGATATCACAAATCCTGTAGTTAATATGTCTATGAGTATGAATGATGCTAATAATGCTGAATTAGACCAGGTTTACACCACGACCATAACAGTTCCTGTGACAACTTCTCCTCTAGTAATTAGCACAGGTGTTACGAATATTCTAAATGCGAATGTAGGAACGACTATGGAATTTAGTATTTCATCTCCGGACGGCGGTATAACTGTTACATCAGGAGGTAATTCTGGAAATTACCAGGCTTTTACCTATAATCTAATCGCCCAAGGAGTATATGGAAATGTTATTGCTTAAATCTTCCTATATATTACAGACATCTTAGGCGAGTGCATCATCATCCTGGCTAATGCGTCAGATTTCTTAATTGGTAGCTCAGCCGCCCGGACGTGTGATATATATGAATGTCTTATCATTGATACCCCGATTTTCTTCCCGCTGTGCTTTTCGAGTGTTGATATTATCAACTGTCCAGAGGCCACCGCGCCCAGAGGGTTCCCTGACCTATCCTCTAAGAGGTGCTGATATGTATAGGGTAGCCAATCATTTAGCACCTTTACAAGAGCAGGAGAAAGTTCTATCTTCATAACGCCATAAACTTTGAAAGTCTTATACTCGGAAAAGTAGAAGTAGGGTTTCTTAGACCAAACGAGATAATTGCCTACGGGATTAGTGGGCTCTACAGGAACTACCTTCATCTCACCGTAGTCTAATCTGGCGGGAGCTTGGAGTGTATAGAGCGCTAAGAGCACATATTCTTGTAGAGTCCAGATGTCCTCTACGGCCAGACGGGCTTTCTCTACGGCATCTAAGATCTGAGACCAGGGTAGATACTTGGTCTCTTCAGACTTAGACAGTGTCTGGTCATTGTAGTTATCTGAGACTTGAGTGTTAGCCTTGTCCATCTGTTGTCTGTAGGGTTGAACATTAGATCCATCTACAGATTTGAGAGTGGCCACAATGGCTATATAGATTGCCTTTTTAGAATTGAGCGCATACTTACTGCTTTCTATCCAGTCAATGACCTTCTGAGAGTCCTTCAAGAAGTCTATATCATCATCTGGTAGTCCGAATGCCTTGCGTAAGATATTGAGTGATCTCGTGTAAGTCCTGAGTGATCCAAGGGTCGCCATCTATTAATATTAATAATATAAAAGTAAATCAATTTTTAGGACAAGTTAATTTCTCCCTTAGACTATGGAACTACCTGAGTTAGATGAGAGAGACTTTAAAGACCTCCGGGAGCACTTAATGAAACATAATATTCCGATCAACAAATATAGAAAGGGTGTAGGAGATGGGCGCTCACAATGTTTTGGAATGGTGCGGAAGCGCTCCTTAGCTCCAGACTTATCACGAAACTCTTGGTGCGACGCTTATCTACACTACCTCTTGATGCGCTTTGCTCGGGAGCACGTAGAGATTCCTTTCACTTCAATCCAAGTGAATGATAATTATCCTTGTGCGAAACACAAAGATAAGCATAATGTAGGTAATTCTTATATTGTAGCTTTTGGTGATTTTACAGGAGGTGAGCTGCTGTTAGACGGTAAAGAGTATAACATCAGACATAGACCTATGTTGTTTAATGGCGCAGAGATAGAGCATTCAGTCAAAGACTTTATTGGGCGTAGATGGTCTCTAGTATTTCATACTCTTGACCCTCCTACTAAGTTTCCTATGATCAGAAAGCTGACAGACTATGAGGCAGTCTGTAGAGAGGGTGAGTATGTGATTGCTTGGTATAAGGATGGTGAACCGACTCAATACTTGTCTAAGAAGAATGGCTTAGGACATCCTTTGAAGGGACGAAAGAAGATATTACCTCCTGCTCCTGCTAGAGTAAATCCTAAGATGTCAGAAGCTCAGAATTTAATCTTATCAGCTCAGAGTCACCGAGGTGATAATTAATTAGGCTTTTGGGTTTATATAGACCGTTTTGAAGGGGGGGGTCAAATCCGACCCCCCCCTTATTTTCCCCTGGTCTTACTTCAAAAGTCCAAACACATTTTTAAATTAATTCAGGAGTATCCAAAGCATCTTTTCTCTTACAAATAAAATCTATCAGAAGGTAGATGTTCCCTTATATAGCTATTCCATCTTACAAACGATCAGATACGATTGGATCTAAGACTTTAAAGTTTTTACATCTATCTGGCTACCCGGCCTCAAGAATTCATATCTTTGTAGCTGACGATGAAGAATATAAATTATATGAAGCTGCTCTGGATGAAGATTTATATGATGAGATTATTATTGGTGTCAAGGGTCTTAAAGATCAAAGAAACTTTATCACTTCATTCTATCCTGAGGATGAAATCATAATTCAGATGGATGATGACGTTAAGGGTATCAGATGTGATCTAACATTTTTACAGCTTATAGATATTGGATTGTCAAGTCTAGAATATAGGACTGCCGGACTATGGGGAGTAATGCCAAATGATGACGCGCGGCGATTCAAGAATGCCACGACTAAACATCTAACACATATCTTAGGATCATTTTTTATGATGAGGAATCATAGAGATGTTAAGATGACATATACAGAGAAAGAAGATATGGAGCGATCTATCTTATACTTTAGACGCTACGGCCAAGTCTTAAGATATCAGAATGCCGGAGTAGTTACAACCTATGGAAAAGGCAAAGGGGGACTTCAGACACCGGGAAGGGATGAGCGTATCAAGTCTGAGATCTTAAGATTTCAGACTGAATACCCTAATTACATTAATGTAGTAGATAAGAAAGGAATTCAAGATATTATTTTGAACTGGCGTGTGATAAATTCCAAGATACCTCAAAGTGGTGGTGTCCGTTAGCATCAGTCTTTACCCAAATGATTGTCCGGACATCCTTCTTATTAATCCGTAGATACTTCTCGCAGTAATTCATACCAAGCTCCTTATCAGTCTCAAAACTATTCATTACGGCGCAACCATTAGCGTCTTCCATCTACTTAGAGTCAGATTATATTTAGAATTAAATGAAGCCAAGCACGAACCTATATATTGGTGAACAGGGTCTCAGGAAGAATAAATGTATATATAAGGAGCGGAATAAAGGTGATGATAAATATTTAGGGGTATATAATAATACATATTTCTCTAAATCTAAAATATTCTTTTCAATTGAAGATGCTAAGGTATGGCTTGATGCTTACGCGCTAACAGTCACTGACCCTAAGAAGAAGCCGCCTCCAGATGACTATAATTTCTGAACGGGCGCGAAGGCTCTAGCATTACGGATGTTATCTCTTTGACGTATCTTCTGAGCCTCATAGAGATCCATAGCATTAGGAGCGAGAGGCTTCTCCACTACAAAATTAGCAGGTTGAGCGCTCTTGGCTTGGTCACCTAATTGACGTCTGAGTTCTTTGCGTTGCTTGATGTCTTGTTCTTCTGGTGTGTCAGCAGCCTTTTGATCTACGACCATTTTTAATTTACGTTCAGTATCTTCTTTCTCTTGCTCTTTACGTTTTTTAAGTTCTTCAGCAGTCAATTCATTTTCAGGTGCTCTTATGATAGGTTTATTTTGAGATTCAAATGCTGATGGAACATATCTTTTTAATTTGGCTTGTTGAATTAGATTCAGACGATTTTCTTTGCGTTTTTCTTCTTTGACTTGTTTAGCCTCTGCTACTTGAGCTTCTTTGCCTTTTTTCTTTATTTCCTTGATTTCGGCCTTTTTGACATTTTCTTCCTTTTGCGTTAATTTCGCCTTTTCACGGATTGAGCGCCTCTTCCGCAAGACCTTTAGAGCACTCGCCTCTCTGAGTTTTACCTGTTCTTCTGTCAAAGCCATACTACAAGAAGGCTATAAAAAAAAAAAGTCAAAAATTGAATGGAGCGCGGCCGGGTAAGTAATTACATCAAATGACGTGTTCCCTCTGTGTGGCTAAGTTGATTTACGCGCCTAATAGGCCTAATCATAACATCAAGACCTGTATATTTAATGAAGAAAGCAAATATTATATCAAGCGCACAGACTACCCTAAAATACAGTATAGGGAAATACTGTCATTATATGGCGTGAAGGCGGAGCATCTATGGCGGCCTCAGGAACAAACCCCAGACGCGCTAACGCTGCCGCCGCCGCCTCAAGAATGGGAACGTGATTATTCGGAGCCAGAGACGCTGACGGCGCAGTGAAGAATGAAAAAAGCCGCGCGGGGTCTTTTTTACTTTTGTATTATTAATACTAATGGAGTTCAGGCACACTCTGCAATTATCCTACCGCCGTAAAGAGCATACTAATCCCAGGAATTAGCTTACGCAGAGCCTCGTCCTTGGCAAGACACGAATCACACTCACAGGTGTCAGTGTCCTCGTGCTCCTTCTCCCCACGAAACGCCTTCAAATGGCTCTTCAACACCGCAGTTTCGTCATCCTCATCAGACTCTTCGTCATCAGACTCCTCATTGTAGACCTTTTCGCACTTATCAGAGCAGAATGCAGTATACCTGGCTCGCTCCTCACGCCAAGAAGAGCGAGATGTATCAAAGCACTCCTCACAGAGAAGGCAGGACAACTCCGTGATTTCGTCGTGAATCTCGTGCCAGGCGTCCAGATCAGCACAGTCGCACATACATCCGCAGTCGCAGGGGCGGCCATTCTTGGGCTTGGTCTCATCATAGGCATACATCACGTCGCACTCGCAGCAGAAGCAGTTAGTCATCTTTACTGATTACTAATTTGTATGCTTACCAACCCAGGCCAGGGGGCATTCAATTTTTTTTTGCGTATTAGTCTACACAGATTATCTTCACTTTAGTATTTATAATAAAAAGGGAGCCCGGCGGCTCCGCTTTTTATTATTTAATCCAGCTCTTCGTTAAAAGGGGAAGGATCATCAGAGTTGGGGTTTGCGTCTGCAATCTGGGGCAGCGGCTCGTTTACTCCGTTGATGAGCTGAGGAGAGTCGTCGCCGACCGGACGCTGCTGCGGGGAGCAGAGCCACTCTACCTCCTGCTCTACCGTCCCAGGAACCGCGTGAGCCCAAGCGTCAAACGCCTGTGTCAGGCTCTGCAGGTCAGGGTGAAGGATCTCAATGGCGCGGCGCCGCTCACGCTCTACGTCACCGAAATGCAGATACTCCTGCATATTGAGAGGGCGCAGCGTAAGGAGTAGCGTCGTAATACGCAGACGCGCCGCGACCTCTTGCTCAATGTATGCGGGGGCATTCTGAAAGATAGGCATCTTATACTCTCAAGACTGTTACTACTTAATGGGGTGCTGACTAACA
>JGI26470J50227_1000265_pt1 | contig 23217 bp, 33 predicted proteins | sample FreactTroBogLake_FD_50227 | JGI IMG/M metagenome (IMG submission 50227) | reverse complement strand
GGCGGTCGGGATGCAGGGGCGGTCNGGACCNGAGTTGNNATGTAGAACACCTGGTTGTTGGCTGCAGCCACGGCTCCGCCGATGCCAACCACCACGCCAGTGGCTGGCTCAGCCACGATCCAGGCGTAACGCTGGCAGATTTCCAGCTCGACCTGAATGTCGCGGTGCTCAAACGGGCCGACGCTCGCGCCGACTTCCAGCTGCAGGCCGTTGACGGTGAAGCTGTCATCTGCGCCGGCGGTTCCGACGGGGGTGAAGTTCAACAAAACGGCAACCTGCGTCGCACCGACGGGTATGGACACCTGGAACGAGTAGCGGGCCATGGAAGTCGTCAGCGCCTGGGTGGTGTTCAGCGCATTGGCTTGGCCGGTCCAGGAGGTGGACAGCAGCTGTGCGGCGGTCTGGTTGGTGCCAGTTCCAGTCACGACTTGAACGCCAAGCAGCGAACCGGCGGCGCTGAAGTTGGCGCCGGCCTTAGCCCAGAACGAGAACGTGACGATCTGGCCCTGAGTGCGGTACACGTCCGCCGTCTCGACCACCTGCCCGAAGTAGATCGGTGCGGTGTTCGTGTTGGCGCTGGAGCGCTGCACCTTGCAGTCGATGGCGAAGCCGGGAACGCTGGAATCTGCGATCTGCGAGAGCAGGATCGAAGACGACGCGCTGCCGGCTGCAAACCAGCGGTCGGCGAAGTAGGTCGGGGTCGCAGCGATTGCCGCTGCAATGACGCCAGCCGTCGCCAAGCCGGCGATGTTGCGCTGCCACGGGTTGACGCTGAAATCGCCACCGTCAAGCAGGTTGCGGTAATTTGTGCTCAGCGTGCCATTGAACACGCTGCAGCCGCTGGCAATCATGTCCAGCACGTCGTTGGGCGCGACGTAAATGTAGGAATTGGCATCCGGGGTATAGCGGGTGCCGGTGTTGTGGGACTCGAACTGGCTGATGCCAGCCGGGGTCAGCATCTGAATGAGTGACATGGGGATTCCTGAAATGGTTTAGACAAGAAAAAAGCCACCCGAATGTGGCTTTGCGTTGAGCGATGCAGGCTATCCAAACAGCCGGCTTTCGCCCCTGATGATTCGACTTACTTGGTTCTGGGACAGTCCAAAGAGCTGACCAACTTCTGCTTGGCTGACATTTCCTGCCGCATACACGCTTTTGATCTCTGCAACCTGGCTGGAGGTAACCTTCGATCTTCCGTGTCGCTCTCCGAAGTTTCGGCAATCGCCTTCGCGGTGCTTTTGCCTCATGTCATCCAGATTTTGCTTCTGGGTGCCAGCCAGCAGGTGCCTCGGGTTACAGCAAGAAGGGTTATCGCATACATGCATAACAACATCGGAAGGACCAAGCGCCCCACCTGCCAGCAGGAATGCAATCCTGTGGCTTGTGGTTCGATTTCGGAGGAAATTGACAGCGCCATAGCCGGCCTTGGTTTTGGTTCCAAGCCAATTCCAGCACTGGTTTTCTTCGCCAATTTCGATGGTCATCCAAAACCTGAACTCTCGACCGAGTAGGAACAGGTCTTTTTCTCCGATGGTCATATGTAGCCCTTTCTGAAGGCTACATGGTATCCATTAGTCCGTATGTAAACAATCAGCCGTTCGCAATGTTGGTAATAATTCCCATCGCAAACGGTGCGTACACCGCCAGGACTTCTTCGCAATATACGCCGTATTCCCGGGCGCGGGTCTTGATCGGCCACTCCAGGGAGTAGTAATCAGCACGGGTCTTCATTTCCGCGACGTTCGGGGTTTCGTTGTTCTGGTACTGGGCAGGCAGTTGGCTGGACCAGCCAACGATCGTGCCAGGCGGCAGCAGCGGGTGAATCCGGATTGGGATCTTGATGCCGCCGTTCAACGCGAACGGGTTGAAGTAGTAGCTGACAACGTTACCGGCCATGATCGCGTACGGATCCTGCGGGTTGTTGTTATTCATGTGCAGCAGCGGGCCGCTGGCGCTGGTTAGGACCTTGGTCGTGATGTTCTTGATTTCCTGCGCGTTGCAGTAGATCACATCCGGCGACACCTGGTAGTTCTGCCACATAGACACCAGCATGGCGTCGATCTCGTTCACCGAACCACGGCCCGACGAGGTCAGGTAGGTGCCAGTGCCAGCGGTACCGGTTGCCAGGTTGTTCACGTAGCCGCCGCCGTTGAAGCAGCTGTACAGCAAGCCGTCATAGGCCAGGCTGTTGTTGCTGTTGTTCGCGGTGATCGCGCTGGCATTCTGTACGCCAGAAATCAGTGCGGTCAGGGTCACGCTGTTGATCGTGGTGATCGCCTGGAGCGTTTCATTGCCAGATGTGCCCACAAACCAGGCATAGCCCAGAGCGCCCGACACGTAGCCGGTGGATGCGCTGATGGTGTTCGTGCTTCCCGAGATCGCGCCAGTCGACGTGGGGGAAGATTTGGCCGAACTGCCGCCAGACTGTGCGTAGGTTTGCCCGTCAGCGCCAGTGATTGACTGGCTGGTTGCGATGCCGGTGGCGACGCTGCTGCTGCGATAGCCTTCGTACGTCAGCGCCACGGCGTAGACGTTGTAGGTACCGGCAGCGATCGAACCGCCGGTGGATGCCGACGTCACGGTAGGTGCGGCCGGAGCGGACAGCGCCATGCTGTTGTTTCCGCCCAAGATGGCGTTTTCTTCCTTCAGCATCATCTTCTGCAGGATGCGCATCACGCCCGTGGCGGCGACGTCTTCAAAGGACTTGCCGGCGTTGATTGCTTCAAAGGTGATGTTGTCTTCTTCGCCAAGCGTCTTGTAGCTGGCGGCTTTGGGGACTGCGGCGTAGCTCATGCGACCGGTGCGCTGGCCTTCCGGGACCCAGCCCATGGCGTCATAGCCAGAGCCGAGGATGGCAGAAATGACCTTCCAGTTGGTCGCGGTACCGACGCCACCGCCAACGCGAGGAATCACGTTGCGAAGGGGCGTTGCGACAGGGTACAGGTTCTTGGATGGGGCCTGCAGGTCGAACGGGACAAGGCCGGTCGAGGTGCTGACAGTTTTGCGGAGTTCTTCCGACGGGGACGACAGGGCGGCCTTGATCAGGTCAAGGGTTGCCTGGGTGACTGCTTGATTCATGGTGGCGATCTCCAAAAAAAAGGCCGCCCAAACGGACAGCCTTACGGGTGCGCGGAAACAAAAAAGCCACCCGAAGGTGGCCTGGTTAAGGTTGAAGGGCCGGCTGCGCCGGGCTTGGTTTTGGGTTGTGGTGGACCGCTGACGGTGAAGCCGGCGGGGCTGGTTTTTCTTAGAAGCGTCCGAAGGCGCCGGCTGATGCAGCGTTGCGCTTGATCAGCTCAATGGCTGCATTCGGGTTGTGAGTGCCTTCGGTCGCCGCCAAAGATGCAGGCGACGCGGCCTGGATGTCCTCACCTTTGCCTACCGCGCGCAGGGTGGTTCCAGGCATTGGCATTGGCTGCTTTTTTAGCTTGGCGATTTCTTCTGCCATGGCGGCCATGGCGGCCATCAGCTCAGCGTTCGGGGCGGTCGCTGCCTTCAGCAAGTCGCCAGCCGGGGTGGTCTTTTCCGTCGTTGGCTCGGGCTTGTTGGCTCCGGACTTGTTGCCCTCATCGTCGCCCTGCTCAGGCGGGTCGGTGGCCTTGTCATCGCCGGGGTGCGGATCTGCGCCGGCGGCAACCAAGTGGCCGGCCGCCTTTTGCAGATGTGCATGCGCGGCGTCCAGATGTTCCTGATCGGCCTTGCTGTTGCGGCTGCCGGACTTGGAAAGCACCTTCTCGACAGCGGTTTCCCAGTCTGCGACTGGTGCGGCCTTGACGGCTTCAACGATCATTTTGCCCAACTCGCCAGACGGTGCAGCCAGCGCGATCGGGTCTGGGTTGGCATCGGCCTGCTCTGGCGTCAAAGCGGCGAGCATTTCCTGGACTTCCTCGGATGCCATCGCAACAAGAGCGTCGGCCAGTTGCTTGACAGCGACCAGAATCTGGGCCGGGACGGGGCTGTTGTCGCCTTCGTACTCAGCTTCCCATTGGCAGGACTCTTGGATATAGGACAGCGAAGCAAGCAGATCGGCCAGACTGCCGACGGTGTACAACCCCTTTTTGATGTCATCGGCTCGCTTGGTCAGTTCCGCCAGATGCGGATTCTGGCCTTTGCTGGCCTTGTCGACGGGTGGCTTTTCAGGCGCAGGCTTGTCCGCCTTGGCCAGCTCGACCAGGCGCGCTGGGCTGATCGTGCCCTTGTTCAGCATATCGGCCAATTCATCAATGGCAGCGACCGCGATTACGGGCGCCTGCTTAGCGGCGGGGGCTGGCTGGGACTTGAACGCAACCTTCTCGATCACACCGTCAGCCTTGACGACGTCGAAGAACGTGGCGGTCGGGATGCAGGGGCGGTCCACCAGGGAAACCTCGTTCGGGTCGGCCGTGTAGCGCGTCAGATCGCCGTCCTGCCACTTCTTGACATACTTGCCGCCGATGCTGAAGCCGCTGTGCACGCCCTCCAGGACCTTCTCCCATTCGTTGTCGTCAACTACCTTGACGCCGACATCGATCGCCTTTTGCGCGTCGTCAAACGTCATGGAAATCACCTTGCCGGCGGCGACGTTGCTGTGCATGGAGCGAACATTGCCCAGGCTCTTGCCGTCCGTGGACTTGGCGACATCGCTTGACCAAGCCTCGAAGTAGGGCTTGCTGGTTTCGTAGTCCAGAATTTCGGACGAATGGTCCGGCACCTCCTGTGCGGCGCGGCCCCAAACCTCGCGCTTGGCGACATCGACCTTGGTGATTTGGGCAAATACGTTCATTTTTCGTTCCTCGTGGGGTTGCTTTACTGACATGGGGTCAGTCGTTGGTGGGGTCAAGCACCGGAAGCACTGCGCACCGGCACCGCGGGTGAAGCGGTGGCCCGTCGCCTCCGTCATTCGGAAATTCTTCATCAATGTCAACGACCATGCCGTCCAGGTCCTGGCAGTCGTCGCAGCACTCCGGAGCGGTCAGCCACTGCTTTTGACTGACCAGGCCGCTCGCCTTGTAGCCAGCAAGTGAGCCTTGGACGTCCGCGCGCGCCGTTTCGGTGCGGGCGATCATTTCGGCGCGGCTGTCGCTGAATGCGTAGTTGTCCTGCAGGGCGCTGGCGACCTGATCGTTGCTCCAGCCCTCTTCGCTCGCCTGCATCACCGTGTCGCGGATCATGTCGCGCGTCCCTTCGGTGATCTGCCACTGCGCATCCGGGTTTGGCACCAGCTCATCGTCGACATACTTCATGCCGACCATTTCCGCCGCGCGGTCCTGGGCGAATTGCACGGCCATTTCGTTGACTACGTGGAATGCGTCCTCAGCATCGCTTTGGCCGATCTGGATCAGCGCCGACTCGCCGCCATCCTTGGCAGCGCTTTCGAGTTGTGGCTGCACCTTCTTGACCAGGTCGATCCAATCGCTGAAGTCCAGGCCACCAATGATCTTTTCGACGTCGCGCTCGTCCAGTTCGAGAGCAGCGGAAATCTGCTCGGCGATGTCGCCAGCCTGCGTCAGAAGGAACGCCTCCAGGTCGTCTTGCAGCAGCTGCTGTATCGACAGGATCGACTGGCGGTCCGGGTCAATAGGGCTCACACCGGCTTTGGCAAGTTTTTTTTTTCGACCTTTGCGGTCGTTGCGGCGTTTGGATTCTTGTCGGGCTCTGGCTCGTTCTCGCCCTGGTGGCTGTGTTCCGCGTCAGGCGCGGTCGCGTCTGGATCAGGCTCTGGCGCAGGTTGAGCGGCCATGGCCACTTCGACCGGAGTAGCGCCGACGCCGGTGTAAATCATCAGCTTGTCGGCTCCGGGGACAGGGTCCAGACCGTCGATCGCGCGCGCTTCGTTGATCGTGATCGTTCCGTTGCGAAGCTTCTGGTCGAGGATCGTCGACTGAACTTGCGGATCCTGCTCACTTTCTTCTTGCCAAGCGAAGCACAGGTCCGTGAACCCGAAATAGCGCCAAATCACGCTGTCCATCAGATCCTTGACCCACTGCATCAGCGGAATCAGGCCCTCAGAAATCGCCGCTTCTTGGGCGTTCTGCGCGGTGGCGCGGTTCATCTGCTTGATGAAAGGCGAGGGCGGAACACTGAAAGCGAAACAACACACGCGCGCCAGCCACTCGTCATAGTCGTCTTTGAGTGCCTGCGCCTTGGTGTCGTAGGGTGACATTCCGGATGGCACAAACTTGGTGCCACGGCGCGCCGCGGTGTTCCCGGCCAGGGTCGCGTCCCACCACATCTGATAGGTCTTGATCTGCTCCATCGTCCAGGTTGCCGGCACGCTGAAGATCAGGTCGGGCGTGCTGCCAACTGTGTAGTACTGCAGCTGGCTCAACTGCCGGCGCAGACCGATGTTCACGGTCATCACGATCTGTTCCAGCGGGCTGAAGCCATAGAGCTTGTGGGTGCGCACGTTGCGCGGCGCGTAGATCAGCTCATCGCTGGTGTAGTCGACCGCTGGCACGCCCTTCAGGATCTGCTGGAAGGCTGGCTGCGGGGGCAGCGGCTGGCGGCCAAAGTCGTCGATAACGCGCTTGATCGTCGCGCCATCAATCAGTTCCAGGCTGAACAGGCCACCGCCGCGATCCATGCGCGGGTACACCGTCGCAGCGTCGATGACCAGCATGTCCTCGATGAGTGCGCGAAGCCACGGCTGCCACATCGTGCGCTTGTCCGGCATCTTCAGGAAGTCTTCGACCTGCTTGATCCGAGGATCGCCGTCGCTGTCTTGCTTCGGGTCGATAGCCTGGACGTTGAACTTGATCTTGACCAGCTGGTCCTTGCGCGTCTCTATCAACAGGCGCACCAGGTCGAAGTTGTCAGCCAGCGAGCGCAACTGGTCGAAGTTGATTGCTTCTGTACCGCGCGGCGTGTACTGGAGGTTGACGCCGACCGGGAAGTCCCATGCGCGGCCGGCAACCTGCGACTGCTGGGCGTCAATGGGCTGCATCGGGCCCATCCAGGATAAGCCGCCGTTCAGGCCGCTATCGGTCGCGCCGTTCGTGGCCGCCCGAATTTGCGCCGGCGTGATTGCCGTGCGCTGGCCGATAGCCTTTCGGATCAACTCTGCGGGCGTCATTCGGACTTCCCGAACAGCATATTCAGCAGATCGGCCTTCTCAGCCGCGTCCATGCGGGCCATGTCATAGCCAGACTTCACTGAAACCACGATGGCGCACAGGAACCAAGCGACCAAAAAGAACGGCACGGTGAGTGCCGTTTCGCATTTCAGCAGAGCTTTGATGAATTTCACAATTTCCCCATTCGCCGCAATTCGGCTTCTGCAAAGTCCACCAGACCGAAGTCCGAAGGACCTGCCAATTCGTTGAAGGCGTCGCTGGCAGCGTCCACCTGGTCGTCATGCGTTCCAGCCGGGAACATGCGCAGTTCCTCGACAAATTCGGCATTCCAGCCGCCACGCAGCATCAGCACGTTGCCGACGTTCACCTGGGCTGCCAGCGGGCTGGCCCGTGTCGTCTTGTCTCCAGTGACTGGCTTGCTGGTCGCTGGGTAACCTGCCAGCGCGCCGATGAGGCTGGCCGCTTGTGCTTTTCCGGCCTGCCCAGGGTCTTGCGGAAGCCGCACCCGGCATTCAGGTCCGTCGAGCTGCGCCGTGTTGACCAGGGTGGTCTTTACCTCGTGCGGACCGCCCTGAAATCGGTTGGAATGCGCGATCAGGTAGCGGCCATCTGGCATCCAGCCAATTTTCACGCCGGCCGTCCAGTCGCCGCCTCCTTGGGTCGCCGCAAGGTCCCAGCCGCGCACAAAGCGCGTCCCGACCGGCACCGCGTCGATGACCTGCATCGCGTCCGGCTTGAAGATCGCGCCGCCTGACGGTGCCGGCTCTTGTCGGTACTGGCCGGCAAAGACGTACGGCGATGCTTTTTCCATCAGCCGCAGCACTTCGGCCGTGTGCTTTTCCGGCCAAAGCGGCGTGCCGTCGTCATTCCAGGCGGACAGCTTCAGGTGTTCCCACTTCTCGCCATTGCCGCCACCCAGCAGCCAGCCAGCCAGATCGTTCTGGTGCAGCCGCTGCATGATCAGAATGATCGGCGTGTCCGGCGAGTTTTTCCGGCTTTCCAGCGTGTTCTGGAACCAATCAATCACGCCCTTGCGTACCGTGTCCGAGGTCGCCTCGTCCGCCTTGTGCGGATCGTCAATGATTATGCAATTTTTTACCACCAAACCAGATTCGACGGTAAAATTATGATAATCATCAACCGTCAAACAGAAGGTGGACTCATCATGGCGGACGTACTCGACGAGCACTGGTTGCCGGTTCCCGGCTATGAAGGGCTCTACTCTGTCAGCGACCACGGTCGCGTGCGCAGCGAAAGCCGCTTGATCACCAACGCAGGCAGCGGGCATTCCTACATTCAGCCCGGGAAAGTTCTCAAGCCCAGCAACGACGGCAAAGGGTACTTTAGAGTCAGTCTGTCCAGAAATGCCAAGCCGGTAATCTTCTACATCCACCAGCTGGTGATGCGAACCTTCGTCGGCAATCAGCCTGCTGGCAGCGATGTTTGCCACACTGACGGCGATTCCAGCAATAACAGGCTCGACAACATCCGGTACGACACCAGAGCAGCAAATATCGTCGACAGCCAAAACCATGGGACTTTCAGCGAGGCCGAGGTGCACCCGGTCGCAATCCTCACCAACGATCGGGCACTCGCCATCTACAACGCCATCGGCATTGCTGCTGAGGATTTGGCTGTGCGCTACGGAGTGACTGCGGCTGTCGTTAACCAAATCTGGCGCGGCGACACATGGAAGTCCGTCACTGGCGGCGCGAAAGTTATCAACGAGCGCGGAAGCAAGACTTACCTGCGGACCAAACTCACCAAGTCGCAAGCCGAATTCGCGATCGCCAACCGGGCGGCTCGCACCGGTCGCAAGGACGGTCGCGGTATCAGGCCGACCGCCGATTCCATTGGCGTGGACGCTGACGTCATCAAGGCTCTCTACGCCGCTGTGGATGCAGGGAAGTCGATCATCTACGCTGAGTGAATCAGCACGAACCCACCCACGACCTTCGGTCCAGAACTGATGGTCTGGCGTGCATTCAACACTGGCGCCGTCGTCGAATGTGACTCGCACAATCGCGTTCGGCGGATTCTCATGCCACGCCGTGACAGGACGCAAGACCATCTTTCCGGCGTAATCGAATGACCATACCTTGACCGCTATCCGTTCACGCACCATGCGATCAATCGGCAGCAGTCCGGCTTCAGTCCAGACGCGCGTCCCTACCGGGAAGCACCCGCCGAACCCCTCGCGCAGCTTCCCGGCACCAAAGCCGGTGATCGTTCCCCCGGTACCAGTGGCGTACATGACGCCGCCCGCCGTTGTCTTCCAGTGGTGCTGAGCGTCGCTGGCCAGCGCCATGTCCGGGAAAATCTCGGCATAGGCATCGTGCTGCACCAGGCTGCGCACGGCGGTGCTGTTGTTGATTGCCAGCGTGCCGGAGTAGCTGGTATGGATGAACTCAGCGTCTGGCACGTGCCCGAAGGCCCAAGCCATGAAATTGACCACCGCCAGCTCGGTCTTCGAGTACCTGGGCGGTATATTGATGATCAGCCGTTTGCACTCGCCCCGGAATACCCGCATCAGGGCATCGCAAATCATCTTGTGATGATTCGCGCGCTGCCACTTGAAGCCGCGCCGCTGCAAGAACATCCAGCGGCTGAAGAAATACAGGTCGGCCCGGGCCGTTATTGCTGCGGCCTGGCGGTCTCCGGTGTCATATTTCTTGGACAAGCTGCCTGGCGCGACGCTCATATTCTTCCAGCGGCATGAGAACCTGCAGGCCAGCACCAGGCGCGGCGTTCGACGGGGCATCGTCCAGTCCGTAGGCCTCGCGCTCCAGGCCGATCAGATGCTTGAGGGCCTCGGACAGCTTCTTGGAGTTGTCCACACGGCCCGACAGACTGATCACCTTGCGATACAGGTCGTTCAGCTTGTCGAAACCTCGGTCGTCGGGCTTGGCCATCATTTCGCCAAGCTGGTGGAACAGGTCAATGCTGCCGGTTTCCGTCTCAAGCTCGGCCAGCAGAGACATCACGAGCGCCCGGCTTCGGCTGATGTCGGTGCGGTGGGCCATGCGGACTCTGGCAATTGCCTCGGCACCGGCTTCAACAATCTGCCGCTCGGTAGCCGCTGTTTCTCTGGATACCGGCGTGGATACCAACGCTTTGGATACCAGTGCATCAGCCTTCGCCTTGATCTTCGCTGATAGATCGCGCTCCCATCCGTCCCGCTTGGCTCGCTTGTTGATTGCGCCGTGCGTTATCCCCTGGGAAGCGGCAATCTCGCGCACTGACAGGACGCCGGCCCGGTATTCGGATTCGATGCGCTCCCAGTCTGGCGCGGTCTTCCCGGCTTGCGTCATTTAGCGCCCGTTGCCTTCGCAGTCTCGGCGCCGGCCTCCACCAAGATGATGAACGTCCGGCAGGCGATGGCGATTTCGGTCAGGTTCATGACTAGAGGGAGATGGGTGAATTGAGGGAGCGGTGCCGTCAGCCGCATGAAGCAGCGTTCTTACCAACCATAGGAGCTTGCAATCGACCGCGCTGCGGCGCTAACCCGCAGCCTGACGGCACCGCGAAACGAAAAAGCCGCCAGGGCGTGAACCGTGGCGGCTTGGAATTGGCCTCAGTGTTTTGACGCTACCTGAGTCGCAGCGAGCCTTGATACAAGTTTCCCAAGACTGGCATATTTATACCACGCACGGCGGTTGCTGGAGCATTTTTGTAAGTTTCGCGTCAGATTTAATTCGGGGTGTACTAAGGTATCAGAACGCCAGCTGTGAATCTATCGGTCAATGCCGAAACGGCCCGACCGTGCAGCGAGACCCCGTAGGCGCGCATCGAGGACGCGGCATATCGAACGGCTTGCATCGTCAGACCGAATTTGCTGGCGATGTCGCTGAGGGTCACACCCTCGCGCTGCTTCGGCGTCATGAACACGTGCCATGCCACGTACAAGCAAGCATCGCCCGACAACTTCAAGATCGGCTCCAGGTACAGCGCCATCGCGCGCACGCCCGAAGCCTTGATTGCCTGGTGCCCGTAAATCGCCCTGCAGGCGCTCGCTTCGGCGTGGTGGGGCAGGTGGTTGACCATGGCCACCACCTGGGCACACTGGGCCCGGACCTCAAGCGGCGACAGGCCGGAGAAGTTCACCCGGCGTTTACCCGGCGGCGGCAGTTCGTCCCAGACGCGGTTTTGCTTCACCAACATGTCGATCACGACGGCGGTCGGACTGACCTGGCGCGCCGGCATGGAGTGGATCAGGTAGCTGACGTGCAGGGCATGGCTGGCATCCTGGAACACTGGATCATCGTTTTGCATGGTTCTCCTCGGTTGAAATTCGGTGCTTGCACCCAACACAGCCCGGGTCCACGCGGCCCGGGTCGGAGTTGGTGTACTGGCAGTCGCGGGAAAGGACGTGCTTGGCAGCCGTCATGCGCGGAACGCGGGTCTTTCCATCCATGTACCACCCGTCTTGCACCGGGTAGACCTCCCGAAACGGCGCGCGGTTGTGGCAGCCATAACTCATAGCGTCACAACCCCTTTACCCTTTGACCTAACTCTGTTTGCCGCCTTTTGAATCCACCGCTCGTATTCCGCGCGAGAAATCGACGTGCGTTGCAGATCGTGGTATTCGTAAAGCTCGCGAAACGCCTTGATGCCGTCAGCCCGCAGGACCATGGTTTGACGATCCTCGAACTGCCTGGCGCAGTCCCATAGGGCTTTTCGGCGGCTTGGCACGCTGGCAGGGCTTCGGGGCCAATGCCGCCCAAGGCCATGGTTTCGGCAATGGATTGAATGGCGTTGATGTCGCTCCATTCCTGCAAGCCGCCCTGGCCCTTCACGAATGCCTCGATTGCGGCCAAGTCCCGGATTCGGAGCTTGTCCAGCATGGCTTGCGACGTGATTGCCGCGCCTTCCACGACAAATCCGACTGGATCGGTTAACAACGGCCGGTGTTTTCGTTTGCAGTGCTTTCTCATGCCCGCTTGCTCCATTGGGTGTTGGCAGCCAGCAGGCCCGTGAACATGCCGCCAACTGGCTGAAATCTCAGTCCGGTTTTGCCGGTGCGAACCTTGCTGACCAGATGGCGGGTTATCCCCAGCCGCGCGCCGATCACGGGGCCGGTTTCGCTGCTGGAAATGATTTCCTGATACATCTCGGCGGTGATCTTTGAAAATGCCTCGGCAGATCGCCGGTTGGCCATGGTGCGGCGAATGGACTTCATGAACAGCCCGGCTTTCTGGCGTTTGGCGTGCATCACGGTCGTGGTGCTGGCGACAACACAGTCGGGATTGATGCAGAGCGGGACAAAGCATTCGGCGTAGCAGCGATATTTCGGCGGTATCGCCTTCTGGTGCTTGAGCTGCCAGACAACCCGCGCGCCGGTCTGGGGTTGCTGCACTCCGCCCTTGGACAGGTTGGGGCCCTGAATGACCGGGATCGATTGGCCGTCCTGCGTGGCGCCGCGCCAGATCCAATGCCCGGCTTCGTCAATAAAGCAGCGGCCTTTGATTTCTTGTAGGGTTTTCACTTGATCAATCCCTTGTTTTTCAGAATTACGAGTGAGCGCATGTGCCCATGGAACCAGTCCAGGTCGATTTGCTCGCGGGTGAGGCCGGCCTGGCGCGCGCCAAGCATCTGGTCATAGGCGGCATCGCACGAGGTGCACGCGTAGGCGCCGGCCAGGTCAATCGCTTTGATTGCCTTTCCCCTGCCCGCCGAGCCGTGGCGGCAGTGGCTCCAAATGGTCTTGGCCGGGTCAAAGCTGCAGATTCCTGGCAGCCTGACCTGGCAGTCTTCCCCGCGCGCGCTTTCTGTGATTTGGCTCACGGCGAGACCTCGAACAGCGCCAGCTGGGCGGCAGGAGCGCCAAGCGCCTTGCGGCGGCCGGGCCCGCGCGCGAGCGTCGACTTGCGGGTTTGCGATCGCGGTGGCGTGATGCCCATGAGCTGTGCACAAACAGGCCCCACAACATGAGAACCCACCTGAACCGTGACGCTCAACAGCTCGCGGTTACAACGGGCGCAGCGTAGGGCGCTCACAGGATTTCCCCCGTCTCCGCATCGACCACGAGTTCGCTGGGCTTCCTGGGCGCTTCCAGGCTATCGGGCGCCGGGAATTCGATGTCGTTTTCACATCCCCAGGCGAAGATGAACTCGATCAGCTCGGCGCACTCCTTGCGGGTCAGCGAACTGGTGCGCCGAAACACGATGTCCACGCCATGACCATCCAGCGCCGGCAGCATTTCGACGTGCTCGCCGCGCGCGCGAAGCCATGCGGCAGTCAGCAGGCGTTTCCACGTCTCGGTATCCCGTTTTGCGCCGGCCCATTGGAAGTTCTTGCTGATGTGACCCAGCATCGCGTGCAACATCCGGTTCTCAGCATCGCTGCGCTTTTCCTGGCGCAGTTCGATAACCATGCGCTGGCCGGCCATAAGCATTGCCTTGAGCGTTGGCCAAAGCCTATCAGTCAGCATCCGGTGGGCCATGACTGGCTCCCAGACGGACAGAATCAGGCGGTCGGTCATGCCAACCCCCATTGAATGAGAGCGCCGCGGACATACACCGCCGAATATGCGATCGACAGGACGATGAGGCCCCAGGCCTTGGACCGCACGGCGAAAACAAACCAAAATGGTTGGGCGCAAAGGCCTACCAAAGGCGCCCAGCGGTACAGATCAGGATTTCCTCCGGTGGCCATGAACATCGCAGACAGGCCGAAGAAGGCGAGGGCGAGCTGGATCATGCGACCTCCACGATCACGCCAAATTTTCCGCGTGCGCATTTCTGCTGCGCATACCTCCAGGTCACGCGCGGGTCTGCGTCATCGATGCCAAGCCATGACGCCACGCCATCGACGACATGCTTGAACGCACTCGGCAGGTTGTCATGCTCGTCGAGCGTTCCAGGCGATACGCGGGTCAGCGTCACGGTTACGGGAAGCTCTGGCGCCGCGGCTTTGGCGGCAATGAATGCGAGGCTGACGGTCCGGCGATGTAACGCCTTGCGAGTTGCGTTGGCGCGCCAGTGCTCCCGCATGTTCAGCAGGCTGACAGTCTTCAGGGGAAGTTCAATCCGGATCACGTTGCATCCCTTTCAGACAAGCCAATATCTCGGCTCGATCTGGTGCGTCGCTGTGGCGCGCTATCGCCGCCAATAAGCCGTTTTGCGCATGGCGCGAAGGCCTGACAGACGCCAAGAGCCTCGCACCGCATTGAACACATTGAGCGCGGTATAGGCCGGACAGGGGATTCAACTCGTGCGCTCGGCACGCTGGGCAGTTCATGGTGTTCCTTGACCAGATACACGCGGCAAGATTCGCTGTTGTTGATGCCATGCTTCCAGGCGATCGCGCCGCACGCCAGGGCGGCCTGAATCGCCTGTTCAACTTCGTCTTCTTTCCATCCTGTGTAATGACGGACTTCCTTGGCGGTCATCTCGCCCAGCTGCAGCAGCTTGCGCAGGTATTCGGGCTTGCCGGTGAGATTCATGCCGCCTCCGGCATCAGATCGCTGCGCAGGGCCTGCTCAGCACAGCGGAGCGTGTAGGGCTTAAGTTTTTCGCCCGATTCAAACCGTCGAATGATGATCCGCGCCCATTCGCGGCCGTCGACGCGCGGCGCGGGCTGGCGCAGGCCCTCTATGACTTTGGCCACCACCTCGGGATCTGGCTTCGGCGCTTCCAGGCGCGGGAGGTTCGGCGTTGGCGCGCGACGACAGATGGCGCGAAACTCCTGTGCTGTCGGGGGCTTGCTGTCCGGAAGGTTGTCCAACGCCCATCCGATGGATTTGCCGTCATCGGAGAATCCGTTCAGGACATCGCCCCAATCGGTTTTCACGTCGGCAATGGGCATTCCCTCCCAACGCCCCAGGAAATCACGTCCGTAGCGGATTGCGAGGCGGTCGAAAATCTTGTCGATCCAGTGTGCAGGCAGGCTCATTGGCTCAGCTCCAAAGTCGTCGGGGTGATGTCGATCACGGCTTGGCGGCGTTTGCCGCTGGCTTCCTCGTAGCGCTCACGCATTGAGCGCTGATAGGCGGTTTCGGTGGCCAGCGTGGCCGAAGGCGATGGGCGGGCGTTGCCGACCCAGGTGCGCCAGGCGGCTTGCCAATCGACCATGGTCGATCCTTTGGCCAGGTGGTAGTCGCGGAACTTAGGTAGCTCAATCTCCACGCGAAGGGCCTTCGCCTGGGCTGCGTTCAATCCTGTTTCGTTTGGCAGGAAATTCGGGTCAATGCGTGTGCGGCGCTTTGCGCGGCCAACAATATCTACTGGTGTTGGTGTTGGTGTTGGTGTTGGTAGCTCAGCGTTCGCTTGATGTTGCTGAACGTCCGTTGAGCGTTCGTTATGCTTTTCGCCATCGGATGTATGAGCGGATGTTGAGCTAACTCGTTCAGCCTTCGCTTGACGAGCCTTCACCGAAGCTGCGGCAGATGAGCGAGCCTTCGCTTGTTTATCCTGCATGTGCATGATTTCTTCGTCACACCTGGCATGCGCCCAGCCATCATTCGTCAACACAAAGAACTCATTCAGGACAGCTTCGACATCCGCCGCCATGGAACGCATTCGGATCAGCTTTGCAGTGGCCTGGATGTCAGCAGGAAGTGGAGCTTCGCGCAGGTAGTAGAGATCAAGGAGACGCCGATAGGCCAAATCCTCCATTGGCTCAAGGTGTGCGGTATGGGCCGCGTAATCTCCAACATGAAAGGGGTAATAGTTCATTCAAACCCCCTCTCGCGACGAACGGCAGCCCAATTGGTGTGGTCGGGGCCTTTTGATGCATTGCACGATCCGCAAAGTGGCTGCAAGTTATCTTTGCCGTCGCTGCCACCTTGATATATTGGAAGGATGTGATCCTTCTGAAGCATGGTGGGTGCAACTTCGCGTCCGCAGGCTACGCAACGGGAACCAAACTCGGCGATCAACGAGTTCCAATCGGCTACCGAATGTGTTCCTTTTGCCCTTGCTGCTTCGAGCCGGATGGACCGAATTCGAGAGTTAATTCGGCTAAGTTCGCGGCCGCCGACTGCAGACTGCTTGGAGGCAATTGCCCTTTCAAGCATTGACTGCCAAGGCTCGCCGATGTGGAAGGGGTAGTAATTCACGCTTCTGCGATCCCCGTGCGATCGATCTCGCCTTGCTGGTCCAAGAAGCATGTTTGCGCCAGCAGCGGCAGGCCCAGCACCTCCTGGCGCTTGCCAGTGACGTGGTCAATAGAATCGCCGCGCACCGCCAGCCTGTTCTTGGTGACCAGCGAGTTCACGCGGCCACAGACACAGCTGAGCTCCAGGCCGGTGCGCGCGGCGATCTGCTTGCGCGTGAGAAGCGTTATGGGGTCCTGGAACAGGTCCATAACGTCGCGCTCGCGCGGCTGGAGATAGTCCGCGACCGGGAGCGAGTGGTAAGCCTCAAGGCTTGTCTCGGCGACCATGGTTTTCATGCTGGCGCCCTCAGTTCACGAAACAGGCGGCGCTCGACCTCGCGCTCCTTTTTGAGGTTCTCGATTTCTTCCTGGGCCAGACGCAGGCGGCGCTCAGTCTCGGTTTCGCGCCGGCGCAAGCTGTGGAGGTCATAGCCGCGGTCATGCAGCATCCAAAGAAGCGGGGCGTCGTTGCCGCAGTAATCCATCAAGGCGACAAACTTAGGCCAGACAACGCCTTCGCCACCGGTCTTCCAGCGCGAGAGCTGCGCCTTGTCCAGCTTTAGGTCATGCTCGACCTCCTTACCTTCATAGCCGGCCGCCTTGTAGCAGAGCTCAATCGCTCCGCCTAAAGACTTCTCTCTGGCAACGTCGCTGGCCGTGATTTCGACCGGGATTGCAAGCTGCGTCATGGTCTTGGAATTTGTTGAGTGGCGTTGTGGGGCTTAACTGGACAAAATTTTTGGCATGAATGAGCCAAAACCAAATTCAAGAAAAGCCCCCAGCGCCGCGAACGACGCCGGGGTAAACGCTGTCCTGGCGAACGGAGGTAACACCAGCTTGGGCGACAGCGGGGGAGACAAGGTTTTTCATGACGCGAGCAAAACGATTGCGGCAGACATGAAGGCAAGATGGCCCAGCGCCTTCGGCCAAAGATGCGTGGCGCGCATAGCAGGGTCCATGATCTCGGCAAGCGTGAAGGCGGCGAGCAGGCCGTGCCAAAGGCAGATCAGGGCGACGAACGTAACCACGTCACAGACTCCCGGCGCGGGTGAGGTCGCCTTCCGGCATAGGATGGAAGTCCACACAACCATCACCAGAAAGCGACCTCAAAATGGCCACTTCGCCCATGCCCATATCCTCCGCCGCCAACAAGGCGGACGAGTTCATAAAGCTGATCCTTCAGAGGCCGGAGCAGCTGTTTGGGTCATTCCCTGTCCAGTCGGCAGACGAAGCTCAGAAAGCTGCGAAATCAATCGCAGCACTTCGGGCCGAACTGATAGAGCAGCTAAAGCAGCAGCCGTAGCCTTTTCGTCGCCCGCGTGGCCCAAGGTCTCCCAGCAGGCAAGGAAGACCTTCGCTGCGGCGTGGCCGAACTCGATCGGGTTCGGGCGGAAAGATAAGGCGTGGGCCTTCGCCCATTCCTCGGCGGCGATCTTGGAGATTTCTTCAAAAACTAGCATTTGGAAGCCTTATGAAACTGGACTTGGACTCACGATCCATCGAATTTCCCTGCCCGCACTGCGGCCAGAAGCTCAACGAGACGATCGGACGGTTGAAGAGCAATCCGCAACTGATCTGCACCGAGTGCGGGAAGACTTTCGGGGTCGATGCGGACGAGCTCAGAAAAGGAATCGATGCCGTCCAGAAATCTCTGGACGACTTCGGTGCGATGCTCCGCAAGCTCGGAAAGTGACTGGAGAGCTGCGTCAAGAGCGTCTAAATCGCAGTGAATCTTCAAGATTGGATGAATCACGCGAGCCCCTTTTGTTGGGCGGCCGTGGACACCTGACTAGACTGGAGGTCTCTACTCAACCAGCTGGAAAGGGCCACGGCCATGACAAAGGACACGATCTTTCTTGCGGCGGCGCAACTTGCCGCAGCTTCGTATGCGCGTTCGCAGGAATACCCGAGCGGCGAACTTCTGAGGGAGGAATTCATAAAAGCCATAAAAATGGTCGAAGAAGAATCCGAAGAATTCGGATTGCCACGTCTTTTCCGGACATCTTGGTTCGGGCTATCTCCCAAACGTCGTTAAGGACCGGGCCAAGCAGCCAGCGGCGATCAGCTTCCCATGCACTCTTGGCTTGGGCTAAGTCGCAATCCTCGGCAACGACAGGTCCAAGTGACAGGCACGACGCCTGCCGAGGCGATGAAATGGATTTCCAATACTTGGGCCACGTTTTCACAGCTCGCCGCTTTTCTCGGGCTCGCAGGATGCGTGGCGTTTGCAGTCGCGCTATGGCGCGGATGCGATATGTGCTTGCAAGCCTGGCTAGACCGAGCCGTGACGAAGCGACTGATGAACCGCTGATGGCGCGCATCTCAGGCGACCAGCAGGTAGAAGGCCCACAAGCCAATGGCGGCTGTGTAGGAGGCATTGAACAGGCGCACAAACGGGGTTTGTGCAGGCAGATTTCCAGTGAAGCCGGCCCAGAGCGCCCCGACGGTGTTGATGGCACCGACCCAAATCAGAGTCAGAAGAAGGTCATTCATTCACGCCACCTCTTTGGTCTGGGGGGTGGTGGTGGGGGCAGCACCATGCAAGAATCCGTTTTCCACGACTTCAGCCTGCATAGGTGCCCCCGTGAATATCAAGAACGTACCGGTCGAATTCACCTGCACGGAGTGCGGAAACAAGGTTTCCCATCCGTTCAGCAAGATCACGAAGCTGACGCAGCTCAAGTGCGCCCTCTGCGCCGGGCCGATGCGTGCGGACCTGTCCGCCGTCAAGGAGGCCACTCAGCGGAACGTGGACAAAGCGGAGAAGCTCATACGAGACCTCAGACGCCTCAACGAGCAGGGCTAATTCTTTGCGTTCGCTCGACATCACGCAGCCTCTTTGGTCTGGGCGAGGGCAGGGAGAGGCTGCAGGTGCGCGAGGTCGGGCCAGATGCGCCAGAAGTCGTCGCGGCGGAGCGCTTGCCGCGTCACAGCGCCATTGGTCAGCTTCTCAATCTCCCATGCGCGCTCAGGAGAGATGCCGCGCGCACCGGAAGCCATCTGAGAGAGGTACGAGATCGGTATCCCCATCGATGTAGCAAGCCGCGTTGCGTTGCCTCGGTCTGTCTGGATGTAGTGTTGAAGTTCCATATCGCTCTCGCTTTTGCGAAAGTGTACAGAGCAATTGCGAAAGTAGCAACTGCTAAAGTGGCTTCATCATGAAAAGACCAGCAGCGAAGTGCCCAATCGACGCCACGGTCATGCGGCGGCTGGACTCGCTGGAGCGCCTGATAGATGCGGAGTACGGGGGAAACGCGTCAACTTTCGAGGCACGAACCGGTATCAAGATGGCTCAGGTGAATCAGTGGTTCACCGGATACAGGGCGCTTCGTGACAAGGCTCTGAAACGTCTTGCAATGCAAACTGGGAAAGATGAAAAATGGTTTGACACAGCAAGTGGTGCTTTGACCGAGCAAGCGAACGCTCAGGACGGCAGTGCCCCACCATCAACTCAACCTGGCAACGTTGCAAGAATTGGTGCCCCGACGCTGCGTCAGGCACTCGATGTCCTGGGTGAGGCGATCAAGGCCAGCCCGAACAGAAGCAGCGCGTCACTTCAAAGCCTGCTCGCCGACTACGCCAAAGACCCGGACAACAAGACATTTGCAGAACTTCTCATTGGACTACTGGAGCCGGACAAGGCAAACGGCGGCACGGCGCAGGTGCCCCCTGTCGAGTCTTACCGTTCCGGGTGAGGTCTGCTTGAGTGCGGGAATGGGTGAATGGATCACATACATTTCGATGCGGTATGTGCAAGACTGCCATCCGTAGTCGAAGAAATCCACTTTTATGATCAAGTCAAACATAGTTTTTCATGCGAATTATCCATTATTCCGGCTATACATCATCGCCGGAATAATGGCGTATTCATTTTGTATGCCTATGGCTCGCGCTGAAATGCGGGAAGGTGATTCCGCATCTTTGCTTCAATTTATGAGCGATGCTGAGAAGATTGAAGAAAAATCTGAATTCGAAACTGAGCAAGATTATAAAAGGCGTATCGTTGATTTTATTGGTGGTAAAATATTTACAATATCCACGCCGGCAAAGGTTGATTTTTATTCGCAATATGGAAAGGTGATTTCTTATGATGCGGAGAATCGTAAGTTGTCAATTAAACTAATCGGGCAATCAGTAATTTCAAACAGCAAAGTGTTTGATTTGATTAAATATCACGAACAATTTCCGAAATTTGACTCATTAAGTTTTGCTGCTGGCAATTATTCAAAATTCAAAATTTTTGAATCCAAGCTAGAAGTAACAAAGGAGTACAATGCTCAAAATGCGTTTGGAGCTTCGTTTTTGGTTAGCGTTGCCCAGCAAAAACAATGGTCTGTTGCTTTTGCTGGGCTACATGAGGGGCCAGAGGCAAAGCCGATAGAATTCAGCCTAGAAGCGGATCCAAAAAAGGCAAAGGCAATATCGCAAAATGCATATTGGAGGCTTACCTTTAGTCCAGTATTATTGCCGGCGCAACGGAAGCTTATTTTAGATGACGGATTATATTCATCGCCCACTATAAAAAACCAGGTTGAACTTGCCGTCGAGGGCCACACAATGATGGCGCACTTAATAAGTGCTCGCTTGGTTTTGGATGATGATGTAATTGCAGCCTTTGCGCCGGTGGGGAGAAAACTCAAGTTTGGCATCACCTACTCTAAAATAGACCGTGCACCCGATGAAAATCCAAAGCAAGACGGTGGTGTGAAAATAATGTCTGTCGCGAATGATTCTCCTGCGCAAAAATGCGGATTGAATCCTGGAGATGTTATGCTTGAATTCAATGGGCGCCCTGTCAAGGATATGCTGAGCCTAATGGAAGCAATAGATGTCATCCCTCCTGGCAGTCTTTCAAAGCAGAAATTTCAACGCGGCGCTGAGCTATTGGAGTGCAATGCGCAGTTTTAAATCACCATTCGATGTGGGAGAATCGGCTGCAGGAGTGCGAGCGGGCAGGGCGATGTGTGCAATAGGAAAATATTATTTCTGCGAACTTAAGGAATTTCTATCTTGACTAATGAAATTACACCGGAAGAAATCCACAGGTTTTACAAAGAAAAAAATATTTCAAACGGTTGCCCAACATGCGGCAAAACCGAATGGATATTGGCAACCGCTCCAAATGGATGGACATGGAATATTGGCAGCGCACATTCCGATGGTGGATTGCGTGTGCCAACTCCACATCTTCCGACACTTGTTCTGATGTGCGTAAACTGTTTTACGCTTCGAACGCACTCAATGGTTGCCTTGCGCAAATGGTTCGAAGACCATCCGTCCAAGGGTGCGGCAAATGGATAACACCGTGCCTGCGAACGATCATATATATGAGTGGGCGCGGGAGAGTGCAAACAAGGTCATTGCTGGATCGGCAGTCTTGTATTCGCCAAAGCCAGAGCAACCTGATACAGTGGAAGACACCATGAGCGATGCACCTACCCGTCAAGAAGTGGACGCCAAGCTTGATACGCTCCGGGCTGACGTGCGTGCGGACGGTGCGTCGCTGCGGGCCGACTTTGAGGCGCTGAGAGGGGATGTGAAGGCTGAATTTGCATCTGTCAGAGGCGAGATGCGTTCCGAGTTTGCGTCCGTTAGGGGCGAGATGCGCGCCGAGTTTTCTGCCGTCCGGGCAGAGATGCATGAAGGCTTCGCTTCGCAGATCAAGTGGATTGTTGGAACAGCAATCGGCCTGGGCGCAGTCGGCATCACCGTCATGACATTCGTATTGAACAACGCGATTCCGAAGCCCCAGGTGGCACAAACCCAGCCCGCTGCGGTGATCTACGTTCCCTTGCCGCCAGCCCCAGTTGCTCAAACACCAGCGCCAAGCACCAAGTAGTCCGGCACCCAGCCTCTAGACGAGCCCGCCCTGAGCGGGCTTTTTTACGCCTTCGCGGGGAAGGTGCGCCGACCATTTGGCAGGCTCATTCCCGCCAGTTTCGCTCTGCTAGAAATCATCTTCCAAGAGCGCCAGCAACGCGCAAACGCCAGCAACTGACAGGATCAGCTTATTCGATGTCAGCAGCTCTGAAAGAACTTTGGAAGAAAAGCCTGACGCCCCCAGCAGCATCAACGGAAATATCGACGTCCCATTTGCAACATCCATCGCGGTCTGCCGGGAAACCTTCTTGGTCCTTTTGCGGAACGCCTTGAATGTGGCGTACAGCAAGGCGATCAACAGCGAGCCCATATCGACCCAATTTCCGTCAATCCACCCCATCAGAAAATGTGGAACAGTTTGTAGGCCAAGGCTCCGCCAGCTCCAACAGCAGCGCCCCACGGGCGAACGTCAACGTCCAAGCCGCCGAACACAACGCCGCACGCTACGGCGCCCAGCAGCCCGAAAGACAGGATGACCCGCGCAGTGCGCAGCCAAGATTTGATTTCTCTATTGCTCATGAATGCTCCTTCATTGCCGCGACTCCCGTCGTTGCTCCAGAACTGAACTCCGTATGTGGCGTTCGACCGCCGAATCTCAACGAGGTTCAAAGCGTTCGCCAGCCGTCTCAGCAGGAATTTTAAGCCTGATTGCTGCACTGCAGCGTAGGTAATAGTACCCAGAAGTCACCGCGCAGGCGTGTGCAGACGTCTGCACAACACCCACCAGCTGCCCGCCGAGGCGGCTTTTTGTTGCCCGTTCGCACTTAGGGTTTGTACGTAAGGGTTTGTTGATGGGGGAATTTTAGCCCTTTACTTTCGCAAATGCTTGTGTTTAACTTTCGCAAATGCTACAGTTGACCCCAATGCACCAACAACCCGGAGAACCAAGTGAAAGTTCAGATCAAGCATCGCTACACCGATGCAGTCCTTTTTGAAGCCGACGTGGCCGACGACACGCCCAGCGGGTTGCAGACTCGCGTGGCGCTGGAGAAGGCGACGGCGGCGAGTGCCAACCTGGGCGGTGCCAACCTGCGCGATGCCAACCTGCGCGATGCCTACCTGCGCGGTGCCAACCTGCGCGGTGCCAACCTGCGCGATGCCAACCTGGGCGGTGCCAACCTGCGCGATGCCAACCTGGGCGGTGCCAACCTGGGCGGTGCCAACCTGCGCGATGCCAACCTGGGCGGTGC
>JGI26470J50227_1000264_pt1 | contig 23219 bp, 32 predicted proteins | sample FreactTroBogLake_FD_50227 | JGI IMG/M metagenome (IMG submission 50227) | reverse complement strand
CCGTAAACCCCCGCGCGATAGATGATAGTAGTTCAGAGCATGGGTTTATATAATAATGCAATCGCTACATGCGATTGCGTCATTTCGTAGCAACGAAGAAAAGCTCTACCATATTTCTATGATAGAGCTATCTTCATTATATGTTACTTAAGCCTTGCGAGTTTTCAATCTAGCAAGTGTTGCTTGTAACTCAACCGCAGTTGCAGTAACACCAGCATTCTTACTTGGTGCCACATAAGGTGTCCATTCATTGCCAGTGGATTGAGCATAGTATTTCTTAACCATGTGAAACACTTGTTCAAGTGCATCAATGTTATGTTCAATGACCGCTAGTCGTTCAAGTAATTGTTCACCACGAACATTCCAAAACTCTGTTTCGGTATTACCTTTAGAGTGTTCGTCAATCTCTGCAGTTAATTTGTCAAGAGACTTGAATGTTGTTTTGAGCGAGTAGTCTAGACCATTTGCCATAGCGTTTAGAACTAATGCTTGGCATGTATAGCTGGTGTTTTGCTGTGTTTTAGAATACTCTGTTAAGTTATCGTCTGGTAAAGATTCGAACATTAAACCTAAACCTTCTTTGCACTGTTCAATATCAAACACTTTGAAAGTGTTAGCTATTGCTGATGCTAAGTTAACTGAACCTGGAACTACTGAAATATCTGTTAATGTTGCCATAATTGATTACTCCTTAAATGATTAAAATTAAACTACAAACTTACTACTTTTTACTTCACTTACTAACGAGACATTATATCTCATTAATTCTTTTATTGCTTTGAATATTAAATATTTATTATTCATAATTAATTTAATAAAGTTGAATGATGTAATGCATAATTAAAACAGTGAATAAAATAAACTAATAAAACAGTGAATATAATAATTAATACTTTATCATTTTTCATATTGATTCCTTAAAAAGATTGTTAGAATATAAGGGTTATTATATATGACTTAACCCTTGCCTCGCAATACTCACATAGAAATTATTAAGAAAGTCAAGACTAAATCAAATTGTTTACACATATAAAAAGCACGCAACGCGTGCAAATAAATAGGGCGGGTTTGGCGTAAAGAATTTAGGTTTTTAGTCTTTACTTCCGCTCGCGGTTTACAAGTATTGCACATCATAAATGTAACGTAAGAGAATAGAGACACAGTCGTGGTAACGACTGACGTCGTAAGGTTGAATTGCAATTCTTGTAAATCTTAATGATTTCTGTCACGCATGATCCGCGGTTAAGTCATATATATATAACATAATTCAATCGGCAGGGCCGAGCACTCCTCGCTGATATATTATCTCTAACTTAGTAATTAGGCAATCCTGAGAAGTTATACAGCAAACTGTGGCGGACGCTTTTTGGTTATGTCCGACACAAAGAAAGGGATAAGGATTGAATAATTACTTATGTTAGAGTTATATGTCCGAGGATTGAATTATACATTAAGTTTGTTGTCATTATTTTCATTATGCCGGGGGCATAATTAAAAAGATATGACAACAAGGTAACTATTGAGCGTCTACGGTCACTACGGAGTGGGCTGATGGGTTGATATCAGTTACAAAAGATAATGCTTTTAAAGTGGCTTAAAATTAGAATTAGAGGTATGTTTTATGAGGGGTAATACTTATAATTAGTGTGATCTAAGTTATTGATTGATTAGGATGGTGTCATACACCCATTAATCATCGTCCCCATGGATAATGATTAATTATATTAACACTAATTGAGGGTCAGCTAGGGGCCCCCACGGGGAGCAATGTTACATGCATGAGTTTGTGTGGGATGCACTTCCCTATATTTATAATAGTTTTTACAATTAAGCCTAGTAGAGGGTTAGTATGACTTAACGACGGACACCCTTACGGGGCTCTTATTGATCATGGTCCTCGTCTTAACTAAGTGCGGATCACTAGACTTCGGACTTCGTCCTCAGTCATCACTATGGGTCCTTTTTACGTGATTACTATTATTATATTAATATTATTATATTATTATTATATTATATTATTATATATAAATATAATTATAATTAATATAATTAATAATTAATAGATTTTAACACATATTATAGATCTTGTCAAGAGAAATATAAATTACCTGTCTTTCATGAAAATACGCAAGACTGTTTTCATTCATTATGATATAATAATCATGTAGAGTGAAAACTTTACATAAACTTTTAAAGGAGATTAACATGTGGACTAAACCAGCAGCTACTGAAATGAGATTTGGTTTTGAAGTAACAATGTACGTAATGAACAAATAGTTCTTTACAAATAGTCCTTGACATTTCTTAAAGCTTGTGGTATAATTATACTATGAGCGATGATTTAGAACAGAAAACTGAAGAAGTGTCAAGTGATTATTTCTATGATGGTAAAGAAATAAACACAAGTCCTAGAAGAGGACGACCTCTTAAAGCAGCACATCACAATCCTAATTGGTTTCCACAGCAAACCAAGATTGATGCCTGTACACTCTATTGCGTCTATGGAGATATAGACGAAGTATCTAAACTCACTAAAGTACCAGCTAAGTTTCTTCGTGAATGGAAAGAAGAGCCTTGGTGGAATGAAATTCAAAAGAAGGTATACGTTGAACAGAACGAGAAGCTAGGTTCAAGAATCAGCTCAGTTCTAGACAAGAGTCTTACTCACATAGAAGAGAGACTAGAAAACGGTGATTACCTTTGGGATGTTAGAAAGTCTAAGTTTGTTCGTAAACCTGTAGACACTAANATCCTTTCTAACCTATTTAACAATTTAGTTAACCGTAGACAGTTGATCCGCGGTGAACCAACGAGTATCACAACTAAGCTAGCAGTAGATGATAGACTTCGTCTTCTTGCAGAGCAGTTTGAGAAGTTTGCAGGTGCAAAGGAAGTAGAAGCAATACCCACAACAACTTTTAAGGAGATAGAAGATGGCTACAATGATGAAAGACAAAATGGAAGACAAGAAGAAGAAAGACATGATGGATTCCAAGAAGAAGCCAGCAGCGAAAGCAAAAGCGAAAGCTAAACCAGCTGCTAAAGCCGATAAGAAGAAAGAACCTAAAAAGGGTTACTAATGGCAACGCGTAAGAAAGGGCCTAATCTATCTGTAGGACGTGGTGAGAAACTTTCTGTTAAAGAAGGAAGTGGTCTTACTGCTAAAGGACGTGCTAAGTACAATAAANCTACTGGTTCTAATTTAAAAGCACCTACTAAAGATAGTTCTAACCCTAGACACAAGTCATTCTGTGCACGTAGTAAAAGTTGGACAGGTGAACGTGGTAAAGCAGCCCGTGCAAGATGGGGATGTAAATAATGCCTAGTTCAGCTAACTACAAACGAGACTATAAATCTGAGTATGCAGCTCACCATTCTAGCCCTAAAGCTAAGAAAGAACGTGCAGCTAGAAACAAAGCATCTCGTGCTAAAGGTCAACCAGGTAAAGATGTAGATCATAAAACACCTTTACGTTCTGGTGGATCTAAGTCTCTTAGTAACACAAGAGTTCGTAGCCGTAGTGCTAATAGATCAGATAATGGTCATAAGCCCGGTGAGAAACAAAACAAGAAGAAATGAAGTTAACACCAGACATGATCCACGGTTTTGCCGGGGCATGTTTAGCAAAGAGATACGATGGTTCAACCCCCACTCCGCAATGCCACTTGGAGTGGTGGGATCTCTGTTGCAGCGATAATCAACAAGTAGCAATTGCGGCACCCCGCGGCCACGGGAAATCGACAGCAATCACTCACGCTTACTTGCTCGCTGCTCTTTTATTTAGAGATAGAAAGTTTGCATTAATTGTATCAGACACTGAGAATCAAGCTATTAACTTCCTCAGTGATATTAAAGATGAGCTTGTTAACAATGATGATCTTATCAATCTGTTTCAGATTAAAGAACTGGTTAAAGATTCACAGACAGATATCATTGTAGAATTTCAAGACGGAGAACAATTCAGAGTTCTATGTCGAGGTGCCGAACAAAGAGTTCGGGGTCTTAAATGGGATCAGAAACGTCCAGATCTAATTATCTGTGACGACTTAGAAGGTGATGAACAGGTAGCCTCTAAAGATAGACGTGAGAAGTTAAGAAGATGGTTTTATGCTGCGCTATTACGTTCTATGGCAAAGCATGGTGTAGTTAGAATTGTAGGTACTGTTCTACATCTAGACTCACTACTAAATCGTTTAATGCCACCAGAGTATGATGGTGACTATATTAGACATGAACCATTAAGAACATATTCAACACGTAAGAATGTAGAGTGGAGATCTATACGATATAGAGCTCACTCAGAAGACTATAGTCAAATTCTTTGGGCAGATAGATATAATGCCAAAGACTTTATAAAGCTAAAAGATGACTACACTAAACAGGGTATGCCTGATGTGTATGCTCAAGAGATGTTAAACTATCCAGTGGATGAGTCTACATCATATTTTAAACGAACCGATTTTATTGAGATACCAAAGTTTACATTAGATGCAATCGCTACTAAAGAAAAGAAACTTACTTATTACGCTGCAATCGACTTTGCTATTAGTACAAGAGACAGGAGCGATTACACTGTCATTGCTATTGGCGGTATTGATTCAGACGGCATATTAAACATAATTGACATTCGTAGAGGTCGTTGGGACGCTCTAGAGATTGTTGATGAAATGTTTGCAGTACAGAAGAGATATGATCCTCAATACTTTGTAACAGAGAAGGGTGTTATTGAGAAAGCTATTGGGCCTATTTTAAGAAGAGAACAAATAGCTAGACAGACGTATATGAGTCTACTACCTAAAGCTCCTCTTAAAGATAAGCAATCAAGAGCAAGAAGCTTCCAGGCAAGATTTAAAGCAGGAGGTGTTAGGTTTGATAAATCAACACCGTGGTATCCTGACCTAGAAGAAGAAATGGTTAGGTTTCCTAAAGCAAGACATGATGACCAAGTAGACGCATTAGCTTGGTTAGGTCTAGTTATAGACCAGGTACAGAATGCTGATACTCCTGAGGAGGAGGAAGAGTATGAATACCAACAGGCTCGTAAGAGTGTACAATTGGATGGACGTTCTCAAATAACAGGGTATTAATTAATGGAATTAGAAACTAAAATTAAGACTGAAAAGCTTTTAACTTCACCTAACATTGCTGAGATGTTAACTGATGAGGAGCTTAATCATATTGGTTACAACGTAACATACGAATTTAATATAGACAAAGAATCTCGTAGTCAATGGGAGAAGCGTGTAGAAGAAGCTATGAAGTTAGCTCTTCAAGTTGCAGAAGCTAAATCATTCCCATGGTCAGGTGCTTCTAATGTTAAGTTTCCTCTTATCACTATGGCTGCTTTACAATTCCATAGTAGAGCATATCCAGCTCTTATACCATCAGGTGACTTAGTAAAGATTGATACATCTACTGAGATAGCTAATGATAAAGATTTAGTAGCTAAGACTAAACGTGTAGAGAAACATATGTCATACCAGCTCATGGAAGAAGATGAGAACTGGGAACAGGAAATGGATAAGGTTCTTATCACAGTTCCTATTGTTGGTTGTGCTTTTAAGAAGACATATTGGGATTTTGATAATGATCATCCAATTTCTGAGAACATTTTAGCTAAAGATTTTGTTGTTTCATACTGGACAAAGAACTTAAGTGATTGTACAAGACAGACACATGTGTTGTACTTATCAAAGAATGACGTTCTCAGTAGACAGAGAAGGGGTTTATGGCGTGACATAGACCTGTCTATTCCTCAAGCATTACCACAAGACAACTTAACTAATACCCAAAACAGGGCTCAAGGTGTAGATCAACCTACGTTTGATCCTGCTACACCATATGAGTTCCTTGAACAACATCGTTGGGAAGACCTCGATGGTGATGGTTTTAAAGAGCCATATGTTATAACTGTTCATAAAGAGACTAGCAAAGTAGTTCGTATTGTAGCTAATTACTTTGAAGACTCTATTAAACGTAATAGTGATGATGAAATCATTGCTATTAAACCTGAAACTTACTTTACTAAGTATTCATTTATTCCATCACCAGATGGTGGTTTCTATGATATTGGTTTTGGTATTCTATTAGGACCTACAAATGAATCTATTAATACTATTATTAATCAGCTTATTGATGCCGGTACTATGGCTACAACTGCAGGAGGCTTCTTATCCCGCGGCATTAAAGTACGTGGAGGGAACTATAATTTTGCTCCTCTCGAGTGGAAGCACGTTGATTCTACTGGTGAAGATCTCGCAAAAGGTATCGTTCCTCTACCGGTAAGAGAACCTAGTCAAGTACTATTTACATTACTTACTACATTAATTAATTACGGTGAACGTATTATTGGTGCAACCGATATTATGGTTGGTGAGAATGTAGGTCAGAATACACCAGCAGCTACATCACAAACGATGGCTGAACAAGGTAGTAAAGTATTTGCAGGTATCTTTAAACGTATCTACAGATCACTTAAAGAAGAGTTAAGAAGAATATATAGACTTAATCAGTTATACTTACCACCTGAACATGATTACAATCAAGGTTCAGTATTAGCATCTGATTACAGTCAATCTGAATCATCATTACATCCAGCAGCAGATCCACATGTGATCACTGATACTCAACGTTTAATGCAAGCAACTGCATTACGTGAATTAGCGTTATCAGCTCCTGGATTTAATATACATAATGTTTTAGTTAGATACCTTGAAGCAATGAAGGTAAATAACATCGACGAGATATTGCCCGATCCTAACGGACCAAATGCTGTACAACCAGCACCTAATCCGAAGGTACAAGTCGAGCAAATGAAAGTGCAGATCAAGCAAGCAGACATGCAATTGAAGATGAAACTTGCTATGATGAAGTTAGCACAAGAAGCAGAAGTAAATAGAGCTAAGATAATGAAGATGGAAGCAGAAGCTGTTCTAGCAATAGAGCAAGCTGGTGGAGTACAAGAAGGTCACAAGATAGCAATGCTAGAAGCTCAAATAGGAGCAGCAAGAGCACATCAAGATGGTATCTTACGTTCTATTGAAATAATGTCAAAAGCAATGGGATCAATAGGAGAAAGTGAAGATGCAGATAGACTCAACAGTATTACTCAACAACCAGGTGCTAACCCTCCAGGAGTTTCAGGAATGGCAGCAGCACCCAGCTACCAAGGTACTCCTCAAGGCCCTATCGCAAGATAGAGAGTACATGAAGGAAATGATTGTCCGCGGTAACGTGGAGAATGTAGAAGAAGCAAAAGGAAGATGTAATGCAATACTTCATTTGTTAGATTTGACATATGAAGACTTAGTTAACGGAGCGAGAGATGACAATAAATACTAGTGGGATAAATCCCGTTGGTCATAGATTGTTAGTATTACCTGAGGAAGTAGAAGAAGTATCCGAGAGTGGTATTATCATATCTGTAGGTCAACAAAAGGATAGGGAGCAGTTAGCCCAGATCCGTGGTACAGTGGTAGCGATGGGAACAACAGCTTATGCCGATCAAAAAGATCCATGGTGTAAGATTGGAGACTTCATTACCTTTGGTAAATACTCAGGACTCATCTATAAGGGTAATGAAACTAAAGATGGTAAAGAGTATCGAGTGATTAACGATTTAGACGTTGTGGCAACACACGAGAAAGATTAGAGATGGCAGAAGATCAAGTACAAGATCAACAGCAATCAGAACCAGCTCCGGCTGCTAATGAAACTGTTGAGAAAGAAGCAAGGCTTTTCGGTTGGGTTCCTAAAGAAGAGTTTAGGGGGTCCGAGAATGATTGGGTAGATGCAGATACCTTTGTTAAGCGTGGTAAGGAAATTAATCCTATCCTTCGTAAGAATAATGAAACACTTATGAAGAAGCTTGATGAGAAGGTTAAAGAGATTGATGAGATTAAAGCATCAGTCGAAGAGTTCAAGAAGTTCCAAAAGGAAGCTTATGAACGTAAACAAATAGAATTACAAGCCCAAATCATTGAACTTAAAGCTCAGAAGAAAACAGCAATTGCTGAGGGCAATGGTGATCTAGTAGTAGATATAGATGATCAACTTGATAAGATTAAAGAAGCACAAGCAGAAGCTAAAGCGGAGTCTAAAGAACCTCCTCCACAAGTATCTGCACCTCAAGAGATAGATCCTGAGATTGGTTCTTGGTTAGAACGTAATACATGGTTTAATCAAGATCCTGAAATGACAGAGATCTCTAATGCTCTTGGTGCTTCACTAAGAAGACAATTCCCGTCTTTATCTGGACGAGCATTCCTAGATAAATTGGATGAACGTATTGCTAACTACTTCCCAGAGAAAACTTCTCTAGGTAAAAAAGCAAGAGGCAGTGCAGTTGATTCAACAGGAAATGTAAGAGCAGGCGGAAGTGGAGGTAAGAAGTCTTATGACGCATTACCACCTGAAGCTAAAGCAGCTTGTGATAAGTTTATTAAGCAAGGCTTATTTAAAACTAAACAAGAATATGTAGATAATTACGATTGGGAATAAGGAGAAAATTATGGCAGTAGCAGATACACCAGAAGATAAAAGAGAAAAGGCATTAGAGAAACAAGTTCGTAACAATTCTGAACGTCCTTCACAGGAACGTAAAAGAAACGTGTTCAATGGAACACAAGGAAAGCTAACTATAAACTATACCATTGATGGTTATCACCTACACGGTTTTAATGACGAAAATGGTCGTATAGCAGATGCTTTAGACGGTGGTTATGAGTTTGTTGCTCCCGAGGAAGTTGGCGGTGTTAAAGAGAACGTAGTATCTCGTAACACTGATCTAGGAGATAAGGTAAGATGGCTTGTAGGAAGAACCGCTGATGGTGGTCCTTTATATTGTTACTTGATGAAGATTAAGCAAGAGTGGTATGAAGAAGATCAAGCAGCATTACAAGCTAAGAACAATTTAATTGATGATGCAATCCGAGGTGGAAGAAATACTAAAGACGGTACGTCTGCAGAAGGTTTCTATACACCACGTGAAGGTATCAAATATACAAACTAACCAAAGGAGTTTTATAAATGGCGAACATCAATCGTCCTAAGGGCCTAAGCCCAGTACAAAACACTGACGGTTCACCATGGTCACAAGGTGCAACATTATTCGCAGTAGCGAGTGATGCTTCAAACACCTACGCGATCGGTGACATCGTTGCAGCAGCAGCAGGTGGTGACGCTAATGGCGTTCCATATGTAACAAAATGGTCAGGTACAGTAGCAGCTAACAATTTACCAGTTGGTGTTATTGTTGGTATTCGTGTTGCTGATCCTGGTACTTCATTAGTTGGTAACTCACTCTCATTAGAGAAAACTTACCTTCCATTGAACGCAGGTACACATTACCTTTACGTTGTTACAGACCCAATGACATTCTTCACTGTTCAAGGTGACTCAACTGTTTGGGCTGCATCTAACTTAAACAACAACTGTAACGTAACTATCACAGCTAACCAAACTACTCTTGGCAATGGTTCTCCATTCTCAAATACAGTAGCAACTGGTCCAGCAACAACAAACAGCTTACCATTACAAATCGTGGGTATCAATTCACGTCCTGATAATGCGTTAGGTGCTTATTGTGAATTAGTAGTTCGTTGGAACGTTCATGCCTATATCGGTCAAGCAACAGGCCGTACTGGTGTTTAATAATTAAAGGAGATCTAAAATGGCGGGTTTAATTACCACAGCATCACATCCTAAAGCCTTATGGCCTGGGATCAAACAATGGTGGGGTCAAACATACGACGAACACCAAGTAGAATATACTGATCTTTTTGATTCAGAAACTTCTACAATGAACTACGAAGAAGATGTACAACTCACTGGCTTCGGTTTAGTACCACAAAAACCTGAAGGTGCTGGTGTTCAGTACGATTCAGAAGTTCAAGGCTTCACAACACGTTACACACACATTGCTTATGCTCTTGGTTACATCGTAACTAAAGAAGAGTTAGATGATAACTTATATGAGCAAGTGTCACGTAAACGTGCTGCAGCTTTAGCTATGTCTTTCCGTCAAACGAAAGAAAACGTAGCAGCTAACGTATACAACAGAGCATTCAGCAATACATACGCTGGTGGCGATTCTGTTTCATTAGCTAATACAGCACACCCAAATACATCAGGTGGTACATGGTCTAACCGTCCAACAGTTGATGTTGACTTGTCTGAAGCAGCTCTAGAAGATGCTATCATTGCAATCATGGGTCTACAAAACGATCGTGGTCTCTTAATCAATATCATGCCTAAAACATTGATTATCCCACGTCAACAAGTGTTCAATGCACAACGCATTTTACATTCATCATACCAAACTGGTAATGCTAACAATGACATTAACGTGATCAAATCTGGTAACTACATTCCAGGTGGATTCAAAGTTAATCATTACTTAACATCACCAAATGCTTGGTTTATCCGTAACACAATCCCTGGCAAAACAGGTATGAAGTACTACGAACGTGTTGGTATGCAATTTGACCAAGACAATGACTTCGATACTATGAATGCTAAGGCAAAAGGTTATGAACGTTACAGCTTCGGCTGGTCAGATCCTAGAGCAATCTGGGGTGTTAACGGTCCTTAATCGGGACATCACTGAGTGGTGGGAGGGGATAAAGTCCCTCCCCAGCTCTTATTAGGAGACTCAAATGGGTTTTGAACACGAAAGAGAAAAGGGCAAACGCCCTGATACAACTGTCCCTAAAAAGGGATTTAAGAACTAAATTTATTAACGCTCTAATGACGCTTTTAATTAAGCGTTGCTAAGCAACGTCAAAGGAGACTTACATGTCAGCACCATCAAGATTTTTAAGTGGAGTATCTACAGCTTATTCTGGCGAGACACTTTACTCATTTCCATTTCCAGATCCGTTTCACACTGGAAGTACACAAAACTTAGGTAGCTCAGTTTACACTAATGATTTTAACACACTTATCGGTACAGACTATTCTGTAACTGGTTCATCATCAACATTTGCATTATCTAACTCAGTAGTTGGTGGTGCAGCAGTATTAACACCAGGTGGTACTACAACAGCATCATCTGCTTACAAGAACGGTACATTCTTCCAATTCCAAGCTGGTAACAGAGCATGGTATTCAACAAGAGTTCAAGTATCTGCAGTAGCAGGTAACGTATCATTTTATGTAGGTTTACAAAATGGTTCAGCAGCTACTGACGGTTTATGGTTTTCTAAAGCAGCATCTTCAACATCAATCAACTTAGTATCAACAGTAGGTTCTACAGCTACAACTTTAGTAACTGGTGTAGCAACAGCTGCAGCAGCTACATGGGTTGACTTAGGTTTATACTTTGATGGTACAGATATTAAAGTGTTTGCTAACAATGTTAACGTAGCTCGTGTTACTGCTCCTACTATTGGATCATCAAGCACTACATTAACAAATGCTTTATTAAGCCCAGTATTCCAAATTACTCCTACAGCAACTGATACATTAACTGTTGACTTTGTTTTAGCAGCTCAAGAACTTTCACGATAATAGGGGATAAGAATGGCTAATACATCAAACATACAGATTATTTCAGATGGTCCTAAAACTACTATTCTGAAATTAACTGGTAATGCAAATACGGCCGACTTTACTTCTGCAACTTTAGTAGATCCAGCAGCTCGTTCAACAGTTGATCCAACAGGATCTAACTATTTAAAAGCTGGTTGGTACACAATCGAAAAGATTATCCACAATATTGAAGACGGTATTGTGGTTAACTTAGTCTGGGATGATAGCTCAGGTACTACAGTTATTGAACAATTAGCGGGTCGAGGTAAAGCTGATTATAGACATTTAGGTGGTTTACCTAATCCTAAGAATACAGGTTGGACAGGAAAGATTCTCTGGTCAACAAGTACTGAAACAGGAACATGGACATCATCTGGATATTCTTTCTCAGTTATCTTAGAACTAACAAAAGGTTGGACTCCTTAATGGAAGTCGGTACTAATGTAAAAGAAGCAGAACTGTCAGCTCGTATTGTACGGGCTGATGGTACTGTTGTTGAACTAGGTACTATTGACTATTGGAGCTCTAATCCTATTAAACGAATCATTTGGAGAATTAAACAATGGCTACACTTTTAACAAACTCAGGACATGCTATCGTTACCAATAGAATTATTGGTAGTGGTACTACTCCTAATTATGTTGCATGGGGAACAGGTGCTGGTACAACATCTGCTACTGATACAACATTATTTACTGAAGTAACACCAAGAACTGCTGGTACAGCTACTCAAGTAACAACATCTATTACTAATGATACAGTACAAATTGTTGGTACTATGACAGCTGCTACTGGTGAAACAATTACTAATGCAGGTGTATTTGACGCATCAACATCTGGTAACTTATTTGTAAAAGGTGACTTCACTGGTTTAGCATTAAACACTGGTGACAGTATTCAGTTTACATTTAAAGTACAATTTAGTTAATATATAGGGAGCTAACGTGGCTCTTAACTCAGCTCCCATTAATGTAGAGCAGGTTAATGGTACTTCAGGTACATTATACTTAAAAGCTCTTACAGCAACTGCTATATCTAATACTATAGCATTTGTAAGACAAACTCAACTTGTAAAACTTATTACAAGTGTAGTAACAACTACTACAAGTAGACTACAGACTCTTGCGAGGGTGTTATCAGTAACATCCTCCAATGCAGTCTCAATTACTAAAGCAATATCTAAGACTATTACAGCATCAGTAGTATCTACTACAACGTCTTTATTTAAGTCAATACCTAAGACCCTATCTGTAATAGCAAGTAATACCCTTAGTTTAATTAAAAGATTAAACATAAATAAATCTATTACAGTATCTAATACTGTTTTAATAGTAAAGAATATAAGTAAGTTTATAACCACTGTAATTAGTGAAGTTATAACTTTATTAGAGAAAGCTAATCATTTACTAACTTTATTAGTAACGGTTAATAATACAACAACTGTTATAAAAAGGATACTTAAACCTTTAACAGCTACTATAGTAACTATCTCTAGTTCTATTAGTAAAATTATAAGTGTTATTAAGAGTGTTTCTAGTAGTACTACAGCTACGATAAGTAAAGCTTTAAGTAAGTTCTTAACTATAGTTGAATCAGAAGTAATTAGTGTTTCACTTAAAATATCAAGGCTTAGAACACTATTAGTTACAGTTACGGTTACTAGTACAATAGTTAAAAGCTTATCTAAGGTATTATCAACATCTGTAAGCACTATAATTAGCCTTATAAAGGCCCTTGGAAAGCTCTTAAACGCATCTTTAACTACAAGTGCTACCTTAGCTTATTCTAAGTTCTATTATAGGGTTTTAAATGTAACTTCTACCGTTACAGTTAATTTAGTAAAAGTATGGCAAAAGTTCTTGACAATAACAGTAAATTCTGTTATAATATTAATTAAGAGTATTAATAAATACTTTAATATTGTATCAAATGTAAGTGTTAGTTTACTAGCTAACCTTATATCTTTTGTCAATTATGCAGCTAATAAAGTTATATATGCTGTACCTAAGATAAGATCACTAGCAAGAATCCCTTTTATTACAATGATAGGAACCTTAGAAAAGGTTAGGTCTATCTCTTTAGTTAAGTTTAGAACTTTATTTATTGACAAGGATTTAAATATATGAGTAATTCATTCTCATACAAAATAACAACTGAAAGTGAACTATTCACCTTTGACTTTAGCCCTGTGTTGGGCTCTAGTGAAACTATTAACGGTGCGACCTGTGTAGTACAAGTTAAAGAAGGAACTGATTCTAACCCTTCTAACATACTAGTTGGATCTCCATCTTGGACAGTTAATAGTGTACCTACACAAAAAGCTATACAACGTATAGCCAATGGAGTTGATGGAGTTACTTATAGTTTACAAATGACTGTAACAACATCTGCTAGTAACACATTTACTTTAGTAGGTGATCTTCCGGTAATAGCTCCTATTAACGTCTAATCATGTCTTATACACCTAGATATGATAAAGGCGACTGGATAGCAGACTGTGATGTCTGTGGTCGTAAATATAAAGCATCTCAGTTACAACAACGTTGGGATGGTTTGTTTTGTTGTAAAGACGATTGGGAAATTAGACAACCCCAAGACTTTGTTAGAGGTGTAGCAGATAATCAGTTAGCTCCTTGGACTCGTCCAGAACCTAGTGATAACTTTTTACCAATTACATATAACTCACAAATAGCATTTGGACCTTTAAATCCTTATGTACAAATTAGAACATCATTAGAAATAGATGTAATTAAACATGATACATCAGATCCAAAAGTAATTAACAACTTCCAAATTAACAAAGTAACTATAGGATAATTTATGGCACTTAATCAATTTACCAATAATGCAGGTACCACCTTAGCTAGTGGTATAACTAACTCTGCTACATCATTAACTGTTTCAACAGGTAGTGGTGCTTTATTTCCTACCCTTACAGGATCACAATACTTCTATTGTACACTACAACAAGCCTCTGGTGGTGCATTAGAAATTGTTAAAGTAACTGCTAGATCAACAGATACATTTACTATTGTAAGAGCACAAGATGGTACAACAGCATTATCATTTGTTACTGGTGACTATGTTCAATTACGTCTTACAGCAGCTGATTTAAATAACTTTGGTCAACTTGATTCTACTAATACATGGGCACTATCACAAACATTTACATCAGCAGCTACTTTTAGTGCTGCTCCTATTATTACACCACTCACTGGTTTATTGTATGGTAATGCCTCTAGTGCACTAACTGCTGCAACTGCAGCTCAAGTAGTATCAGTTATTGGTTCTACAGCTGTAACCAATGCAACCAATGCAACTAACGTAACAGGTACTGTTGGTGTAGCTAATGGTGGTACAGGGCTAACTACTTTAACAACAGCTTATGGTGTATTAGCAGCAGGTACAACTGCCACTGGTGCATTACAAAACATTGGTACTGGTACTACAGGTCAAATACTAACATCTAATGGCCCTGGTGTACTCCCTTCATTCCAAGCTGCAGCTGCATCTGGTTTCACTAATATGCAAGTGTTCACTTCACCTGGTACTTTCACAACACCTTCTACTACAACTAAAATTAAAGTAACTGTATTGGGTGGTGGTGGTGGTGGTGGCGGTTCTTCAACACCAAGTATCGGTGGTGGTGGCGGTGGTGGCGGTTATGGAATTTATGTAGGTCCTATTACTGCTTCTACACCTTATGCAGTTACTGTGGGATCAGGAGGTGCGATTGTTACACCTCCTTCTAATGGAAATACAGGGGGAACATCATCTTTTGGTGCTGTTGTATCCGCAACAGGAGGTAGTGGAGGTGGTTTCCCTAGTGGTGGCGCTGGTGGAACTGCAACAGGAGCTACTTTTTCTCTTACTGGACAACAAGGAGCAGGTTCAGTTAGCGTAGGTGCAGGTCAAGGTGGTCTTACAACACTTGGTTTTGTTGGTTTTCCTTCACCAGGTTCTGGTAGCACTAGCCCTTCAGGTTATGGTGTCGGTGGTTGGGGAAGTCCTTCTTCTGGTCCACAACCCACTAAATCAGCAGGTCTTTCAGGTATTGTAATAGTAGAATATTAATAAGGAATAAAAAATGAAACAAGCATTAATTAGTCCAAGTGAACCAAGAGAAACTGGTTACAGAGTAGCTCAAGTGGAGCCTGACGGTCAAACATTTGAAGTGGGTGCACCATTATTTTGGACACCATGTGCAGATAATGTAGTAGCAGATCAATTCTGGTATGATCCAAGTGATAACACTATTAAACCTATTCCACAACCTGTTACTATTGATAATGCAACAGGACAAGTAGTTTAACTAAGGAGAACTAAATGAAATCTAAATTATTACAATTGTTAGACTTATTAAAGAAAGCAGCTTTATATGTATTTAAAGTTGTACTTCGTGGTATCAAAGTATTAACAGAAGAAACAATTATTGTTCTTCAAGCATTAGATACATTATTAACTAAGGAATCAGCATAATGAATTTATTACACAACATCTTAAGAGTAGCTAAAGAAGTAGAAGAAGAAATAGAACATGTGTTAGAACCTAAAGCACAAGAAACAGCTATTACAGGAACAGCAGCTACTAAAGCGTCAGTTAATGCTACATTAGCAACTTCAATAATCTCAGCTGAAACAGCAGTAACAGGTAACACACATCCTACTATTACTGGTGAATAATGGGTAGTATACTTTCATTAATATTACCTGCTTTAGTACCAGCATTTACTGATGGTCTAAGAGGTATCTTTGCTCGTATTACTGGAGGAGCAGGGGGTCAACCTCAGAATGTACAAGAACGAGTTCAACTTATGGAGGCTGAGGCTCAAAAGCTACAAGCACTAGCTTCATTAGATGGTACTGTCACAGGACAACCAGCTCAATGGATTGTAGACCTAAGAGCATCATTTAGATATGTTATTATTAGTGCTATATTGTTGTTTACTGGTGTTATCGTATTTTATCCTAACATTGTAGGTGCATCTGTAATAGCAGTGTTCTTAGATATGTCAGGTGCTTGTATGAGTTTCGTCATTGGCGAAAGAATGTATTTAAGTATTAAGAAATGAGTGCATTAGTCAAAGAAGAGTATGTCAAGGCAATGTACACATTGTTTTGTAAACTACCACCCTTTGACAAATATGACCTTCCTGTAGCAAGTAAAATAGAATGGCTTATTGTTGATGACCCTGAAATATGTGGTATGTATCAACCTGAACCACATTGCATTACAATATCAATAGCTAAGCACAGTCATTTTGATTCTATATGTAAAACTATATTACATGAAATGATTCATTTAGTTATGTATCTTGAAGGTAAACAATATGAAAAACATAATAGAACCTTCTTTAAATTAGCTGAAAAGATTGCAAATATATATGGGTATGATTCTAAAGAGCTTTAGTTTGTGGGCATTAATGATAGTAGTCTGTAATGCAGGCACTCTCCCTGATGTTAATAAAACTCCTGGTAGCGTTAGATCTACTACAGTAGATGAAGTATGCACTACTAAAACTAGCACAGTGCGTAACGTTTCTGACTCTTTAAAGAAACAACTATTTAAGAATTATGGTATAACAGGTAATGATCGTTCAGTTTGTTCTGAAGGATTTGAGATAGATCACTTGGTGTCTTTAGAACTAGGTGGTGATAACACAGCTAATAACTTATGGCCTCAAAGCTATTGTGGAACAAACAATGCTCATGATAAAGATAAGTTAGAGAATGAGTTACATCGTCAAGTATGTAAAAGACAAATTACATTAATCCAAGCACAAAACTGTATCGCTAGAGATTGGGTTCTGTGCTATAAACAAACAATGAAGAAATAAAATGGTCGATCACTTACAACTAACAGAACCAGTAAAACATGTAGTAGATGCAGTAGCAGCTGCAACAGCCTTAGGAACTATAACTACTATGTTACCACCACTAGCAGCATTACTAACTATCTTCTGGACCCTTGTCCGTATATACGATAGATTTATTGCAAAGAATAAGAAACCCACTAATACATCACAGGACTAATCATGGCAGTTACTGGAACCACAACTTTTACCGTAACACGTAATCAGATTATAGAAGCAGCTTTAAGAGGGCTATCTGTTCTTGAAGAAGGTGGTCAACCTTCTGCTACAGCTGTAGAGAATGCTTCTTTTGCTCTTAATCTTATTATGAAGAAATGGCAGACGCATGGTATTAAACTATGGACAATAGGTGATGTTAACTTACCATTAGTAGCAGGACAAACATCATATAATATTGGACCTGCAGGTAGTGCTTCAACAATTGATTTAGTAACTAATAAACCTCTTAGAGTATTACAAGCTTACTTAAGAAACAACTCTGTGTCTCCTGCTGTAGATATTCCTATGCAATTGATATCAGAACAAGAATATATTATATTAGGTAGTAAGTTCTCTCAAGGAACTACAAACAGTGTATTCTATAAACCATATGTTAACTATGGTACTGTAAGAGTATTCCTTACACCAGATACTAATACTGCTACAAATTATACATTAAAACTAAATGTACAAAGACCTATCTATGATGTTAATAATCCTAATGATAACTTTGATTTTCCTAGTGAATGGTTCTTAGCTCTTAAATGGGCATTGATGGCAGAGCTTGCTTCTGATTATGATAAAACATTACAGGACAAGANTTACTATGATCAAAAGGCTATGTTATNCCAAAAAGACATTGAAGACTGGGATATTGAACACTCTTCTACATTCTTCCAACCAGATGTTAGAACAGGATTTAATAGGAACTTTCGTTAATGCCTAAGCTTAGTATGCTTGTAGCACCTCCTATTGACAGTAGGACTAATGATGTTACTAAAGATAGTAAGATGGTTAACTGCTACTTAGAACAAACAGGACAGACTGTACATGCTGTTAAAAGACCTGGTAAAAAAGCTTATACATTAAGTACACCATTAACAGCACCTGGTCAAGGATTATGGAATTACAATGGTAATTTATATGCAGCTGCAGGTGGCTACCTTACAAGTATTACAGGAGGTACTGTAACTCCCATAGGTAATGGTTATAGTTCTACTAATACATTTAGTTTTGTTAATACACTATCTACAAGTGCTCCTCATCCTTACATGGTGTTCCATGATCAAGTTAATGGGTATTATTTAGATGCTAATAATAATTTAGTTAATATAGCAACTCAAGTTAATATTGTATCATTAAATAGTGGTGGATCAGGTTATCCAACTTCTGGTGGTACATTTACTGTAACTGGGTCTGGTGGTGGTAGTACAGCTACTGGTACTTATACTACTTATAATGGTTCTATTGTTAACGTTGTATTAACTAATCCTGGTTTTAATTTAAGTGGAACATTAACAGTTAACTTTAGTGGTACAATAGCTGTTGGAACTGCTAGTATAGCAAGTACTACAATGACAGTTACAGCTAATACTACATTTGGGTTTTATCCTGGTATGTTGTTAACTGGTACAGGAGTTAGTGCTAACTCTGTATTAGGTAGTCAATTAACATCAACTGATACTCCTGCCGCTACTACGACATTTGTTAGTGGTGGTCATAGTAACTCAACAACAATGGTTATTTCATCAGTTACTAATGTGGCTATAAATCAACTTGTAGCAGGTACTGGCATTCCCTCAGGAACTATAGTTACTGCAATATCAGGTACAACTATAACTTTAAGTAATAGTTTAACAACACAAGCTGCTGGTACATACAACTTTTATAACCAAGGTGGTAATGGTACTTATAGTGTTAGTCCTTCACAAACAGTAGCTAGTACAACCATAACAGGTACAGTAGCAGTTCCTGCAGGTGCTACAGCTAACTTTAATAGCTTTCCATCTAACCCAGTACCAGGGTTAGTATACCTTGATGGTTATGTATTTGCTATGGATAACACTGCTACTATATGGCAGTCTGATTTAGAAAACCCATCATCATGGGGTGCATTAAATTACGTAAGAGCTGGCGGTGACTCTGATGGAGGTGTTGCTATTTGTAGACACCTTAACTATTTAGTATGCTTTAAACAATGGTCAACTCAGTTCTTCTTTGATGCTGCTAATCCTATTGGATCAGTGTTACAAGTTAACCCATCAGCTACACTAGAAATAGGATGTGCTCATGGTGGGTCTGTACAACAATTAGAAGAATCTGTTATATGGATGGCTACTGTTAAAGAAGGTGGTAGAGCTGTTATGATGATGGATGGCTTAACACCTATGCCTGTATCTAATAAAGCAGTAGAAGAGTATCTTAATGCAAGTAATCTTAACACAGTATATTCTTGGATCTATAGAATATCAGGTCATACATTCTATGGTTTAGTATTACAAGATCAAAACGTAACACTTGTATTTGATATTAGTACACAACAATGGGCATTCTGGACTACTAATAAACAATTCATTGGTGGTACTGAGAACTACTTTGAATGTTCATTTGTAACTCAGTTTCCATTTGGTAGTCAACAGTTCTATGTACTAGATGCTGTTAATGGTTTAGTATTTAAATTAGATGAAAAGAACTATGTAGATCCCTTTGGTCCAGTGACTATGAGAATTGTTACTCCTAGAAATGACTATGGTACTTACGATCAAAAGACAGTACCTTGTTTAACAGTATTTGCTGATAACATTAATGATACCATGCAAGTAAGACATTCTGATGATGATTATCAAACTTGGTCAGGGTATCGTAACATAGATTTAAGTTTACAGAAACCATGTATTTATAACACTGGTCGCTTTAGAAGAAGAGCTTGGGAGTTTCTTTATACAGGAAACAATCCTTTAAGAGTGTTTAAAGTTGAATTAGATGTTAATGGTGCTGTATTATCACCACAATAATGCATATAGTAATAGTACCTAAAAACGACATAGATGTAGTATTTCCTAAAGTAAAAGACTACCTAGACAAAGCAATACGACTATCAGGTGGTAGATATACTTTAGAAGAAGTCAAAGATAATATAGACTTTAGAAACCATCAACTATGGATTGCATTTAAAGATAATGATATCTATGCATCAGCTGTTACAGAGCTTATAGAATACCCTACAGGGTTAAAGTCTTTAGTAGGACACTTTATTGGTGGTAAAGATTTAGAAGAATGGAAACAACCTATAGTAGATTCTATGGCACAGTTTGGTAAACTAAATGGTTGTAATAGAATAGAATTTATGGGTAGACGCGGTTGGGGTAAACCTTTAAAGAAGATAGGCTGGAAAGAAACATATCGTACTTATGAATATTCACTGGAGAATTAAATGATTAACTTATTTAACTGGGTAACGACTTTAGTAGAGTCATTTACCTTTTATGGTGGTGGAGGTAAAGGAGGAGGAGGAGGTAACTCTGCTGGCGGGCAGGCTCAAGACTTCTTTGGTGTAGGAGCTCGTGCTCCATATGCTGCTTTACTTGGAGAACTATTTGGTGTAAGTGGTTCTACAGCAGGAAGTACAACTACTACAAATTCTTCTGGTGGAGGTAGTGGAGGTGGTGCAGTTTACTATGATCCAAAAGTAGGTCAATACTATACAATGAGTGGTGGTGGTGGAGTTAATCCTGCATTTGCTGGTGGTGAAACAGGTATTAACGGTGCATCAGGTAAGAAAAATTATATTGGTACATCTCCTACAGGTAGTTCAACTTCTAGTGGTGGTATGTCTATCTATGATTTTATTCAAGCACAACCTGGTTATCAGTTTGGTTTAAATCAAGGTCAACAATCATTATCTAGACAACAAGCTGCTATGGGATTAACAGGTTCTGGTAACCAAGCAGTAGCAATGCAACAATATGGTCAAGGTTATGCTGGTCAAGCTTTACAAACAATGATTAGTAACCTAATGCCATTATCAGCAGCAGGTCAAGCTCCTATGAACTTAGGTCAACCTAATTCTACAGGTTTACAAACAGCAGCAGGTTTAGCAGGTATGGGGATCAGTGGAGCATCCCAGATGGGGCTTTTTAGCGGTGGGGCTTCAGTTGGCGCCCCTGCAATTGGGTCAACTGCTTTCTGGATGGGAACACCTGTTGCGGCTAGTGGAGGTGCAGCCGCAGGTGGTGCTGGTCTTTTTGATGCACTCTTTTTATAAGATATTTAGGATAATATTATGGCAGGTGTAAATTTAGTAACGGACTTTATGCAAGGTTTCAATGCAGCCCAAAGCATGGGTCAGCAAATAGATCAAAATCAAACTGATAACTTAAAGAAACAATATGCAGCTCAACAACCTAGTTCCGCAGCACCAGCGGGTTCGCAAGGATCCCAACCTGGTAGTCCTGATTATTCGAGTACTACTAGTACTGATCCTACTACCGACCAAAAGAAAACAGATATTAAAGCACCTACTGTAGATGCAGGTACTACTGATTTCTGGAAAGGTAATCAAGCAGGTACTACACAAGAACAACAACCAAATGCATCAACTCAAACACAACAACAACAACCTACAATACAAGGTTATACACCTCCTGGTGATACTACAGCTCCTGCTGCTAACCTAGGACAAATGCCTGCATTTATGGCACCTGGTCAATCAATAGATCAGTTCCATAAAGATTATGCTGATATGCATAAGATGGCTACTGGTGATGATCCTGTAGATAGTCAAGGTAAACCTTTAGTTAGCAATGCTATTGTTGATCAAACAATTACTCAACCAAGACCACCTGTTGATACTACTAATAAACAACCAGTATTACAACAGTATGAGTCTGTAGTTCGTCATGAAGATGCTATTCAAAAAAAGATATCTTATAATGATGGTCTTGCAGAGTTCTTAGATTCTAAAGGTAAATATAAAGCTGCTGATGAAGTTAGACATGCTAACATTCAATTACAAAATGAAGCAGCTCAAGCTAAAGTTAATACACTACATGCTAAAGCTTTAACACTTGATGCTGTAGGTGGTTTAGTACGTATGGCTAGAACACAGATTGAAGAAGACCCTTCACAAGAGAATGTTAAACGTGTAATGGCTGACTTACAACTTAAAGCTCATACTCAATATGGTTATGATGATCAAATAATTCCTCCTGTTAATAAGGCAGATGGTACTATTGATGTTAATAAAGTATTAGCTGCTGCTAAAGGATTTGAACGTAGTACTCTTACTGGTGCTCAAAACGCTAGATTAGAAATGGATAGTCAAAAGCTACAGTTTAATATACAAAAAGCATCTGATAGTAATTACTGGAAAGGTGTAGCTGAAAGTGATAAAACTAGAGCTTATAATTTAAGTCGTGATAAGTTTGAATTAGCTACAGCTAAAGATATTGTAAACAATAAGATTAAAGAAGCTAACTTCTATAAAGGTATTATTAACAGTCCATTAGCTAACCCAACTCTTATTGCTAATGCTAATGACAAACTAGCTGAAATAAATAAACAAATACCACAACTTAATAATCAGTTTACAAGCTTAGCTAAACAAAATAAACAAACGTATCAAGCTCCAGCTTATAATCCTAGTGCTAGTGCGATACCTCAAGAGACAACTTCAATTGCTACTCCGGGTGCTAAACCTCAAACAACTACTGAGAAAGCTCCTGCATCAACAACACCTGGTGCAGATAAAAAAGCTGCAGCTCCTGCTGCGGAAGCTAAGCCTTCAGAAGCACCTAGTCCAAGTAATTTAACTGGTGTTTCTAAAGATTGGTTTGAAGCT
>JGI26470J50227_1000263_pt1 | contig 23318 bp, 18 predicted proteins | sample FreactTroBogLake_FD_50227 | JGI IMG/M metagenome (IMG submission 50227) | reverse complement strand
GTTTCCGTATGACTACGCATCCAGTCGAATTTGAAATGTATTACTCCCTGTAAGAGAAGGAAAGAACTTGAGCGCAGGTTTATTGCGCAATTCGTTCAAGGGAGCAGCTTCGGCTGCTCCTTTTTTTCCGACATTGCTCGATCAAATTCCCAATGCCATCGTAATTTTTGAGGCAGATAGTCAGCGGCTGGTATATGTCAATCCTGCTGCTGAGTCTGCTTTAGATCTTTCACGCAAATCGCTGGAAGGTCATAACTTCCAAGATTTATTTGGCGATAACCTGCAACTCAAGGAAATGATTCATGAGGTCAAGAGTGGCCAAGTGACTGCTCAACGTCAGGAACTTTTGCTCCACTCTTTACCAGCCAGCATTCATCAAGAGACGATACCGGCGCATGTCGTTATCGCTCTGATGGATGACTCTGAATTCATGTTGATGGAGTGGTTTCCAATTGATCAACAGTTGCGAACTGAGAGAGATGAGCGGGTAACGCAACAGGTGGAAGCGAATAAAGAACTCATGCGCAACTTGGCTCATGAAATTAAAAATCCGCTTGGCGGCATTCGAGGGGCTGCTCAACTTTTGGAGTTCGAGCTGCCTGAAAAAGGCTTACGTGAATACACTCAGGTCATTATTAAAGAGTCAGATCGCTTACAGACCTTAGTTGATCGCCTCTTAGCACCGCATCGAAAAGCACATGTCATGGAGTATTTCAATGTTCATGAGGCTTTAGAGCGTGTGCGAAGCCTAGTGTTGGCAGAGTTTCCAAAGGGCTTGAAGATCGTGCGCAATTACGATACCAGTTTGCCAGATCTTCTGGGCGACCGTGAGCAGTTGATTCAGGCGGTACTCAATATTGCTCACAATGCGGCTCAAGCACTCTGTGATGAAATTGAGGCAGGGGTTGCGCAAATCGAATTACGCACTCGAGTGGCCCGTTCGGTAACGATTGCTAAACAGCGTTACAAACTGGCCATGGACCTGGATGTGATTGATAACGGTCCCGGGATACCGGCTGATATTCGGGAGCGGATTTTTTTCCCACTCGTTTCTGGACGAGAGGGTGGCAGTGGCCTAGGGCTCACGCTTGCACAAACCTTTGTTCAGCAGCACCAAGGTTCAATTGCTTGTGAGAGTAAGCCAGGCTATACCCATTTTCATATTCAAATACCGTATCGCAGGCAGGAGAAATCAGAATGAAACCAATTTGGATCGTCGATGATGATCAATCTATTCGTTGGGTTCTTGAAAAAGCCCTAACGCGAGAAGATATACCTCACCGAAGCTTTACGAATCCCAACGATGTCCTGAATGCACTTGAGAAGAATACGCCTAGTGTCTTGATTTCAGATATTCGGATGCCGCGGGGGAACGGCTTAGATCTTCTCCAGCATGTGAAGGTAAGCCATCCTCATTTACCTGTCATTATCATGACCGCCTACTCGGACTTAGACTCTGCAGTTTCGGCATTTCAGAGTGGCGCCTTTGAATACCTCACTAAACCCTTTGACTTGGATAAAGCGCTTGAGCTGATTCGACGCGCTATTGAGCAGGGTGATCGCGCACAGTCAGGTAGCAAGGTTGCAGATGATTGGAAGCTTGATCAATCTGAAATCATTGGTCAGGCACCAGCAATGCAAGAGGTATTTAGAGCCATCGGTAGATTGGCACAGTCCCACGCTACTGTATTAATCATGGGTGAATCTGGTACCGGTAAAGAGTTGCTAGCCCAGGCCCTGCACAAGCATAGCCCTAGGGCCAAAGGCGCTTTTATTACCTTCAGTAGTACGTCAGTACCTAAAGAATTGCTTGAATCAGAATTATTTGGCCATGAAAGAGGGGCCTTTCCAGGTGCTCAGACTCTAAAACGCGGTCGGTTTGAACTAGCAGAGGGCGGCACCTTATTCTTAGATGAAATTGGTGACCTCCCTGCTGATTTGCAAACCCGTTTGCTCAGGGCGCTTACTGATGGCCATTTCTATCGCACTGGTGGGCAAGATCCGATTAAAGCAAATGTGCGCATCATTGCCTCGACTCACCAGAATCTCGAGGCAAGAGTGTCTGCTGGACTTTTCCGCGAAGATCTTTTACATCGCTTGAATATAATTCGTTTGCGTATGCCACCCCTGAGAGAACGCTCTGAGGATATTCCGTTGTTAGCGCGGCACTTTATGCAAGCTTGTGCAAAGTCACTTGGCGTTGAAGCTAAAAAGTTATCGGATGAAGCCCTACAGCACATGACGAATATGTCTTTCTCGGGCAATGTGCGTCAATTAGAAAACCTCTGTCATTGGCTTACCGTGATGACACCCGCCAGCACGATTGGAGTGGGGGATCTTCCCAGCGATTTATTCACGGCTACTAATGAACCTACCGTGATTGTGCAAGGCGAGTCTACATCACTTGCACCTGTGCTCAATCGTTCCAATACCAGTGATTGGGAAAATGGCCTGAGCCGCCTCGCTGTCAAGATGCTGCAGAATGGTGATCAGTCGGTATTTGATGCCTTGACCTCACGCTTTGAGAGGGCCGTTCTCCAAGCGGCACTTGAAGTAACCCGTGGTCGTCGGGTTGAAGCAGCACAGCGTTTAGGTATTGGTCGTAATACCATTACCCGTAAATTGCAGGAATTGGGTATCGATGACTAGCTCTGTTCGCATCGCTGCTTGGAATGTCAATTCATTAACGGTACGCTTACCGCAGGTGATACGTTGGTTGCAAGATCAAGAAAAGGCAAATGCCCCGATTGATGCGCTCTGCTTACAAGAGCTCAAGCTTACGGATGAAAAATATCCCCATCGTGCGCTTGAAGATGCGGGCTATCTTAGTTTGGCGGCTGGGCAAAAGACCTATAACGGAGTTGCTATCCTTTTGCGTAAAGCAGCGCTAGCTCCTATTGCCAGTGATATCGATACGGCATTCTTAAAACCGATTCGTAATATTCCAGGTCATGTGGATGAGCAACAACGCATTCTGGCAGCAACCGTCTGCTTCAAAGGGATGCAGCCCATTCGGATGATCTCAGCATATTTTCCGAATGGTCAGGCGCCGGATAGTGAAAAATTTATTTATAAACTCAGCTGGCTGGAAGCACTACAGCAATGGCTAAAAGCAGAACTTGCTCAAAGTGAGCGCTTGGCTTTATTGGGCGACTTCAATATCGCTCCAACTGATGACGATGTCCATGATCCCAAAGCATGGGAAGGGCAGAACTTGGTTTCACCAGCAGAGCGGGGCGCTTTTCAATCTCTACTTAACTTAGGCTTGGTAGATTCATTTCGACTGTTTGAGCAAGCACCGAAGACCTATAGCTGGTGGGACTACCGCATGATGGGTTTCAGAAGAAATGCCGGCATGCGGATCGATCATATTTTGCTCAGCAAAGCCCTAGAGCAAAAATGTAGTGCAAGTAAGGTCGACAAACAACCCCGCGCATGGGAGCAACCCTCAGATCATGCTCCAGTCATTGCAGAAATTCAGGCTTAGTTAAAACCGCTCAGAGTTTTAAGCTAAGCCGCCATGACGCAGTAGAGCATCGATTTGCGGTTCTCGTCCTCTAAACGCCTTAAAGGATTCGGCAGCAGGTCGACTGCCGCCCACCTCTAAAATCTCTTGACGGTAGCGGGCTCCAGTCTCTGGATCTAAGACGCTTCCAGTCAGTTTCGCAGCGTCCTCAAACGCAGAATAGGCATCCGCTGATAGTACTTCAGCCCATTTATAGCTGTAGTAACCAGCAGCATAGCCGCCGGCAAAAATATGGCTGAAGGTATTTGGCCAGCGAGAAATTGCTGGCTGCGGGATAACATTACATTGCCCTGCAATGGTTCTAGAAAGATCTAAGACTGCTTGACCATGAGCGGATTTGGGATCAAAAGTAGAGTGCAATCGCCAATCGAGTAAGGAGAAAGTAATTTGACGTAAGGTTCCCAAGCCATTCTGAAAGTTCTTGGCTGCCAGAAGTTTGTCAAACAGCTCACGTGGAAGTGGTTTGCCAGTTTCTGTATGAGCCGTCATCTTTTCTAAAACCTCCCATTCCCAACAGAAGTTTTCCATAAATTGACTAGGCAATTCGACGGCATCCCATTCAACACCATTGATGCCTGATACGCCTAAGGCGCCTACTTGAGTCAGAAGGTGATGTAAGCCATGGCCACTCTCATGGAAGAGGGTAATCACATCATCATGCGCAATAGTGGGCTGACGCAGTTGACCATCTACCGTGACTGGGGCTGGAAAGTTGCACACTAAATAGGCAACCGGGGTTTGGATTTCACCACTGGGTAATACGCGACGGCCTCGGGCATCATCCATCCATGCGCCACCCCGTTTACCTGGACGTGCATATGGATCGAGATAAAAATAGGCTACGATATTTTTTTGTGTATTCCGAATCGCAAAGGATTGCACATCTTGATGCCATGTTGGTAAGTCCGCCGGTTCAATCGTGACTCCAAATAGAGTTTGTATGACCCTGAAAAGCCCTTCTAACACTTTGCTCAAAGGGAAGTATTGCTTTAGTTCATTTTCAGAAAAGGCATAACGCACTTGCTTCAGTTTTTCTGAGGCAAACGCAATATCCCAGGGCTGTAGACCGTCATCAAGTTGAAGATGGTCTTTAGTAAACGAGAGCAATTCTTGCCAATCTCTTTCTGCAAAGGGTCTGGCACGTTGAGCAATATCACTCAGAAAGTGGTCTACTTCAGCGACACTGCGCGCCATTTTGGGGGCCAAGCTCAGGGCAGCATAATTTGCAAAGCCCAACATCTTCGCCTCTTCAGAGCGCAAGCGCAACTGATCCAACATATTTTGGGTGTTGTCCCACGCCATTTGACCCTGACCATACTGAGGCGCTAATTCTGAAGCGCGGGTGATATAGGCTTCATATAAGCGCTTTCGCAAAGCCCGGTTCTCCGCATACTGCATTACTGGGTAATACGATGGAAAGTGCAGCGTAAATGCCCAACCCGTTAAGTGTTTTTGCTTGGCGGTATCTGCCGCAGCAGCGATGGCATCTTCAGGAAGGCCAGACAACTCCGCTATATCGGTAATCAGATGTACAAACCCATCTGTCGCGTCTAAGACATGATCCGAAAATGCTTTGCCGAGCTGGGCTTGCTCATCTTGGATTTGAGAGAAGCGGGGCTTATCCGCAGGGCTGAGTTCAGCGCCTCCCAAACGAAAGTCTCTCAAAGCGTTCTCAATCACTTTTTTCTGAGCAAGACTTAAATTGGAAAACTCCTGACTCTTACTCAACAGCTTAAATTTTTCATATAAGGCGAGGTTTTGCCCAAGGCTAGACATAAAAGCGGTCACCTTAGGCAACATCTCTCCATAGGCAACACGCAGTTCTGGTGAGTCAGCAACACTATTTAAATGGGAGATTGCTCCCCAAGCGCGACTGAGTGACTCGGTTGCATCTTCCAAAGGCTCAGCTAAATCTAACCAAGTGCTAGGAGTCTCTGCAGCTACCGCATGATTTACGGCTAACTCGGCTTGCTCAAGAAGATGGTGAATGGCTGGAGCAATATGCTCAGGCAAGATTGCCGAGTATTGCGGAATACCGGTACCAAAGGTAATAAGAGGGTTGTCTTGAAGATTTTGCGGGATTGATCGTTTCATCCCTCTAGCTTAATGTAAGCCAAGATTATTTGCCCAAAAATAGGCAGGATATTTAGTGTTTAGGCGCTTTCTCAGCCGCCTCCAAAGTATTCATGAGCAACATCGTAATGGTCATGGGTCCTACGCCTCCGGGAACCGGAGTAATCCAGCCTGCGACATACTTGGCAGCATCAAAGTCAACATCTCCACAAAGCTTGCCATCAGGAAGACGGTTAATGCCAACGTCAATGACAACCGCACCTGTTTTAATCATGTCACCCGAGACCATGTGAGGCTTGCCTGTAGCGACCACCAAGATATCAGCATCTTTAGTGTGGTGTGCTAAATCTCGAGTTTTGCTATTACAAATCGTGACCGTTGCTCCAGCCTGTAACAGTAGCATTGCCATCGGTTTACCAACAATATTTGATGCTCCTACGATGACTGCACGCGCACCACGAATCGGATAATCAATGCTCTCGAGGATTTTCATGCAACCGTAGGGAGTGCAGGGCTTGAATTCAGGCTTACCAACCATTAAAGCGCCGGCATTCGCGACATGGAAGCCATCGACATCTTTTTCGGGGGCGATTGCCTCGAGTACACGCTCAGCTGCAATGTGCTCAGGTAAGGGTAATTGCACTAAGATTCCATGAATTGCTGGGTCTGCATTGAGAGTGGCAATCCGAGCCAGCAATTCTTCTTCTCCCAGTTCAGCAGAGTAACGCTCTAGAACAGAATGAAAGCCGACATCTTCGCAGGCTTTGACTTTGTTGCGAACATAAACTTGGCTAGCAGGGTTATCGCCAATCACGATCACTGCAAGCCCAGGCCGAACACCTTTCGCAGTCAGAATCGCGGCACGTGCAGCAATTTCTGCACGGAGTTTTTTCGAAAGGAGATTTCCGTCTAATAACTGCGCAGGCATTATGTATTTGGTTGAGGATCGGATAAGGCTAGGCGGAGCAAATCAGCAACGGTGTTCACGTTGAGCTTCTCCATGATATTGGCCCGGTGTGCTTCTACAGTTTTAATGGAGATGCTTAAGTCATCTGCAATTTGTTTATTCAAACGACCAGCCACAATCCGCTCGAGCACTTGTCTTTCGCGTCCAGTTAACTTGCTGAGCAAGCTTTGCGTAATTTTGCGGTGATTCGCTTGTGAATAATCAACGCGTGCTTTAGCAAGCATGCGATCAACTAAGCTGCACAGATCATTTTCTTTAAATGGTTTTTCGATGAAATCAACGGCACCACGCTTCATAGTAGACACGGCCATGGAGACATCGCCATGACCGGTGATGAAAGCGATTGGCATGGGATAGTTTTCGCTGATCAAGCGCTCTTGTAATTCAAGGCCGGACATGCCTGGCATCCGGACATCCAAGATCGCACAAGAAATGGTCGATTTATCGGTGCTTTGTAAAGATTGCATAAAACGCTCTGCACTGGCGTGGCATCTCACCACATAACCATTGCTTTCTAAAAGCCAAGTTAGGGAGTCACGGACAGCTTCATCGTCATCTACGACATAAACCACTTCAGCTTGGTTTGGTTTGGCTATTACGTTCATTTTCAGTTTCCCGACTTTCGGAAGATTCTAAGGGTAGGAGTATTGTAAAGGTGCAGCCCGAGAGCTTGGTCCGCTCGGCATCCATCTGGTTTTTGGCCCAAAGTCGACCATGGTGGGACTCAATAATCGAGCGGCAAATATTCAGCCCCATGCCCATCCCTTCGGCTTTGGTGCTAAAGAAAGGCTCAAACATGCGCTCAATGACCGCCTCTGAGATACCGCCGCCAGTATCCGAAACCTGGATCCGCAGCATGGCTGGGAAGGTACTGGTGTCTAAATCAGCCGTAATTTTGACGGGAGGGGCTGACCAGCGGGAAGACGATGGATAAGCTTCACGCATGCTATCAAGGGCATTTTTCAGGAGATTGACCAAGACCTGGAGAACTAATACCGGATCGACAGGGACTTCGGGAAGATTCTCTGCAGCTAAGGAGACGATCGATAGGCGATGTCGATTGGCCTCGATTTCTACGAGACCGACCGCATCATTAATAATGTCAGCGATCGAGCAGAGCTTACGTTGCGGCTCGCTGCGTTTAACAAAGCCACGAATACGTTGAATAATGGTGCCGGCTCGCACTGCTTGCTCAGATGCTTTTTCTAGTGCGGGCAAAATGTCGCGCGGGATATCCACCTCGGTTGAGCCTTGCAACCGTTTCGCAACCCCCATGCAGTAATTCGAGATGGCTGATAGGGGTTGATTTAATTCATGGGCTAAAGAGGAGGCCATTTCACCCATCGTCGTCAAACGGCTAGTGAATTGCATCTTCTCTTCTTGCTGGCGAGTTAGCTCATCGGATTCTTTGCGAGCGGTGATGTCTGTAGCAATTAAGAGTTGAGCCAAGTTCTCATCAACCCAGGGAATGAAGCGTCGACGAACTTCATACCATTTCGACGAATCGCCAATGAGTTGAATTTCTTCAGATTCGGACTCTTGGTAGAGGGCGGATGGCGGTATGCCTGGATTCTGATCGGAAGATTCTTCGGTCAGCTCTTGCATTGCATGATGAGCCATTTGTCCACCCACTAAATCAAAGTGTCCCTTCGAGTCATCGCCAAAACGTTCCCGATAGAAGCGATTCGCAAATAGCAGAGCGCCTGTTTCGATTGACACCACTGATACAGCAGCATCTAAACCCTCAAGGACGGTAATAAAACGCTCTTGAGAGGCGGCTAATTTTTCCCGCACTTTCGTTGACTCAGTAATATCAATGACTGTTGTTACCCAGCCAGTCTGAACACCTTTCTCATTGACCAGAGGGGCGATAAAGGTTCTGGTATCTATAGGCGATCCATCATGTCGAACAATGATGCCCCGAATTCCCTCTTTCATCTCATGGTAATGCTGGGGATTCAAGGCTAAATTCATCCGCTCCTCTTGAGCATCCTTTTTATCTTCAGGCCAGAAGGGGAATGGGGGCTTTAAACCAATGAGATCTTTTTCTTTCCAGCCGGTCATTTCACAAAAGGCTTTATTGACATAGGTGATGCGTCCATCCATAGCATGACCCCGAATGCCCACTGGTGTGGAATCCTCCATTGCATTTCGGAAGTTTGTCTCGGCTTTCAGGTTGGCCTCTGCCTCCTGACGCACTTGCATTTGTTTTAGCACTGACCACAAACTCCAAATCACGAAAGCACTCAGGCCTAAAACAACGCCAACGAGCATGCGGAAGGTGAGATTGGTTGGCGCCGGGTAAGTGTCAATTCGTAAAGTGAGATTAGGGCTGAGCACCCCAATATCAAGACTGGTTTGATTGCTAAATGCCCGTTTGGGTGTATCTCGATCTGAAGAAATAGCGAGCACACGATCGTTATCCGTCATCAAGGTAAAGCGATACTGGGCTTTTAACTCCGCCGGAATCACATCGAGGATCCCTTGAGTGCTGTAGAGCGCTGCTATCACGCCGAGATTATCAAGACCATTTGAAATGGGCACTACCTGCCAAAAAATAATCCTTTTTTCTCGGACGATTGGATCTACCTGTTTGTCATCAAGCGCTACAAACTGGCTATATGCAGGTTGGCCAGTTGCTTGACTGATATTGATCGTTTTGCGTAACGACTCTTTGACAAGGTTGACTTGCTCAGCACTTTGCCCGTCACCGAGTCCCAGGTCTTTCTTATTTCGGTTGGCCTGCGCCACCCATTGCACTTCATTATTTTTGTTGAGCCAAAATAACTTACGGATTTCATGTTCATCGCCTAATAAAGTCTCGGCTTGTTGCAATGCGTTGGCCCGAACCTTCATTTCATCATTGCTGGCGGCAAGTTCTCGGCTGATGGCCAGAAGGCTATCGGTATTGCTATTAAAGCGCAGTTGTATGCGCTGCTTGGCGAAGACGAGTTCCCGAAATAGGGCTGCCTCTTGCTGATTTTTTTCTTGTAATTGCAATGTTCCTAAGATGACTCCCATCACGGCAGTGAACAACACAATTGCCATGAGGGGGGTGTAGACGAGTCTAAAACCCCGTATTTTTCGGATCCATCGCAGGGGTTTTAATAACCCATTCGAAAGCAGTGCTGATATTTTCATTAATGACTCATTTTGCCTCATCATCCTGTTGTATTTAATCCAGGATGCATCGCAGCATAATTCCATATTATGAGAAATATTATCATTATGTGGAAAATTACTTGTTCATGAAATAAACCCCTTCTAGAATCCATAACATCAATAGAGTGTTTAATAGATAAACAAAAAGATATACACAAAACAAAGATTAAAGGGAGACCATCATGGCTGCGATACCAGATCAAATCTTAGGTTCGAGTAAGGCATCTGACCAAGATCCTGTTGAGACTCAAGAGTGGCTCCAAGCGCTGGATGGTGTGATCCGCAATGAAGGTGTTGAACGTGCCGCCTTCTTAATTGATCAGCAAATTGCGCATGCTCGCGTCAATGGCGTTGAGCAAGCATTTCATGCAGAGACTCCCTACATTAATACTATTCCGGTTGAGCAGCAGGCCAGATTACCTGGTGACCAGAACATTGAGCACCGGATTCGTTCTTACACCCGCTGGAATGCGATGGCGATGGTGTTACGTGCCAATAAAGACACGAACGTTGGCGGCCATATTTCTTCATTCCAATCCGCGGCAACTTTATATGACATTGGCTTTAACCATTTCTGGCATGCGCCATCCCCAGAGCATGGCGGTGATTTGATTTTTGTTCAAGGTCACTCAGCCCCTGGTGTCTATGCCCGTGCCTATATGTTGGGGCGCTTGACGGATGAACAGTTGAACAACTTCCGCCAAGAGGTAGGCGGCAAAGGGATCTCGAGTTATCCACATCCCTGGTTGATGCCTGATTTTTGGCAGTTCCCAACTGTCTCGATGGGCTTAGGTCCAATCATGGCGATTTATCAAGCCCGCTTCATGCGCTACTTGCGTGATCGTGGTCTGGCCAAAACCGATGGCCGTAAAGTTTGGGCCTTTTTAGGTGATGGTGAAACCGATGAGCCAGAGTCTCTTGGTGCGATTGGGATGGCCGGTCGCGAGAAACTCGACAACTTGATCTTCGTGATCAATTGCAACTTACAACGCTTAGACGGACCTGTTCGAGGGAATGGCAAGATTATTCAGGAGCTCGAGAGTGAGTTCCGTGGTGCAGGTTGGAATGTGATTAAGGTCGTTTGGGGCGGACAGTGGGATGCACTCTTTGCTCGAGATAAAAAGGGCATCTTGATGCAGCGCCTCGGCGAGATCGTGGATGGTCAGTATCAAACCATGAAATCGAAGAATGGTGCTTATGTTCGCGAGATTGTATTTAACACACCTGAACTGAAAGCATTGGTCAGCGATTGGAGTGATGAAGAAATTTGGCAACTCAATCGTGGCGGTCACGATCCTCATAAAGTCTATGCTGCCTTCCATGCGGCAGTAAATCACCAAGATGAGCCTACTGTGATCTTGGCGCATACGATTAAGGGTTACGGTATGGGCGGCTCAGGTGAGGCGATGAATATTGCGCACCAAGCCAAGAAAATGAATCCGGATGATGTGCGTCGCTTCCGCGATCGTTTTGAGATTCCAGTCAAGGATGCTGACCTCGAAGAAATTCCGCTGGTGAACTTTGCTGAAGGTAGCCCAGAATTGGAGTACATGAAGGCGCGTCGTCAGGAGTTGGGCGGATATCTGCCACAACGCCGCATGAAAGCAGAAAGTTTGCCAGTACCAAGCCTGGAAGTATTTGCACCCATGCTTGAGGCAACCACTGAAGGTCGAGAAATCTCAACGACGATGGCCTTTGTTCGCATTCTTAATACGATCGTGCGCGACAAGACCATCGGCCAGCGAGTGGTTCCAATCGTGCCGGATGAATCTCGTACCTTTGGTATGGAAGGGATGTTCCGTCAGCTCGGTATTTGGAGTCAACTTGGACAACTCTACACACCCGAAGATCATGATCAATTGATGTTCTATAAAGAACATAAGACTGGCCAGATTTTGCAAGAGGGCATTAATGAAGCGGGTGGCATGTGTGATTGGATTGCTGCTGCGACCTCTTACTCAACCCATGGCGTGCCCATGTTGCCTTTCTATATTTTTTACTCCATGTTTGGTTTCCAGCGAATCGGCGACTTAGCTTGGGCAGCAGGTGATATGCGTAGCCGCGGTTTCTTGCTGGGCGGCACGGCTGGTAGAACAACCCTGAACGGTGAGGGCTTGCAGCACGAAGACGGCCACAGCCAAGTGTGGAGCGCTGCAGTGCCTAACTGTATTAGCTATGACCCTACATTCTCATTCGAGCTTGCAGTCGTCATTCAAGATGGTATGCGTCGCATGCTGGAAGTTCAAGAAGATGTGTATTACTACATCACTTTGATGAATGAAAACTATGCCCATCCTGCAATGCCTCAGGGTGCTGAGCAAGACATCATCAAGGGCATGTACAAACTGAAATCAGTTGGCGAGAGCAATGCAAAGCTACGTGTACAACTTTTAGGTTCTGGCACGATCTTCCGCGAAGTGATCGAAGCAGCAGAAATCTTGCATAAAGAGTGGGGTGTTGCCTCTGATTTATGGGGTTGCCCAAGCTTTACAGAATTAGCCCGTGATTGGAATACGGTACATCGTCATAACTTACTCAATCCAACCAGTGAACCATCGCTTTCTCATGTTGAGAAATGTCTCAAGGCAACCTCTGGACCTGTGATTGCCGCTACAGACTATGTTCGTGTATTTGCCGAGCAGATCCGCCCAGCGATTCAGCATATCGGTCGTCAATATGAAGTCTTGGGTACGGATGGCTTTGGCCGTTCCGATACGCGCGAGAACTTACGTGATTTCTTCGAGGTAGATCGCCGTTGGGTGGTATTGACTGCCTTGCGTTCTTTAGTCGATGCTGGCCAGCTTGATCGCCAGAAATTAGCCGAAGCTATCAAGAAGTATGGCATTGATAGCGCTAAGCCAAACCCCATGACAGTCTGAACAAGACACTACATTACAGATCAAGACTATGAGCCAATTCATTGAAGTGAAGGTCCCCGATATTGGGGATTACAAAGATGTCCCAGTTATCGAAGTGCTAGTGAAGCCAGGCGATGCGATTGAAAAAGAACAATCCATCGTCACTCTGGAGTCAGATAAGGCGACGATGGATGTCCCTTCATCACATGCTGGTGTAGTCAAGGAAGTCAAAGTGAAGGTTGGTGACAGCATTTCTGAAGGCGCAATCGTTGTGCTTCTAGAAGAGAGTGCTGGGAACGCTGTTGCGCAAAGCCCCCCAGTTGCGCCTGCAGCGCCCGCTGTGTCGGCACCTCCTGCAAAAGTAGCTGCTGTCGAGCCACCCGTTAAATTGGCTCCGCCACCTCCACCTGTGAGCAATATACCTGCGCCCATTGCTGATAATGTAGGCCATGCTAGCCCATCGGTACGTAAGTTTGCTCGTGAGCTTGGCGTCACGGTTACCCAAATAACAGGTTCTGGTCCAAAGGGACGTATTACTCAAGAAGATGTGCAAGCCTTCGTCAAGGCTGCCATGAGTGGTGGAGGAAGTCCTGCAACAGCTTCTGGTGCTAGCTTGGGTGGCCTCAATATTATTCCTTGGCCAAAAGTTGACTTTACAAAGTTTGGTGAAGTCGAGCGTTTACCTCTCAACCGGATCAAGAAACTGACAGCGGCTAATCTAGCGCGTAATTGGATCATGATTCCAGCGGTGACCTATCACGAGGATGCAGATATTACGGATCTTGAGGCATTTCGCGTAGCAACCAATAAAGATAATGAGAAGCAGGGCCTCAAAATTACGATGTTGGCTTTCTTAATGAAGGCTGCTGTAGCAGCACTCAAGAAATACCCCGAGTTCAATAGCTCCTTAGATGGAGATGAGCTGGTGCTCAAGAAGTATTTCAATATCGCCTTTGCGGCAGATACCCCTCAAGGTCTGGTTGTGCCAGTGATTCGTGATGCAGATCAGAAAGGCATCTTTGAGATCGCACGCGAAACTTCTGAGCTCGCAGCCTTAGCCCGAGATGGCAAACTCAAGCCCGAGCAAATGCAGGGCGCTAGTTTCACCATCTCTTCTTTAGGGGGTATTGGCGGGACTTACTTTGCGCCGATTGTGAATGCCCCAGAAGTCGCCATTTTGGGCGTGAGCAAAGCTGCGATGAAGCCCGTTTGGGATGGCAAGCAATTTGTGCCCCGCTTAATTTGCCCACTTTCGCTCACTGCAGACCATCGCGTGATTGATGGTGCATTAGCTACACGATTCAATGTGTACATGGCTCAGTTACTTTCTGACTTCCGTCGCGCCACTTTGTAAAAGGGAATCATGTCAAAGCAAAACATCACCGTTCCTGATATTGGCGATTATTCCGATGTCCCTGTCATCGAAGTCTTGGTCAAAGTGGGTGACGTAATCGAAAAAGAGCAGGCTCTCTTGGTGTTGGAGTCCGACAAAGCGACTATGGAAGTGCCTGCTGATCAGGCTGGCAAAATTCTGAGTCTTGCAGTGAAGGTCGGCGACAAAGTGAGCAAGGGCAGCGTCATTGCTGAAATCGAGGCAAGCGGGGCAGTGGCCCAAGTATCTTCTGCATCGCCCCCCGCGCCAACCCCAGCCACTCCAGCAAGTACACCAGTTCCGCAGCAAGCACCACAGCCTGTTCCAGCGGCTGGCCAATACAGCGGTAAGGTGGATCATGAGTGTGAACTTCTGGTGTTAGGGGCAGGACCTGGTGGCTATAGTGCCGCCTTTCGTGCAGCCGACTTAGGTCTGAAAACCATCTTAGTAGAGCGTTACGCAACCCTCGGCGGCGTTTGTTTAAACGTGGGATGTATTCCCTCGAAGGCGCTCTTACATACTGCTGCAGTAATGGATGAAGTAAAGACCATGGCAAAGCATGGCATTACCTTTGGCGAGCCCAAAATTGAAATTGATCAGCTGAGGGCCTATAAAGATTCCGTGATTGGCAAGTTAACAGGCGGCTTAGCTGGTATGGCGAAGGCACGTAAAGTGCAAGTCGTTCGTGGCTTAGGGCATTTTTTAGATGCGAATCATGTCGAAGTGGATTTAACGGATGGTACAGGCCAAGATCTCAATGGCAAAAAAGAAGTGATTCGTTTTCAGAAAGCCATCATTGCGGCCGGCAGCCAACCCGTTAGCTTGCCTTTCTTGCCAGTGGATCCCCGAATCGTTGACAGTACAGGTGCTTTGTTGCTCAAGAGTGTGCCAAAGCGCATGTTGGTGATTGGCGGCGGCATTATTGGTCTTGAAATGGCGACGGTCTACAGTACCTTGGGCTCCAAAATTGATATCGCAGAGATGATGGATGGCTTGATGGCTGGCGCTGATCGCGATCTTGAAAAAGTGTGGGAGAAGTTCAACGCAGGGCGCTTTGAGAAGATTATGCTCAAAACGCGTGCCGCCAAAGCGGAAGTGAAACCGGATGGTATTCAAGTGACATTCGAAGGCGAGAATGCACCAGCAGAGGCTCAGACATATGATTTGGTTTTAGTGGCCGTTGGACGCACTCCGAATGGTAAGAAGATTGATGCTAGCGCGGCGGGAGTGCACGTTGATGAGCGAGGCTTCATCGCTGTCGATAAGCAAATGCGTACGAACGTAGCTAATATTTTTGCGATCGGCGATATCGTGGGTCAACCGATGTTGGCTCACAAAGCTGTGCATGAGGGTCATGTTGCCGCTGAAGTGGCGGCTGGCCATAAATCCTATTTCGATGCAAAACAAATCCCTTCAGTTGCCTATACCGATCCAGAAGTAGCTTGGGCCGGTCTGACCGAGGAGCAATGTAAAGCTCAAGGCATCGCCTATGAAAAAGGCTTATTCCCTTGGGCAGCAAGTGGGCGAGCGATTGCCAATGGCCGTGATGAAGGTTTTACCAAGCTCTTGTTTGATGCCAGTACGCACCGCATCATTGGTGGCGGGATTGTAGGGACGCATGCGGGTGATCTGATTGGTGAAGTTTGTCTCGCGATCGAGATGGGAGCCGATGCAGTGGATATTGGTAAAACCATTCACCCCCATCCAACCTTGGGCGAGTCAGTCGGCTTGGCTGCAGAAGCTGCTGAGGGGCATTGCACTGACTTACCGCCGGTTAAGAAAAAGTAGCGACATCGGACGGTAGTAGGAATAAAAAGGCCCCTTGCGGGGCCTTTTGTATTTCTGCTTGCAAGTTCTATTTTTTGGTTTTGCCCATCGAATTAGCCGCTTTCATAGCAGTATCTGTCGCATTGCTCAAATTATTTTGTGCAACTTCCACGGCATGCTTGACCGCCTTTTGACTGGTTTCAAAAACATGGTTTGCAGAGGCAATCGCTTGCTTCATCGCTTGGACTGCTGCATCTGATCCTGCGGGAGCATTCTTAGCCCAACCTTCAACCAGTGAATTGATTTTTTGTTGACTAGCCTGAAATTCTTTTTCGGCAGACTGAGTAAATGAAGCTTGGGTCTCATGGGCTAATTCATAGAGGTGACGGCTATAAGCCATCATTTTTTCAGCCATCGGCTTCACAGCTTCAGCTTGGTGAGTGAGTAGTTGTTGGATATCTTTAATTTCCATTGCTTTCTTGGCATTACTCATGCTGTCACTCAAACTTTGTTTGGCAATATGCATATTGAGCTCAACCAATTTCTCAATGCTTTGAAGGGCTTGATTGGTCAGGCCGCTGAGGGTTTCTAAATTGGCTTTTTGCGCGGCTGCCATTTGTTCTGGTGTTAAGTTCATTTCAATCCCTTTCATTGGATCTTGCAAGGATGACTATGCGTCCATTATTTAAATAAATCAATTGGGTGAAGATCCTATCCATTTATGATGCAATGCAATATTTGCCTGTGAATACATTGCTCATGGGGTTCTGATATTAAATCAGCCTAAAATTGACACTAATTTCTAATTAACCATTACTTCCCATCTTTTAGGCCGGCATGGATTTCAAGCTCGATAGAGTCGTAGCACCTGTTTTTGTCTTACTCTGGAGTACCGGTTTCATCATTGCCAAACTAGCAATGCCATATGTGGAGCCAGCCACTTTTTTGTTTTGGCGTTTCTGCGGTGTTTTGCTGGTCATGGCGCTATTAAATTGCGTTTGGAGAATAGTTTGGCCTAGCAAAGAGCAAATCAAGCATATTGCAATTGCAGGAGCTTTTTTACAGTTCGGCTATGTATTCGGGGTTTGGTCTGCAGTCCGATTGGGTATGGGCGCAGGCCTGGTTTCGATCATGGTGGGTCTGCAACCCATTCTCACAGCATGGTTTGCCTCTTGGGTTTCAGAAAAGGTTCATCCAAAGCAATGGATCGGTCTTGTATTTGGTTTCTCGGGGGTAGCCTTAGTTGTTGCTGAAAAAATCGGGTTTGCTCATATTCCATTTGCAAGCTATCTCTTTGCTTTAGCCGCCTTATTTTCTATCACCTTTGGTACTTTGTATCAGAAGAAGCATTGTCCAGTCTTTGATTTGCGGGCTGGATCAGCCATTCAGTTTGGAATCTCTGCCTTCCTGGCATTTTGGGTCATGTATTTCTTTGAGTCTTCTCAGATGGTTTGGAATTTTTCGGTTATCGCAGCCTTATTTTGGGCCGTTATTCCACTCTCGATTGGATCCATTAGTTTGTTATTTATGATGATTCGTAAGGGCGCTGCAACCAAAGTGACCAGTCTTCTATATCTGACCCCACCAACAACTGCAGCGATTGCTTGGCTCATGTTTGATGAGCCATTTAATGTCTTGATGATCTTAGGACTTGCTTTGACAATGACGGGTGTTCTTCTGGTCAATAGCGGTAAAGCAAACGTAGTCCCATCTGTCGCAGAATAGGGCGCAAAAAGTCGAGTTTGGTTGACAGTTTCTTTATCATCATGGTTGTTGACAGTTTAGGAAGGTATTTGGGATGCATTTGAATCAATTTTGGCGAGTGTGCTTGAGCAGCCTGTTTTTGGCTGTCATCACTTGCCATGCGCAAATCGCATCAACGCCTGCTTCTGATAAAAAATCTAAACTGAAGGCCAAAACAGTGTCGGCGGCTAGTAGTAAAAATAGTAATCCAGCACCAACTGCGCCTACAGCCAATGCGAATAAAACTTCTACAAAAACTGCCAAGAAACCTAGGGGCGTTAGGGTAACTGTCACCCGCAATACGGCGCCGGTAGTAGAGGCAAGACCTTCATTTGCTACTGCAATGGGTTTGCGAGGTCAGCGCGATGAACTCAGTCTGAAGTCTAGTGTGGCGATCGTCGTCAATCAAAATACGAAGGAAGTGTATTTCGAGAAGAATCCCAATGTGAGCCTACCAATTGCTTCGATCACCAAGCTGATGACAGCGATGGTGGTATTGGACTCCCAGCTACCATTAGATGAAAACTTAACCATTAATGCTGACGATGCTTATATTTATAGACATTCCCGCTTGGCTGAAGGCACCGTTTTGAGTCGTGAAGATGCCTTGCATCTGGCCTTAATGTCCTCCGAGAACCGCGCTGCTTACACCTTAGGTCGCAATTATCCAGGCGGTATCCCTGCTTTTGTTGATGCTATGAATCGCAAAGCTAAAGAGATTGGGATGGAGCATTCGCACTATGCAGATCCAACCGGCTTGCTTAGTGAGAATGTGTCTTCTGCTGAAGATTTGGTTCGGATGCTCAACGCGGCTTACCAATACAAAATAATTCGTGAGTTCTCTACCTGGCCTGACTTAACGATGACGATTCGTAATCGGCCGCAAAAATTCTTGAACACTAATCGCTTAGTACGCTCTGGAGATATGGATATTGGTTTACAGAAAACCGGCTTCATTAATGCTGCGGGCAAATGTTTAGTGATGCAGGCGCGCGTCAATAACACTCCGTTATTGCTGGTGTTTTTAGATTCCGTCGGGGCCCAGTCCCGTTTTGCTGATGCAGTGCGGGTGCGTGATTGGTACTCTCATATCCCTCCTGGCGAGGTACAGCCAATTCGTCGCTTAATGTAAGGTCTAAGCTTCTTTGCTTGAACCTTTAAAGCCGATTCCTTTTGAGATTTGTAGGGCCGTTTCTTGAAGCGCCTTCAGCCAGTCGGGTTGTATGCGATCGGTTGGCGCGCTTAAAGATAGTCCAGCCACCAGCTTGCCTGCGTCATCAACAATTGCTGCTGCGACACAACTCACACCCAGTTCTAACTCTTCATTGTCTTTGGCGCTGCCCAGATCGCGCACACGAGTGAGTTCTGTCTCGAGGGTCTTTAGATCAGTGATGCTGTTTTTAGTATGACCCGATAAACCAGTTCGAGTCACATAGGCCCTGACTTGGCTGGGATCATCATGCGATAGAAAGAGTTTGCCAACCGAGGTGAGGTGTAGCGGAGCACGACCGCCAATCGCTCGCACGACTTGCATACCCGAACGCTCGCTATAGGCACGATCGACATAGACGATTTCATCGCCTTGACGAACAGATAAATTGATGGTTTCGCCAGTCAACTTATGTAATGCTCGCATCGGTCCTTGAGCTGCTTCCCGGACTGAGAGTCGCGCTTTAACCAGGTTACCGAGCTCCAATAAACGCAGACCCAGCCGATACGTCCCGCCATCGCCCCGTTCAACTAGTCGGCAGGCAACCATGTCATTCAGGATGCGATGCGCAGTAGAGGGGTGTAAGGCGGTTTTTTCTGCCAGCGCTTTGAGGCTGCTGGATTCCTCATGCTCAGCTAAGGCATCGAGCAGGTTCATCATGCGTTCTACAACTTGGATTGCCGTTTTACCGACTTCACCAGTTTTTTTGGCGTCCGCTATAGTCTTTTTGGTATCCATGTTGCAATTGTAGCGATTCTCAATCAAATTGCATATTATGAAATATTCATGACAAATCCCTCATGTACGAGGGAAAAAGAGGCCACCAGCAGGGGTTAGATACCTTTAAGAGCCTTTGCGCACTCAGCAATTAATCTGGGGCCTCGATAGATCAGCCCGGTATAGATTTGAACTAGACTGGCTCCACCTTGTATTTTCTCGAGCGCATCATCTCCAGACAGAATGCCACCTACGCCAATAATGGGGAGTTCGTCTTGAAGTCTTGCCTTCAGTGTTTTGAGTACATGATTGGACGGATTTTTAACTGGTGCACCAGACAAGCCACCGGCCTCTTTGCTTGCAGGAAGGCCTTGCACAGCAGAGCGATCAATGGTTGTGTTGGTGGCAATTACGGCATCGATGCCAAATTCCATCAATAGGTCCGCAATCAAATGAATATCGGCCTCGTCTAAATCAGGCGCAATCTTTAAGAAAAGCGGTTTGCGCACACCAAAACGATCGCTTAATCGCTTCCTGGCAAGATCTAAACTTCTAAGCAGATTGCGTAACATTGCCTCGCCTTGTAATTCACGCAGATTTTTAGTGTTCGGAGAGGAGATGTTGACGGTAATGTAGGAAGCAATTTCATAAACGGCATTCATGCCCAAGACATAATCATCAGCGGCTTGATCAATTGGGGTGATGGCATTCTTGCCAATATTTAAGCCAACAATGCCGCCACTTTGCCAATATGGGGAGTGACGAACACGTTGCACACAAGCCTCTACACCATCGTTGTTGAAACCCATGCGATTGATGAGCGCGTTGGCCTCACTGAGTCTAAACATGCGGGGTTTGGGATTGCCAGGCTGGGGAAGCGGGGTAACGGTACCGATCTCTAAGAAACCAAAGCCTAAGCTAGCTAGTGCATCAATGTGTCTGCCATCTTTATCAAGACCAGCTGCTAGCCCAATGGGATTGGGTAAATGAAGGCCACAAAATTCACGTGGATCAGGGGCTGGTTTAGTAATGCAGTGTCGCAAAAGCCCCCATTGTTGAGTCTTATCGAGTGAAGCGAGGGTGAGATTATGGGCCAGCTCAGGGTCTAGAGCAAATAAGAGAGGCCGTAGGAGTCGGTAACTATCGAGCATGTAAGCTGATTATCCCTCAGTGATTAACTGCCAATGGTCATCAATTAAACCTTCAATCGGTTTGTAATTGATCTTATAGGACATTTTTTCACTGTCTTTAATGTAATACCCCAAATAAAGATAAGGCAGGTTGAGATCTACAGCCTGTTGAATCTGCCACAAAATGCTATAGCTTCCATAGCTGGCGCCAGGATCACTCGTATCGTAGAAGGTATAGACCGAAGAGATGCCTTGATCCAGTAGATCGATCATGCTAACCATCCGCAATCGGCCAGGGTGAGCATCATTTGGCCCATCGCGAAACTCAACGATACGAGAATTCACGCGACTCTGAATCAAAAACTGCATGTATTGATCTTGATCCTCACGATCCATCTCACTACCGGCGTGCCTGGTATTTTGATACTGTTGATAGAGTTCGTAATGCTCTGCTTGATAACCTAAGTACAACACATTCGCCTGCAAGCCTTCATGTCTTTTGAGTGCCCGTCGCTGACTGCGATTGGGAGTAAATTGATTCGTTAAGATGCGAGTCGCAATACAGGCCTTGCAGTGATCACAGTAAGGACGATAGGTATATAGACCGCTACGACGAAATCCGGCGTTGACTAACTCGCTGTAAACATCCGCATGAATGAAGTGTGAAGGCGTAGCAACTTGGGAGCGGGCTGTCCGATTGGGAAGATAGCTGCATTCATAGGGGGCAGTGGCATAAAACTGCAAAGTAGTTAAGGGAAGTTCTTTGAGCTGCGTCATAGCCAGTGCTGAAGTATCTGTTTAGTAAAGTTCCAAGATAACGCTATCTTAGATTGATTTAGGGACGTCTGCAGTGATTGTAAAAAGGTCTTCCGTTCAATTGGGGCCGCGCCTAGCGAGCGCAGATGAGCAGTTTCTTGTTGGCAATCGATCATAGGGATGCCATTTTGGACACAAAAAGCGCTTAGGGCAGCTAGAGCAATCTTTGAGCCATCTGCTTGCCTGCTAAACATGGATTCACCAAAGACGGCCTTACCAAAGCAGACGCAGTAGAGACCACCAACCAAGACCCCAGCGTCCATTACAGCAATGCTATGGGCTCGGCCTTGTTCAAATAGGGCGGTATATGCATCCACAATCTCATGGGTGATCCAGGTACCATCTTGGCCTTTACGTTCACTGGTTGCACAAGCACGCATGATTGCAGAAAAGTCTTGATCAACGACAATCGCCTTTGATTCATCGGCGATGAAGTGACGTAAAGTTTTCTTTAAAGAATCGCTACATTTAAATTGATCTGGGATCAGCACCATGCGGGGGTCGGGCGACCACCACAATACGGGTTGATTATCTGAGTACCAGGGAAATATGCCCGCTTGATAAGCAGATTGCAATTGACCGGGGTATATACGCTCGCTAACGGCAAAGAGGCCTGGAACATTGGCATCTGGATCGCTTGTTATTAATGGATCTGGGAATGGCTCGTTTGGGCCCAGCCAAGGAATACGATTCATCAATCAGGAGACTTCAATTTTTTCACCACGGGCAATATCGCGGGTGTGAACCATCATTGCGTCAAGTTGATTTAAGCGTCCTGCAGCTCGATCAGCGAAATACCACTCCAGTGTTTGCTTGACAGTAGGGAAAGCTAATTCTTGCCAAGGAATATCTTTTTCTAAAAATAATCCCACTTCTAAACTTTCAACGCCAGCCTCAAACTCGGGGGTTCTCATTTGAGCCAAATAGAACAGATGAACTTGCTCGGCATGCACAACATCTAATAGAGAAAATAAGGGGCCAATATCTACAGTTGCACCGGCTTCTTCCAGGGTTTCTCTGACAGCGCCCGCACTGCAGGTTTCACCGATTTCTAGAAAACCTGCTGGGAGGGTCCAATATCCGTAACGTGGTTCGATAGCCCGTCGACATAATAGGACTTTATCGCCATACACTGGAATGCTACCCACAACGTTGCGGGGATTTTCATAATGGACTATCCCGCATTGTTCGCAAACATAGCGTTCGCGGGAGTCGTCTGCGGGAATACGCAGAATCAGTGGTGAGGCACATTCGGAGCAAAACTTCATGCAGTCTTTCTAAAAATGGGCGGGAACAACGCCGCGCAACGCATTGGTGATAACTATTTTATCTGCCTGGAGTACATCATCGATGGTCAGGTCCATCTCACGGGCATTCCAGCTAGGGTCGCTCAGAATCTGAGCGCGCATTACCCCCGGAAGCAGTCCTGCACTGACTGGAGGGGTAAACCATTCCGTCATATTGGGCTTTTGAATAAAGAGACTACTTCGACCGCCTTCAGTCACAAAGCCGTGTTCATTGAGGAAGAGGGCATCAAATCCGCCCTTTGCTTCGGCCAATTGCCATGCTCGGTCGTACCAGGTCCGAGAGTGCGATTTATGTTGGAGCAAGACATTTTGTGATTGCATCACTGCATACCCTGGATCAGGTAGTAAATCACTTGCCCAAAAGAGTTTTACAGAATCAGAGAGAGGGCTCAGTTCTGAAATGCTATGCGATAGCTCACCAGTAGGGCTTAAATCCAATCTGAAGCGGTATAGCTGTGATAACGATGAACCCCATTTGTTTCCGTCGAACACTTTTGCAATGTATTGCTCAACCCCATGACGCTCAAACGGGATGCCTAAGTATTTTGCTGAATGTTGAAGTCGGTCAAGGTGGCGATCTAAAAGCCGTGCTGTGCCATGCTGGATGAGAATGGTTTCAAATAAGCCTACAGTGCTCGTGAGTTCAGTTAGAAAAGCAGATTTAATCTGA
>JGI26470J50227_1000262_pt1 | contig 23398 bp, 37 predicted proteins | sample FreactTroBogLake_FD_50227 | JGI IMG/M metagenome (IMG submission 50227) | reverse complement strand
ACCTTTTTTCACTTTCGCGTGCCCTTCAGGGTGTAGGGTTGTAGTTGAGGAGTTGGAAATGCCAATCTCCGGAAGGGCAGTAATGGATCAATCAGAGTTCATGAAAGAAATCGGCGGGGCGGGTCAGTTCGCCCGCGTCACGTGGGAGTCAATCGTCAAGACCCCTGCTAAGTCTAGCGACTTGGTAGTGAAGCGTTCGACTGCAACGGTACGGGCCGGAATCGCCTACGCTAATCTAGCGCAGAATGAAGACACCGAAACCGGCGGCTTGCCTTGGGGCGAATGGTCAGAGTTTCCCTACGTCATCACGCACAAGGGACAAACCTACTTTCGACTCTATCTCTCTGACGGGTGGAAAGTAAATCAGACTTTCACGATCAACGGAGAACCGGCGACCAAAGAGCAAGCGCAATCGGTCACTCTGCCTAGCGCCTGGAGTAAGTCCAACGGCGAACCGGTCAAGACTTTCACCGTCAAGGCCGAAGGCGTTATCTCTATCGGGAAGGGGGTGAACTAAAATGGAGTTCGACGCCTACGAACTAGAAGAGGACTTACTGATCGCTGAGATCAGCGCCGACGACTACCGCGACGGCATCGCAAGTATCCGCTACGGCTACGGCCCCGACGCTGACGAGTAAGATCGCCAGCCACCCCGAGCGTAAAAACTCGGGGTGTTTGTGGTACAACCACGCGCTACTTTTCAACTTTCCATATCCAACATATGTTCATCTTTACCCCCCAAACGAAGCTCAAAAGGTACTTGACACCCCCCCCAAAACCTGATAAAGTAAAAAACAACCCCAGATGGGACCCAGACAAGCCCCGCGAAAAAAATTGCGGATTCAGCCAGGAGGAAAAATGACGCCAGAAGTTCCCACAGAAGATAATTTGCGTTGGGATATTATAGATGACGATACGTTGGGGTTGACGGTAAGCTCTAAAGATGGCGCTGAGCATTGTTTTTTGCTGAGGCGGCCGGAAGTGTACGGTTTGAGGGGTTGGTTTGACCAGTGGCTTGCGGAGACTTCCGTAGAAGCAATGCTGGGGCTTGAGGACAACGAGGAAGAGGGGGAATCATGGCTGACATGACTTTTGGGGAATGGCTGGACTATGGGGTGCAAAACGGTTATTGTACGGAGCAGTTCTGCGCAACCCATGATGGTGGGCCCATGTCGGAAAGAGAAATGAAAGAGTGGGAAGAGGGAGGCGATCCCTGCAACCATGTGGTAAGAATAGGCACAGAAGAAGATTGGGGATAAAATGACCGTTATTGTCTGTAGCCATTGCTCAGATCGCATTCATCAAGCCGAATGGGCCAACATTTGGCTTCATTCCAACGGCGAATGGATGTGTTACCCTAGAACTCACGCTCAGCCAGATTTGGGTGAAGAAAACGACAATAATGTTGTTAAAGTAACCGATTATGACCGTTTTGATCTTGACGGCGACATGGAATGGCCTCCAGATATGATGAATAAAATGTGGGAAGAGGCCATAAGGCGTCAGAAGTCTTTGGAATGGGAAGAAAATTCAAAAAAAAATACTGAAGAAGGACGAAAGGGTTTAGTCAGTAAATACCCCGAAAATCATTTTTACAATCAGTACATCGATGAATATGAAGCCAACTCAATGGAAGGCGAAGATGGATAACCGGGAAAAGTTTTTAGGAGTTATTGACGGTAAGGATAAAAAATATGAGTAAAAAAACCCCCGGTGGAGCAAACCTTCGTGAGCGCAAGGCCGAAAAAGATAGATATTTAGCACAGCGCGCTCGACACCGCCAGCGATTGGCTAATAAACTTGCCGTTTTAGAAAAAACCCAACAAGAAGAAAACAAAAATGGCAGTAATTCTTGAGATTATAATTCTTTTTATTCCGACGTTAATTATTGTTGGCGCTGTCGTGTTTTCAATTTGGGATAGATAGTCTAATAAATGAGAAAACGCAAATGGAAACAACGAGCGTTAGATGCCGAATATGGTATTATGCTTCTTGAGGATAGTCTTGTGAAGTGGAAAGCTTCATGGGCTTACGAATTTGAAGAAGCGGCTCGTTTAAAATTTAAATATGAACCGGAAACAATAGAAGGACCCTGGTGATGAAAAAAAGCTACGAAATTCCAAAGCTGGGCGACCAAGTTGAGTATTGGTCTCCCATAAACCGGTCCATTATTGCTGGAACCGTTGTTGAAGGCTTTGTTGTCAGTTGGAGCGACGACCCTGAAGACATTGGGTGTTTTATTCCCGGAGAACGGTACCGGGTTGTGCCTAAAAAAGAAAAAACGGCTATTGAAATTGATTTTACGGGTGAAGAACTCATCAGTATCAGTCGTCAGTGCGCCAAAACGAACATGACTTTTAACCAATTTGTCGATTCAGCCATAAGAAAATACATTCAATGAAAAAAACCTTCCTGGATCACCCTCAAGTTGCTTTTTATGTGTTTTTATCTGTTGTTATAGCCGTATGTGCGGTTATATTTTCAGCGGGAATAACACAAGACTTGATTTCTGGTGCCGCTGGGAGGTATATTAGCTTGGTATGGTATCTGATGATACTTGTATGGCTTATTATCAGGATAGACAAATACACAAAGGAATGGTAAATGGCATATCGTAAATATAATGGAGAAGTATCGGTCAGATGTGACGCCTGTTTGAGCGAAGACACCGGACCTGATGACACCGACGTGTGGGCGCAGAGATTTTGGACCAACTTTTCTTGGACTATTAACAGTATGAGCCCCAATACCCGCAACTATCGGCTTGATCTGTGTGGCGAATGCAGTGAAAAGATTCGTATGTATATCGAAAACGACATGCAGGGTGGCCATTTTGAAGATTTTCCCGCAGTGGGGAACCATGAACCCGCCGTTTGATTGGTCTGACGACGAATACGTCGATCCGATCCGAGCAATTAAAGAAAAATACGAATACGGACACTATTCTGAAGCTATAAAATCGGACATACAAACATTACTGGCACGCATATCTTGGTACAAAAGCGTTTCCAAGGATATGTGTAGAACCTGCAAAAGCTACATGGAGGCATGTGAATGATAAACAAATTTAATATTGGTGATCGGGTGTACAGGGTAAACGACCCAGATGACGAGGGCGTTATTCTTTCTTTGGAGCCTTCGTATAACATTAAGTGGGATACGGGCACACAGACGTATATGACGCAGGAGAACGCACTACGGGCCGTCTCAGGGCCTTCTAAAGTCGTAGAGAACAAACAACATTGCGTCAAATGCGAAACAGTCGTTTGGCACAACATCAATAAGCGGCTTGGACAAACTTTTTATCGTTGCGTGCGTTGTGGAAATCGCAAAGGAGAGGTGGTCAAAAATGAAAAAATTTAAAACTTCTATTAAAATTTCTACAAAACAACTAAATCAACTTCACAACATACTTTACGCTGCTGAAAACTTCTTTCTTTCCGACCCCACGATGGAGCCAGACGTTAATCCAGCGGTGCATGAACGCTGTAAAGCCATTCTTTATGAAACTCTCAACCAATACTGGGGCCGTCAAAGCGAATTTTGTGCAAAATGCAACAAACTTGTGCAAGAACCAAAGACAATTGATAATCAATTGTACTGCGATCCATCTTCAATGCACCCTAGGCTTACTTGTTTTGAGCAAGAATGGATTGGGCGCCATTCAAAATGACCGAATCTTTCGGGTATGGTATTTATTTAACGGTAAAAAATTACGTCCCAGATTCAAATATGGTTATTTCCACGGAATACCAACTTGATGGAACTTACATTATAGCGGCACTTCCGTCCCAAATGATGGGACTTATGGAAAGCGGAAAAGACCTTGAGATTGAGATGGATACTCAAGATCACACCATAGATGGGGTCTATGAAGGTCACGAGCCCATAAAAATGACTGTAACAAGCTTAAATGTTGGAAAAAACTCTTCCGGAGGGCTTTTTGGGGTTATTTCTGGCGAAATTGCCTTAATTGACAGTTTGCCGTTTTTGCCAATGGAGCAACGGGGCGATGTCTATGAAAACGTGCTAAATGCCGGGTTTAGTGTTGTCTCTTCCCACACAACACTTGATAGTAACAAAAACACTCTTTACAATAGGTTACTAGAAGAGAACCTTGGAATATGACAATTCATCCTTCTTTGGTTTCTCGCGATTCGGAAGCAAGCATGAAGGTTTATTGGATTGTTACATACACAAAAGGTCTGTCGGTGGTCAAAGACGCGTCGCATGACATTTTTGAATCTCAAAAAGAAGCCAGAGAAGAAGCCATTAATCGCGGCGATGGCTGGCGTGCCGTTATTTTAAACCCAGAAGATGCTTTAATGGAACTTTCCAAACAGAATTTATTGCTTCGCAAGGAAAACCGCATTCTGCGTGAAGCGCTTGACACCGAATAAAAAACAAAAGGAGAAACGTGAAATTTTTTGGAGGAAACACTAGTCGCGCCGAATTTTACGGAATTGCTGTGCTCGTTGCTGCTATTTTTGGCGGGGGGCTTGCTGGAGCAGCAGCTTTAACGCCCGATACGACATCTCTCATCACGGCTAATACCGTTACTACTGTTATCAGATCTGATAACGTATCCGATACCACCACATCAGTAGATTTGGGAACAACAACCACGACTTCTGGTGGCCTTGTGGAGCATCCCGGATATACCCCGCCACCCGTCACCACAACTACCGCAAAACAGTATTTTGGGGCTCCCGTTCCGACCACAACACCCAAAACAATGGCCATTACTCCCAATGTTGTAGGCATGACGGTAGATGAAGCTATGGCACTCCTTCTGAGTTTAAACATAGGAGTAGGCACATGGTACGACTATTCGTGTGTAGGCCCACAATACCCCGATAGGACGATTGTACGACAGTCACCTCCTCCGGGTACGCCCATAGTGGCCGATTGGAACCCACTGACATATACGGGTGAAGGGTATGTTGAGGGGTGGATGCAGAGTCCACAGAGCGAGTGTTCTTATTGAGGGTAGGTCGGGCGGATGATCCCCTGGTTGCCCATCTAAATTTGAAAAATTTTTTTGGATGCTCCGCATCCTCTTGGGTAAAGGTTGTTAAAGGGTTTACTCTACGTGTTACCAGGATACAATATAAATACCGGAAAAGGCCAAATGTCAATATTAGGGGGGGCCAAGTGCCTAAGGAAAAAAACGTTAATATAAATATCGATGTCAAGATTGATCAAATTCTTGATGAATTGAAAAAAATTGCCGCTTTGCTAAAGCAACCCGAAGAACCTAATGGGTTTTTTTGGGAAGTGACGGGCAATGTTAAGAACGTAGAGGGGCCAAGTGGCGGGGGTTGCGGCAAAAATTGCGCATGTGGTAAGGGTTTTAACGAATAATCACTTCGTTTTGAGTTTCAATCCAAACCCTGGCACCACAAGACAATGGTTTGTCGGGCTGATAAACAACGCTTGCAACCACCTGGCCTTCTGAATCCAGTATATCCACCCTATCGGCGTAGGTGTTGGATTTATACGTCTTAACCGTTAATACGGGGTCCGTAGTTCCCTTTGTGGCGTTACGACGGATATTGTGCTGATTTACGTGAATTAATGTTTTCATGGCTCCGAGACTAGGACTTGAACCTAGAACCTACGCATTAACAGTGCGGTGCTCTGCCAATTGAGCTATCTCGGAAAATATTTATTTAGCGATTAGTGGTTTTTTTGATTGAATTTGAAGCCTTTTTTGCAGAAGCCGCTTTTGTGGCTTTTGTGGTTGTTGGGCGACGAGTTGCTTTTGCCGGAGTAACAGCCCCCAGAACCTTAGAAAGGTCCGCCTGAACCGCTGTAATATCAGCTTCAATTTTAATAATTTCAGCATTTGTTTCTTCTCGAAGTGTTTGGGCTGCGTCAAGCGTGGCGGTTAAAGTTTTCTTTACCCACGCCACCATTCCACCGACTCCAATCGTCAAAATGCCAGTAATACCACTAACTATGTTTGTTCCTGAACTCATTTTGTACCTCTTTCTTTCGTTTTGCAATAACTGCATTATACACTGATTTTTTTATCTTTGTCAAGTGTAATACTCGCAAAATACCCACAACGTGGTATACTTGACTTGGGTGGACCAAAGAAAGGTAAGATGTCGGATGAATATGGATGAAGAACAAAAAATTCTGGAAATTCAAGATAACGCTTCAAACTTGGCGGATGTTGTTTCGGGCGCATCCCCAAGCGCCGCTTTAACGGCAGTGGAACTTGCTCAAATGATCACACAAGACATTATGTGGCTTATCAAAAAAATTCGCGAACGCGAGAATGAAAAAAATCAATATAAAGAGCAATTGCAATTAGCACTTGGCGAAAAGAATTTTGATTAGTGAATTACTGGCTGCTGCATTTTTACATATTTTTTACAATTTATATTATTGTAGCAATTGTTGTTTTTTTGCGGTTGTTTCACCTGGCAACCAAATATAAATTAACCAATTCCGTTATCAAGTGGCGAAGAATTGTTTTACTTGATTCCCTCTCTTGGCCCTGGTATGTTATTTGTTACGGAGTTAAGGGATTCATCGATGAAATCAAGTGAGAGGAACACTGTAAATGAAGTTATTTTTGGTTGGCCCAAGGTTCGATCAGCCCCAAAGCAACTTTCCAGATTTTAAGCGCACGGCTGAATATTGGCGCAATCTTGGACATACCGTTGTCTCTCCCGCCGAGTTGGATGCCATGGAAGGTGCTCATTCAGAAAAGGGTTGGATTAAGCCTTTGGACGATGAATACATTAGCGACCTTTTTCGTCGAGATGTAAAAGAACTAACACAATGTGATGCTGTAATTCTTTTGGAAAACTGGAAAGAAGATGATCAGTGTCAGGTTTTGGCCGACATTGCCTTTCACTGCGACATGACAGCTTTTGAAAACATTGGCGAAGACAATTACTACCATGAACTTGATTACGAAAATGACGAAGAATATGAATTCTTTCCGGCAAAAGATGAATCAGGTTTTGAACCAGACACTCGCTTTTCCGACATTATTCGCAAAATGGAAGAAATGCACAATAAAAAACAAAAAGATTACGGCAAACAGGGCGACCCGTTTTGCAACGTAAGGGCATCAGAGGATTTTGGAATACCTGGATGGATTGGCTGCATTGCGCGTGGAAACGACAAAATGAAGCGACTTCAAAAATTTGCCAGGGGCGAAGAACTTGTAAACGAGTCGGTTGAAGACTCTTTCTTGGATTTGGCCGTTTATACGATTATTGCCATGATTCTCTTTCAGGAGTCAAATGGCACGAGTCAAAATTAAAACTGGTCCCCATAGACCCTCATCGCTAAGCCCGTGGTTTGCTCCTTTTGTGGATCTTTGGGGCGTTTACGTCGGGGACGGTTGCGTAACCGGAGCAGAACCGCTTGAGTGGAAAACCGTGCTGGCTCACGCCCACAATGACGTAGAAGACGAATGGTTTGGTTGGGTGTGTGTAGCCGACCCATACGACGTAATTACCACAAAAGGGCAACCCACTGTAACCCTCAAACACGAAATAGCCCATATCCTCTGCAAGAACGGAGGCCACACGGCGCTGTGGCGAACAGTTCTCGCTTCACTTGGGGCACCGGCGGAAGCTAAAAAATACGAAAGGAAACAAAATGGCAAATCCTGCCAAAGCCAAGGGGTCACAAGCGGAACGGGATTCGGCGGCGCTTCTTAGGGACGCAGGTTTTCAAAATGCTGATCGAGAATTTGGAGCCGGAAGGTCCGAAGATGTTGGCGATATACGAAATATTCCGCGCACGGTTATTGAGGTGAAGGCTGAAAAAGCCTTTAATCCATCGGGTTGGTTGGCAGAAGCCGAGTCTGAGCGAATTAACGCTGGCGCCGATTACGGAATTGTTTTTGCAAAACGACCTGGAAAATCCATGAAAGATGGATACTTCATTATGCGACTAGAAGATGGAATCGCCCTGCTCAGGGAGGCTATTTTGAGTGACAATACGTTGAGAAAACGCTTGGAAAGTTTATTGCAAGAAATATAAATTTGTTCATATGGTTGTAATCAGCCTTAATATAAACAATTCTTATTCAAAGTTATTTACGGAGGAAAAATGGCAAGAAAATTATCGAGAAGGTCGCAGCAAAGAATTGCCAAAAACCTTGCGCTGCTAGAGGCCATCAATACCCTTGCCGACTCTATTAGCGAAGAAGCCATTACTGACTTAGTGCGGCGAGATGCAATTGGCATTGGTCACGATGGTTTGCCAACTAATTCCATGCCAGAATTTTCCTCTGGCGGGGGATTCGGCGGGTCAAGCACCGAAACGGCAGCTTTGCGTGGCTTGCCTGGAACCAAGGGCGGCGCAGATGACTGGTCAAAAATTCAAAATAAACAATCAAATTCTGATGTTGTTCGGCATCAATTGAAAAAAATTGAAAACAATTTGCAAAATGCCCACAAAGCACTTAAAGAAGCCTCTTTTGAAATTAACAATATTAAGAAGAAAACTGAAGAAATAAAAGGACGCCAGGCATCAGCCCCATGCGATATTTGCGGATTGTATTCAGCGCAAAAATCGGGTTGGTGCATAAAGGATTATGAAGAATGGATTGAAGACGGACGGCCTGATCGCACCAAGTACGCGATGTGGCGGCGTCAAGACAAAAACTCCGAGGGAATGATTTTGGTTTCAAGAAAACCAACGGCAAGATCATAAACTTGACAATACGATAAAGACGACTAACATGACTAATTATAATAGGGAAACAAGTGTTCCGACCGATGAAGAACTTTTGCTCTGGGGTTGGACAACTAATCACATTTCCCATTTGAGGACACTTCCTCCAAGCTCTCAAAATGCTGTTCTTCAAGAATACATTAAGAGAATCATGGAAGACGGAGATTCCGACAATCTTGATTTCTGAGGGGAAGTCTTTTGCCTAACATGAGGGATTGGGACGAGGAGTTCTGGGATTTAACCGGAAACGAACCTCCCCAGGAGAACGAAACAGGCGATTTGGAGGGGATGCCGCACTTGGCCGTCATCGACCTAAGCACCGTTCCCGCCTATGCTGAATACGTTGAATTTTTAAAACGTAGAGAGCAGGCAGAAGCGTTGGAAAACCAGGTGATGCTCAACAACCTTCAGTCCAAAGCATTTCTCCAGGGAATTACAGCACTTTCCTTGATCGCTGGGGTCTTTCTTTCGTGCGGTTGGACAATATGGTACTGGATACATTGAATAAAAACCATAAAAACTGCGACGTGGCGCGATGCAAAGAAGCCGCCGACTATGCCCTTTATCCTGACGCCAGGAAGAGCGAGCAGTTGGCCGTGTTTTTGTGTTCAGAACATAGAAATATTGTTCTGGAGCACAAGAACAAAAAAGAGCATATGTACCGTGTCGCTTCTAGCTTCATAACTCAAAGCCTTGTCTAATTCACCTTTTGCAAAGTTTGCTGCTACTTCGGTCGTTCCTGACGCTGTAGACGTGTTTGAACTTCTTGGCTACGTCCCTTCTGAAAGGCAACAGGTTTTCCATGACGCCTCCCGCCAAAAAATCGACGCCATCCTCTACGGAGGTGCCGCAGGAGGTGGCAAAACAGCCGCTTTTATCATGGAGGCGCTATGGCTCGCTGCCAATTACCCAGGAATTCGTATTGGATGTTTTAGACGCTCATACCCGGAGCTTGAAGAATCTTTCCTCCAAGAGCTAGCCCGTAGGCAATTCGCCCGCCCGCTAGGGGCTACCTGGAATGCTACAAACAAAGTTTTAAAATTCCCCAACGGTTCAAGTATCAACTTTACTTATGCCGAAACGGTGCAAGATGCCTCCCGAATCCTCGGTGGTGAGTACCAAGCTTTCTTTATTGACGAAGCTGGCCAGATGTTGCCGCAAGTTATTGCCCACATCGAAGAGCGCCTTCGTTCTGGTAACAAATTGATCCCCGTTATAGGGCTTAGATTGGCTACCAACCCTGGTGGAGTTGGCCACCTTTCGCTCAAAAAGCGATTTATCAACCCAACCCGTCACGGAAAAGTTGTAGTAGAAGCAAAGGACGACAAGGGTAACCCCCTTGGTCAGACTGTAGCTTTTATTCCCGCCAAAGCCACAGATAACCCTCACTTGAATAAGGGTTATTTCAAGGTTCTCGACTCCATTCCCGACCCGCAACGTCGTGCAGCAATGCGTGACGGTAACTGGGACGCAATGGTTGGTCAGTTCTTTGAGCAATGGGATCGCTCCCGACACGTTGTCTCACAGTTTCCAATTCCAAAAGAGTGGATTAGGTACTGCGGCATAGACTACGGCGTCAGAGCGCCATTTGCGGCCGTCTGGGGGGCAGTCGACAACGACAAGCGTGTTTGGATTTATAGAGAGATTTACGCCTCCGGAATGTACGCAGAACAACAGGCAGAAGCCATTGTTGAAGCGGAAAAAAATGCCGGAGAACAAGAGGTTATTCGCGTTGCCGACCCCTCTATGTGGGGTGACCGCGGTACCCCGCTGTCTGTGTCTGACGTTTATGGTCAACAAGGCTGCGGCATAATGCAGGCAAACAATAACAGGATCAATGGTTGGGCACGCGTGCACGCTTTTCTTAACCCCGGTCCGGCCTGCTTGATTCACAGGGAAATGGGTTGGGACATGTGCCCAATGCTTCATGTTTTTGAAGAATCTTGCCCAATGTTTATAGAAACAATTCCCACGTTGCCTCGCAGTCAGGTAAAACCTGACGATGCAGAAACAAAAAATGTCGAAGACCACATCGCTGATGCGCTAAGATACATGTGCATGGAAATTGGAACTTTTGCATCACCAATTATTTACGATGACGAATCTTTTGCTAAAAACGCTCCAACTCGCGCAGAAACGACCATCATGGAAACTGCGAACGATCAAGATCAAGTGCCAAAAGTTGCCGGTATGTTTGTTGGTGATTTAAGCATGGAATCACACTTTTTGGAAGATTAATGTCAATTACTCGCTTTCTCAAAAACTTAGAAGAATCGTTTGCCGATGATGGGATCTACGAATCTACATCTGACGTACCCGGTAATCGTGCTGGTTTTCCAACAGGCATTCCTCTTGGTGGAGCCACTGAAGAAAATCCCGGCGAAACCCCAGTTGGTTCTGTCGTTGACCGCAAAGCGTACATGCGTCAACTGCTTCAAGCCTACCTTGCTTGCCCATGGGCGTCCACAAGCGTAGACGCAATTTCACGCACAAGTACTGCCGGTGGCTGCATGGTTGTTCCGACCAAAACGATTATGAGCCAGCACCAAGCGCCAGAAGCGCCTGATGAAGTTAAAAAAATTCAACATTTGCTTGATTTTGTTAACCCGCAGCAAGATATTCGTCAACTTATGCGAAGCGTTTTTACTGACCTTCTTGTCTTTGGCGATTCTTTTACTGAAGTTGTTTGGGAGGCAGGGCAACCGGTAGCCCTTTATCCTCTTGACCCAATTACCATTACGATTGAGGCAGACGAGCACGGTACGGTTACTAAATATAAACAAACGTCGGAAACCAACCGCCACGCTTCTTTTGATCCCCACGAAATCATTCACGTTAAATTTGATACTCCTGGTGACTCAATGTACGGCGTGTCTCCGACACAAAAAACTATTCTTTCAATCACCACTTGGCTTTTTGCTAAAGCTCTTATAAAAGACACAATGAAACGTGGTGATCCAATTCGTGCTCACGTTGACTGGCCAATGGCCCTCTCCGAAAATGAGCGCAAGAAATTGCAGCAACAGTACGCTATCCGCAACCTCGGAGCCCGAAACATAGGAAACCTCTTTGAGACAAAGGGTGGCGCTATCGTCAAGGAAATGGGTGTTAACCAAATTTCCAACTGGCAGTCGGTTCTCCAACAGTCCCGTGACGAAATCCTTTCCGGTTATGGTGTTCCGCCTTCTAAGGTTGGCGTGATTGAAGCCGGTAACCTGGGTGGCGGCACAGGAACTGCACAAGATAAAACGTTTAGAGTTAACACCTGTGGGCCAATTCAAGAAATTGTTCTTGAAAAATTTTCCTATGCCCTTCTTCAACAAGCTCACGGAATCCAAGATTGGGTTATCCGCTTTGGTGTTGTTGACTGGAGGGATGATGAAGTCATTGAAACAATTCGTGATCAACGTATCCGAAACGGTGTTTGGACTCTTAACAAGGCTCGTGCGGATGTTGGAGAACCTCCGGTAGAGGGTGGCGATGATGCCGTTCTCGTTGACCGACAAAACATGGTTCTTTGGCAAGACCTTAATGACCTTTCGGCTGCCAACCTCGCTGCTGTTCAAGCTCAGGGTGTTCCGATAAACAATCCCCAATCGGCAAAATCTCCCGATGCGGGAAAAGTTCCTAGTGACGTTCCGGCAGACAAAGCGCCTGACGCCCTAAGTGGTATCAAGTTGCAGTCACCCCTAGCGGTGCCAGCGCCCCAAAAACCTGATGCAGAGGGATAAAGTGTCGGAAAACGAAACAACCAATTTAGAGATTCCGATGGGCGACCCTGCCCCGCAACCAATTTCAAATACCAACGGACCACTTACAGCAGCAAAAGCGGCTGCATTGGTCGATAAAGTTGTAAGTTAATGGCTTGGGGCAGTGCTGCCCAAAAAGCAGCAGTCAGCAAAGCTGCCGCTGCGGATCATGCGCTGCACGGCGCAGGTCATCTTACAGCGGCGCAATTGGCAGCAAGTAGAAATAATCTTTCAAAAGCTCGTGCTAAAAGGGCCAAAACCCGCCACAAAGCAACTTTAAAAAATCGAAAAAGACCCCACTCCTTGGGCCACGGCCCAATGGGGTTTCATTCTTTAGGTTTTAAACAAAAAATAAAATTTAATTACAAAAGACCAACTGGAAGACAAGCAAAATTTCATTCAGAAATTTCTCCGGGTGGTTATAACAGGCGTACAGCATGGCGAAAAGCCAATAAACATACATTCAGAAAAGTTCTTCACAAACGCAAGCCAAAGCAAATTCGAATCAGCCACTGGTCTGGAAACCGAAAACGCATTAGGCCGCGCTAGACCAAAGGAATTTACATATGGGAAACCGCGCAGCGGTGGTTCGAGGAGTGTTTCTTACTCCTGGAGTCTCCAAAAACAAGCGCCTTTATACGGCAGAAAACATTAACAAGGCAGTCGCTCGGATGCAGCAACAACTGACATCACCAAGCGGACTCCCCTTGACAATGGCCACAAGCCATGGCGCTGCATACAATGACGATGCGCTTTCAATGGTTGGAAGAGTTACTAGCGTTTTTCAAGACGAAGAAGGCAAAGCTCATTTTGAAGCCGACATTGCCAACACTTCACAGGGACGTGACGTTGCTACCCTTATTGAAGGTAAAAGCCCGTTCTTAAAATCAATCTCCATACGTGGAGAATGGCTAACCGACCCCAAAACCGTTGAACACGAAGGTCAAGAGGTTGTTACCGCCGATGATTTTGGAGTTTCTGGCATTGATTTTACTTCTCGCCCGGGTGTTCTTGGAGCCAACATCGAAGACGTAGAGCGCGTTAACGAATCTGCAAATCTTGACCCACACATGATTTTTGAATCTTTTACCGAGTTCGAAGTTTCTGACTTTGAAACACCTCGTGAAGCTGTTATTTCAGTTCTTGATTTTAAAGAAAAGTTTTCAGAGTTTATTGAGAGCCTTGAGGAAATCAACGAGGCCGATAGCACTCCTTACGGTGACGTTTCTTACGCTGACCCTGGATACCAGGCAGACAAGAAAAAGCGTTACCCGATCAACACGGAAGCACATGTTCGTGCCGCATGGTCCTACATCAACCAGGGCAACAATGCCAGCCAGTACAGCGCAGCTCAATTAAAGCGCATTAAGGGCCGCATTAAATCCGCAGCCAAGAAATATAACATCGACATCAAAGAAGAATATAACCAATTTCTTAATGAATTGCAAGAAATTATTGAGTCCTGGGTTGGTATTACTGTCGATAACGGACCTGCAACCATTTCTGTCAATGGTCAAGCAGCAGACCCAACGCAATTGCGTGATCTGATTAATCAGTTGGCCGCTACGGCCACTGCTGCTTTGACAGTTCTTGATCCTGACCAGGACGGGGACATTGACAATGTTGACATTGACGATGTTGACTACAAAAGTTCTGATTCTGACGAGGAACCTATTGCCGACATCCTGCGTCACGACAAAGGCCATGACGAATGGCACGCTATGCACGGTGACCCACCGTGTAAGAGCGAAGCCGATTGCGCCGCAATGCGTGCCAGGTACAAAGCAGAAGCAGAAATAAAGAAAACGGACGACAACAACATGGAGGGCGTTCCTAGCGATGCTGGAGATGCCGCCATGTTCTGTTCATCTTGTAATTACTCCCTTCCGGATGGAGTAACGGCTTGCCCCAAATGTGGGGAATCCATTATCACCAAAGAATCGCAACCGGGCGATTCAACCGAGACTAAGGAGGCCCTTGTGGCTGACACAGAGAACGTCGCGGAAGCAGTGACGGACGAGGTGCCCGAGGTGCCTGCCCGATCATTGACTGAAGCAGACTTAAAAGCACTTGCTGGAATGATTGCAGAGGCAACCGCCGCTGCTATTTCCGCAACGCAAGTTAAAGAAGAAGAAGAAGAGGCTCCCGCCGAAGAACCACAAGCAGCAGAAGAAGTTCCCGAAGAGGAGCCAGAAGCCGCCGCTGAGGAAACTGAAGTAGAGGCCGCTGAGAGCACCCAGGAGGGTGATATGGCAGAATCATACAGCGCAGAGGACCTCAAAAAGGCCGTTGCGGAAGCACTTGACACGTTCAAGGAAGAAGTCACCGAAGCTTACCGTGAAAACGGAGCGCCTCGCAAGGGCCTCGTTTCCAATGAAGTAGCAGACGAAGACGTTGAGGAAGCATTCTCAGCCGAGCGCCTTGCGAAGATGGGAACCAAAGCATTTCGTGAATCACAATACGAAGCATGGGGCAACGTTCCATTCTTCCAGCAACTCTGGGGCCGTGCAGACGGTAACCAGCAATTCTAATTAACCCTTTCTATCAGGAGATAAAAATATTATGGCTACAGACATTCAAGAGGCTTTAACCGCTGCTGGCGCAGCGCCTCTAGTATCAAAGCGAATCTCGCCAGTACTCGTAGAGTACCAGCGTCGTTACGCTCCGCTCGTTGCATCACTTCCTTCAACGAAGTGGGATTCAACGGTTTACTACTTCAACAAGCGAGTCACCCTTCCGGGTGGTGGGTTTGTGACCGACGGTGGCGCTTACAACCAAGGCGTGCCTTCGTCCTCAAGCTACAACCAGGAAAACTTCCAGGTTCGTTTGCTCCAAAGCATCGGTGCTGTTACCGGTTACGCTCAGGCTGTAACTCGTAACCTCATTGGTGACTTGCGAGCCCGTGAAATCGAGGGCGCTGCCCGAGGTCTTTACTGGGACATGGAGACTGCCCTTCTTTGGGGTTCGGAAGCCGCCACTTCGGCCGGTGCTGCTCCTCAGTTCGATGGCCTTGACGTCATCTGCTCGGCATTCTCAAACTCAACTTATTCAACCACGGCATCTTTGAACCCTGGCGTTGGTGGCGGTGCCATTGACAACTACAACGGTGCTGGACCTGGTGGATGGGCTGGCGCTGCTGGCAACAAATGGATTGATGGTCAAGACCAGAACGCCATTGACGCCGCTGGTGCAAACCTGAGCCTTGGTGGGCTTGACCTCATTATTGACCTTGTTGAGTCCAACGTGGCTGAGCCTGTTGAAAATAACGAGTGGATGTTCCTTATGTCTCCTTCGGCAAACAGCCGTTTGAGCCAGTTGCTCATCAACCAGCAACGATTCATGGACCAGGTGGAAATTGCTCCTGGACTTATCGTTCCCACCTACCGTAACATTCCGATTGTCAAATCGTCATTCTTGTCGCCACGTACCAACGTGTTCGGCACCGTGACCGCTGCGGCATCGTCTTCTACGGTTGCTGGTACCCCCGCACTGACCGCTTCGACTGCGTATCACTACAAGGTTTCGGCTGTGATGTCACGTTTCGGTGAAATCCAGGCTTCGTCTGACTGCACTGCTACGACTGGTTCTTCCAGCACGTTGGCAATTGCTTTGACGCTTCCTAGCTCACTCGTTGGCCCTGAGGGCTCAAAGCCTACGCACTACAAGGTGTTCCGCGGTTCTTCTACTACTAATCAGGTTTTGATTGGTATGGTTGATGCTTCTTACTTTGACACGAACGGCGTGCTTCGCACGACAACCACCATCGTGGACAGTGGAACCGGACTTGCCCCTTGGGACACGTCTAACGCTCCCAACAGCAACACCGTTGGCTACTTCTACCCCAACGCTGGCATCAAGCCTTTGTCCGGTGGACTTCAGAGCGTTTACCTCATGTCGCGTGACCCGAACTTCATCGTTCGACCTTACGTGCGTGAAATGCAGCCCGTCAACATTTACCCGACTACGGCTAGCCCGGACTCGTTGCCATTCGCATTCGTTGCGGACACAACGCTTGCCGTTCGTGCGCCTAAGTACATTGGTCGTCTTGCAAACGTTGTCGCAGCGCTGGACAGCACTGCTGGTAACGGCGTCCTGCCGACCAACAACTCTTACTCGCCTAACTTCATTGTTGACTAATTCAATCCAATAAGTTAGAAGTAAGAAAGTAGTCGTTTGATCTGGGGTGGGTATTGGTCCCCTCGTTCCTCCACCAATGCCCACCCCGGTCACCCTATCTAATCTAAGGAAAATATGCTTGTAGCATCTGACAGTATTTGTGGAGTTGCCGGATTTGAATGGAAAATTGTTGGAGATAAAGGAGCCATTGAGGTTCCCGATTTTCTCGGACATGACATCATTTCTCGTGGTACTCAGTTTTGGGCCGTTGACGGAACAAAGCCAGCCCCCAAACCAGAACCTAAGCCAGAACCTAAGGTTGAACTTCAGGAGGACGAATCAACGGGTGACGATGTTGAAGATGCTTTAAACGCATCAAATGTTGGAATTCGTAAATCCGCACGCGCTCGTAAATCAACCAAGGAGTAACCATGCCTAATACGGGGTCCAATTATTCAGACCCTCTGGCATTGGCTACGGTCAGCGACCTACAACTCCGTTTTCCTGAAGTTGTATCCGGCATTGAGCCGAGCGTCCTTGCTGATATTTTAGTAGAGGCCACTTCGTTTATTGAAGACAACACCGGAAGGCGTCTTGCTCCATTTACAAATCATATTTGTGAAGAGCGACTTTTTGGCATTTCTCCCGACGAATACGGTGACGTTTCTGCCGATATGCCTATTGATATTTATGGATCACTAGGTATTTCCAAAGCAGCAGCTTTGGGTGCTAGCGACTTGGTTCGTCATCTTTGGCTTGACCAGTACGCTCCGTTTTACCCAGAACTTTGGACTTATAGTATTTCATCAATGCGTATTTTCCGTACTTACGGAGATTATCAAGACATTGATTTTAATCACGGAGGAATTCTTGGTCCTAACGTTACTGACGGTCATGTTTGGTTTCGCCTCGGTACTTTTATTCCTGAAGGCTCATTTGTCAAAGTAGTTTATTCCGGCGGATACACCCTTGGGGTGCCCCCGGCACTTCGTCGTGCTTGCCTTTTCCAAGCCATTAAATACGTTATTTTGGAGTGTGAACCCCAGATGCGTTCTTCTATGGACCTTAAAGAAATTGAAGCCTCAGTAGAAATGAACATCATTAACTGGGTTCGTGGCTAGTGAGTCAAGGAACTGGTGCCGGTGGAGAAGTCAATATTGACTTTACCGATAACGGAACAATTGATGGAGTAGTTGTTAATCTTACTGTTTATTCTGAAAGAATGAGCATGGTGGGAATGGCAATGAAAATGGCAGCGGCGGAATACACCGCAATGGTCGAGCGATCTTTTGCTAACAAGCAAGCTCCCGATGGGGCCAAATGGGAACCCCTAGCTAAAACAACAGTTGATGACAGAATTGCTCGTGGTTATGAAGGAACTGATCCCAGGCTTGTTCGAGAAGGAACCCTCAAAAGAGAAGTTCTTGGTAAATTTCAACAACTTACCGCATCGGTGGGTCCAAATCTAACAGCTTTTGAATTAATTATTGACGTTCCGTCGCCAAGTAGTGGCGTTAACTATGCCGCCGTAAACCTTTATGGAGGCGCAGCTGGCGAAACTCACGGCGGAACCCCTGCACGACCGTTTATTCCGATTGATGTGAGAATGACTCAAATTCTTGATTACAAGGTTCGTGGCTGGATAGCGGGAGAATTGGTAAATAATGGTCCTGCTCAATACACGGCTTATGACGCGACGTATGGATAAACCAAATGAGCAATAACGCAAATACTCCATGGTGGACCAATTGGGACACTTCATACTCCTCGGACGTTTATGGTCCTATTTTTGGTGGTAACAGCGTTCAAGAATCCGTTTACAATACTCTTGAAAAATGGCTTCCTGCCTACATCGCTGAAACGAACCGTCAACTTGGTGGAGATATATTACAAGTTGTTCAAGAGTATCGGCATCGACCAGAATATCGAACACTTCCCAAAAACGTACAATGTGCTATACTGGTTATAGTGCCAGGTACTGCGGGTACTCCCAAGAATTATCAAGAATTTACGCGTGCCAACTGGAAGGTTGAAATAGATGCTTTTATCTATGGAACCAAAGATTGGCAAGAAACGCAAGCTTTAACTTCCGCCTACGCTGCCTGCATTCGTACTTGCATTGTTCAGCATCGCGACCTTGGCGGGTTTGCCGAAACATCCAAATGGATGGGTGAAACGTACTACGAAGGCGAACATTCCGCTACCCGAACTACCGGAATGGCAAAAATCAACTTTGAAATTACGGTTGGAAATAACGTAACTCCATTTGGCGGCACTCCGGTTGCCGGATATGAAGCCCTTGGGGTTTCAACCGACCCCTCCGTTTTGCCACCTGCCGATGCTCCGTACTCAAGTTCGGCACATATCACAGTCTCTAAAAAAACTTAAGAAGGAACATTAATGAGTGAAAAAATCTCAGTTGTAGTTCAAACTTCGTACATCCTTTCAGACGACGAGGGTCATACCTTGATTCCCGACGGGACTGCGTATGAAGTTGTAAAAACTTTTAGAATCCAAGAATACCTAAATGATGGACAATTAGTTCAAGTTGATTCAACGGTTACGCCCCCCCAGGCGTCTGAACCCGTTGTTAATCAAGAAGTAAAGTCCTTGCCCAAATCCAAAGCGCGCACAAGCACGCAAGAACAGGAGAACTCTAATGGCTAACGCCCCTGGAGTTAACGTAACGGTTAACACCCCCGCATCCAGCCCAATTACCAATAACCCCACGGGTACTTGGTACGTCACCGGCATCACCGCTGGTGGGCCTTCGGGAGTTGCTGTTCCGGTTAACTCAATTCAAGACCTTAACACTTATTTTGGCACTTATGTAAATAGTGCCGTTACCTCTCGCACGTCCGCTAGTGCGGTTCTGTACGATTCTCTGGACGTTTATTTCCGTGAAGGTGGCATTCGTGCGTTTGTTTCAAGCGTCGTTGCAACTGGCGGAACTGCGGCCACCGCCACAATCACTGGTTCGGGAAGCGGAACTTGGCTGACCCTTACGGCAACTGGAAAGGGAACGTGGGCCAACTCTGCTAACACAAGTCCCGCTGGTTTAATTGTTACAATTGCAGCAGCAGGAACCAACGGGTACTCGTTGACCGTTGCTTACAACGGTAATCAAATTGGTCAAACTTCTCCTCCCTTGTTTACCGCAACGGATGCTGTTAATTGGATCAATTCTCTTGCGGTTCCTGGAGTTTTGTTTACGGCGGTTGCCGGTTCCGGAACTGGTGTTCCAAACCCAGCAAGTGTGTATTTCACAAGTGGCGCTGACGGTTCTGTTGCCGAATCCGACTGGACAACCGCTCTTAACGCGTTTTTGGCCGCTTACGGACCTGGACAAGTTTCTGCCCCCGGTCATACCACAACCGCTGGATGGCAAGCCCTTGCCAACCACGCACTGGCCAATAACCGAGTTGCAATTCTTGACGCCGTTGATGGCGCATCCGCCGCGACCCTTACGGGCGCTGCCGGTTCTGCGGCAATTCAAGTTGGCGGTTCTGCCGCAGCTACAGACTCCTCCTATGCGGCAATGTTTGCCCCCTGGGTTAAGGTTCCCGGAATTGCTAGCACGCAACCAAATGTAACTTCACCTACGTTTTCCCGTATTGTTCCCCCTTCCGCAATGGTTTGTTCAAACATTGCTGCATCTGACGCAATCAATGATGCAAACGTTCCTGCGGCCGGTGTTCAAAACGGTAGTTCTGCATACGCAACTGACGTTACAACTACTTACTCAGCAAGTGATAGGGCAACCTGTAACAATGCTGGTGTTAACTTAATTCGTAACATTAATGGCACGGTTGCGGTTTATGGGTTCCGTAGTCTTTCTACGGACACTAATTGGATCATGCTTAACAACGTTAGGTTCCGTATGCAAATTGTGCGTGACCTTGATGTAATTTCTGAACCGTTTGTGTTTGCCGAAATTGATGGAAAAGGTCAAATCTTTGCTCGTCTTGCCGGTGCGCTTTCGGGTCAGTGTCAAAATTACTGGCTTCGTAACTCAATTTACGGAATCAACCCAGAAGATTCCTTCACGGTTAACTGCGGTCCTCAGGTAAACACCCCTGCAACTATTGCTTCCGGTGTTCTTAATGCTCAAATCAACCTTCGCATGTCTCCCCAGGCAGAGCAAGTGTCGATCACTGTCACCAAGTACCTGTCTTCAGCAAGTCTTCCCTCGTACTAATCCGCAAACCTCAAAATAACTAGGAGATATTATGGCCGTTCCTGACGGGCGACACTTTTTCGGTTCCGAGCAACAGTGGCTTGTAAGCCTCAACGTTGGCGGAGTGGACTATGGCGTATTTGACACCTTTACTGGTGGCGATGTCACAGCCCCCTCTGTTAAGCACCGCCCAGGCGGCATGGGACCAGAAGTGACCTACAACTCGCTTCCCGCATATTCAGATGTCATGGTTGGGCGCGTTTACAGCACCCAACGTGACCACGCAATCATTTCTGCCCTTCACGGGCAGGCCGGTCGTCAACTTGCAAGCATCACGCTTCAGCCGCTTGACGACAATGGCACCCCATGGGGATCACCCCGTGTTTACCAGGGTAGACTTATTGGTATTAAAGACGGAAAAACTGACTCCAACAGCAACGCACCTCGTGTTTTTGAGGTAGACATTTCGGTGGAGACAATCAGCGGTTAATAACCAATTGGTATTAAAATTAAAAATAAGTGAGAGGAACACAAATGGTAGAAATTAAAATTGAAAACGGCGCCGAAGGTGCTGAAGTCGATATTGACGTTGAAGACGATGCTCCGTCTTGGCCTGAACCACGTTTGGATTCAGAATTTACGGGCGATGAAACACCACTGTTTGAACTAAAGAGCCGCCGTGAAAAGATTGCCAACGAATTGGTGCGATCTTTTCAGGTTTCTCGATGGGAAGACCCTGAAGTTTATTGTGAAGTTTCAATTATTGAACCTTCAGCATTAGCCAAGGCGTTGCAAAAACGTGAAAAGCAAAAGAATCGCAAAGATGATTGGGTTGCTTGGGCGTATTGCGACATTTTGGCTCCTTCGTGCAAAAACGTTTATGGCATTATGAACGATGATTTGGAAACCCGTTATTCGCTTCGTAAAGGCGATCCGACGGGTAAGCCAACTATGGTTGACCACGATTTGGCGCGAGCTCTTGGGCTTGACCCCAATGAAGTAAGCGCTTCAGAAACTTTTAGGAAATTGTTCTTTTCGGAGGGCGACCTAATAGATTTTGCTACCAAAGTGTTCCGATGGAGTTCAATTGTCGGGGAAGAAGCTGACGAAACTTTCTAGAAGCCCTGGAAAGTGATCCCATGGTTCAACTTGCCGCAGACGCTATACGTTTTGGCATGGACCACACTTTAATTATTGACCGGGGCAAAGAGGATTTTTTGCTTAACATTGCAATTCTTAAAAAAGTAGCAGTGGATAGAGCGGAAGAAAAAAGAGATGAAATTGAAGCTCTTTCAAAATTAATAGCAGGAGAATTGTCACAGATCATGGGGGCAGTATTTAGATAACCGCACAGTTAAACCGATTGTGACGGAGGCATATCAGCCGTCGCTCTTTTGGAGCGGCGGTTTTTGCCTTTTTAAGAAAGTTTTATGGCACCAGAAAATATTGAAGTAAACATATCCCTTACGGGCGCTCAAGCAGCGGTCGAACAGATTAGGGCTTATATTGACGAATTGGCAAAAGCCAGTGAGGTCCAGGTTGAAACTGGTAAAACTGCGAAATCAGCCGCAGATGGCATTTCCACGCTTGCGGCCGCTAGTGACAAGGCTGCCAAATCTGCAAGTTCCAGTGCTAAGGCCATGGGCGATCAGGCAAAAGCCATGGGGGGAATGGCCGCAGAGGGAGACAGGGCGGCCGCAGCCGCCGAAGCCCTTGCATCGGCGGAAGAAAAGGCAATTGCCCCAACTCGTGCTCAAACCATTGCTTTAGAAAATCAAACAAGAAGTCTTCAACTTCAGATTACTGCCGCCGAAGAGGCGATGGCAAAAAATCAAAAATTTGCAGAAAACTTTGCCTCGAATGCTCCCAAATTAACAAGAACAGCCATGTACGTTACCGCCGGTGTCGCCGGTTTGGCGTACGAAGGCATCAAGCAATACATGGCATTCAATCAAAAAATGACACAAACGTTTACTCAAGCCGGTGTCGCTTTTGGTAAACAAAAAGCCCTTACTCAAGATATGGCAAACATTGCCAAAAACACGGGCAGAAATTTTAACGACGTAGCGGACGCCCTTTATCGTGTTGCTTCTGCAACCGCTGGTATGAATCAAGGCAAGGGCGCAACCACGCAACAGTTAAGCAACCTGGTTCAACAAACACAAAACCTTGCTGTTCTTGGTAATCTTACTCCAGGCGCTCAGAGCGAACAAGCGGCTCGTATTATGGGTTCTGTCGCTAACGCTGGTATTGGGGGACGCAGTAGTAAGGGAATTGCGGCTCAAGTTAACGCAATTGTTGGTGCCGGTGATATTAGAATGTCGGAATTAATTACGGCCCTTGGTCGTGGTGTATTGACATCTGGAAAAACAGTAGGACTTAACCTTAAGCAAGTTGGTGCCTACATTGACCTTTTGACTTCTCGTGGTACCACTGGTGCATCTGCTGGTACTTACGTTGCTCACGCATTTCAACTTCTTGCTGGTTCTACCGCTCAAGCTGCAAATTGGCAAAATGCAATTGGGCTTCAGGGCGGCGAAATGATTAACACCATGAAGCATCAGGGTTTAAATGCTGCGGTTCAAAAACTTTATGCTCACATGCAAAAACTAGACGCAACTCCCGCAAATATTAAAATGATGCAAAA
>JGI26470J50227_1000261_pt1 | contig 23403 bp, 29 predicted proteins | sample FreactTroBogLake_FD_50227 | JGI IMG/M metagenome (IMG submission 50227) | reverse complement strand
GGGGGGGGCAAAGGACCTCTAATTAGTGAGGACATGAGCCTTACTTTGGCTACCGGCAACGGTCAAGTTTTGATTGAACCACAAACCGTTTTTGGTCAGACCGGCTTTGCCAAATACTCGGAAGACCAAGTGACCACGCTGGCCGCATCAACTCACAAAAGACCGGAAGACAATGTCGTGGTTCGTGAAAGTAATTAGGTCGGGAGCCAGAGATGCTGACGGAAACCTGCCAGCCGAAGTTTGGCGTGAGGGGGGGGTAGTGCCTACTCTCAATGTCTTTGACAACACCGGCGACAGCAGAGCGACCGTTCTAATTTTCGACACCGGATCGCACGGTGACGGCATCAGAATCTCGGAACAAGTTGTACCAACGCTACAAGCCCGAATGGGTACTGGAGGAAACAATACGCCTATGGTCACGCACCCAATACAAGGCAACGCAATAGGTCGAGAGCCTGAGCATGGCCCTGGCGGAAAAGGCTTTGGAGATGAGACAGACCCAATGTTCACGCTGACCAAGACGGACGTGCATGGCGTGGCGTATCCAATAAACACTTTGACTTTAGGCGGGAGGCCTGACCCAGTGAATGATGCAAGAATGACTCTAGGTGTAGGCGAGGATGGCGACCCTCAGTTCACCATCTCTGCCAACCATCCGCACGCAGTTGCAACACCACCAGCAGTAGTACGACGCCTTACTCCAGTTGAGTGCGAGAGGCTTCAGGGCTTTCCGGACAACTGGACAGAGGGCCAAGCAGATAGCCACCGATACAAGCAGATGGGAAACGCCGTTGCCGTGCCAGTAGTGGAGTGGGTAATGGCCCGGCTGGTCGAGCAGGACAGGATTAAAAATCAATGAACCAGTTCGACAAAATCCTCGACCAAGTAAAAGAGCTCCACGCCGCCAAGCAACGAGACTACGGTCGCCCGGGTGATCCGTTCCACAACGTGCGCCAAGGCGCAGAGTTCGCCGGGCTCGACGACTGGGTCGCCGCAATGATAAGAGCGCAGGACAAGATGGGTCGGCTGTCACTGGTCGCACAAGGCGGCACGCTGACCAACGAGGGAATTGAGGACTCGTTCATCGACCTGATCGCTTACACCACAATCGCACTTTGCCTCTACCGGGAGCAGACCCGAGCAGAGCACCCGAGCCAAGGAAACCGCTAATGCTGACCGTCGACAGGATCCAAACCGGAATCGGCCGAGAGATGAAAATCCTCGAGGAGCTCGTCGAGGAGATGCGTGAAGCCGGCGATGAAGCAGCTCGAGCTGAAGTGGCATACAAAACCGCCTACGCCCAGTCCCGGCTCTCAATCCGAGCACTACACGGCAAGCCCACCGTCGACTTCGTAGAAGCCGCAGCCACCGTCGACTGCGCCGACCAACATCTAGCCCACCTGATTGCGAGCAACCGCATGACGACCGCCCGGGAGGCACTGAGAGCCGCCCAGAGTCGCCTTGACGGCTGGCGATCGCTAATGGTGACCGTCCGAGCAGCCGGAGGCTAAACAGTCCTTGCTTGGTGTCACAGGCACCGAGTACGGTTAAAACGCTGGACAACCAGCCCAAAAAAGAGGAGCAACAAATGAACAAGCACTGCAAGGTCGTAGTCAATGCGACTGAAATCACCAACGAGGAGTGGCTCGAGTACCGACGCCAAGGCCTCGGAGGATCCGATGCCAGCATCGTCGCCGGCATCAACGAGTACAAGAGCCCATACGCACTGTGGGCTGAAAAGGCCGGAATCGTCGAGTCCGAGTTCAAAGGCAACAAGGCAACCGAGTGGGGTCACAACCTCGAGCGTGTCGTCGCAGAGCAGTACGCCCGAGAGACAAACAGCTCGGTGGTCTGCTTCCCGGCAATCCTTGCCAGCCTCGATCGCACGTGGCAGCAAGCCAACGTGGACTTCTTCATCATGCGCCACGACTACAACAACGCCTACCCAGCCGGGTACGTGACCGACGTTGAAGCGAGCTCACTGTGGTTCAGCCGACTTCCCGAACCAGAGGCCATCCTTGAAATCAAGACCACCGGAATCGCCAGCCGAGGAAACGCCAAGGGCTGGCACTACGGACAAGTGCCTGAAGCATACGAACTGCAAGGACGCCACTACGCCAGCGTGACCGGGATCACAAAGGTCGTCTACGCCTGCCTAGTCGGCGGCGAGGGATTGGTCATCCGAGAGCGTGAGTACAACCAAGAGCAGCTCGACTACCTCAACCGCATCGAGGAGGAGTTCTGGAACGGCGTGCAGTCACAGACACCACCAGACATGACCGGGTACGACTCGGACTTCACCACGCTCAAGGCGCAGTTCCCAACTCACGAACCCGACGTGGTCGTAGAGACCGACGAATTCGGACTCGACATCTACAAGGAATTCCTGCAAGCCAAGGCAATCGCCGACGAGGCTGAAGCCAAGGTGAAACTAATTAAGGCGCAACTGGAGCTCATGATTGGCGCAGCAGAAGCAGTCGCCTACGACGGCCGCACGCTGTTCACCTACAAGGCGACGGCACCGGGAACCACGATCGACACCAAGGCGCTCATGGCAGACCACCCAGAGCTTGCAGCCAAGTACACCAAGCCAAAGCCCGGGTACCGAGTCCTCCGCACCAAAGAGGAGGCGTAATGGCAAACATCTACAGAGAGTACATCTACTTCGAGCAGACACGGACAACAATGGCATTTGGCGTCGACCGGGTCAAAGAGGACAGGTGGACGGTGTTCGCCGGGCCGATGACGTGTGGCACGTTTCCAACCATGAAGCGAGCCTACGAGCAACTTGCAACGGTGATCGGTAACGCACTGGCCTCGGGAGGGGAACTGACCGACCTCAGAGAGAACTCAAAATGGCAGAGTTAAAGACCGGAGTCTGCCAACACTGCGGAGAGGACATCCATGAGATGGAGCCCGGGCTGTGGATACACACCGAACTCGAACTACACCGGTGCCTCGCCGAAACATGCGCCGAACCGTCAACGACGATAAAGCGCAAGCCACAAGAATCCTGCTGGCAGTTCTCGGACAGAGCGTATGCTGAACTGCACAGGTGTCCGACCTGCAACCAGTTCCGACCCGACCTAAGCCAGCCCTGCAACCACTGCGGCGAACTAGATGGAGACAAAAAATGACCGAGGAGTGCAAGCACGTCCAGCTCATCGAGACAATCAACGGCGAGATAATCGAAAGGCCATGGTTCCGGATATTCTGCCCGGACTGCGGAAAACGAATCGAGCCACCCGGGCCAACCCGACCATTCCGACTGCGACCGGATCAGCGATGAAATCACTAATACTTATTGGAGACGCTAGAAACAAACTGGCAGAACTGCCAAAAGAATCAATCCAAACATGTGTTACCTCTCCACCATACTTCGGATTACGAGATTACGGTGAAGCCAATCAGATAGGGCTGGAGGAAACCCCAGAAGCTTACGTAAAAGAGATAGTCGAAGTGTTTAAGCACGTAAAAGAGGTGCTTGCAAGTGACGGCACGCTATGGCTCAACCTCGGAGATACTTACAGCAAAGATGGGAACCTCCTAGGCATACCGTGGAGAACAGCACTTGCGCTGCAAGACGACGGATGGATACTCAGGTCAGATGTAATTTGGCAAAAACCAAACGTAATGCCAGAAAGCATCAAAAACCGACCAACCAAAAGCCACGAACATCTATTCCTATTTGCAAAAAACAAAAAATACTTTTATGATGCCGATGCAATCAAGGAACCGATAAGTGCGGTGAGCCTAGCCCGATCAAAACGCAAACTTCACACCGATCGTCCAAGCACAAAAACAAGTAACGGAATTCACGTTGATCAGATGGGCGACAGATTTGTAAATCCAAAAGGTAGAAACAAGCGTGACGTGTGGACGATACCGACAGCTTCATTCAAAGGCGCACACTTTGCTGTAATGCCAGAAGCGCTGGTAGAGCCATGCATTTTGGCTGGCAGTAAGCCGGGCGACACGGCTCTAGACCCATTCACGGGATCCGGAACAGTGGCCATAGTGGCAAATAAAAATGGACGCAATTTTGTAGGCACAGAATTGAGCGCCGAATACGGAACCATTGCAAAAGAACGAATTTCAAAGGAAAACATAGAAAACAATCAAATAGAGGTAAAACCATGACCACGTTTGAATACGAGGCACGTTGCCCGCTCTGCGGCAAGACGACGACGTTGACGCTGAACCGAGGAGCGTTCAACCACTGGCGCAACGGCCGCAACATCCAAAAAGCATTCCCCGAGCTCACAAACGACCAGCGAGAACTACTCCAGACCGGAATAGACTCGGACTGCTGGAACCGCATGTTTCCGGAGGAGAGCGAATGAACCCCATCATCATCATCTTGGTCATCTGGGCGCTGGCAGTGATGGCAATCAGGAGGCCGGAATGAATTACGCCGATCGAAAAGCACTGCGAACCAAGCACCGCAGCTGGGGAGACAACTGTGTCCAATGCGAAACACCAGCGCCATGCGACGCCACCCAACTGTTGGACTACCTCGACCTAGTGGAACCAATGCCATCAAGCATCAACTGGCAGGGAGGAAAATAATGGGAGCCAAACTAAATGAAGCGTTCGTTAGGATCCAAAACGAGACCCGGCACCACACCAAGCTCAGCCAAACTCGGGGAGACGCCTACGAGACAGGCTTCGCCAACGGCTTTGCTGAAGCACTTCGCATCGTGGCAGAGATAAGAAACCGATGACCGGCCTCACCCTGTTCTCAATTGCCATCATTCTGGTCTACCTCGACTACGCCCGGAGAGTCCGATGACTGTCGTGGCCGCAATCGTGACGCCCGACGGCTGTTGGATGGGATCCGACAGTCTCGCCGCCGACGAGGACATCAGCACCACCACAGCCTCGCCCAAGTGTGGAAAGTTTGGCAACCTGCTCATTGGCTTCTCGGGCAACTGGAAAGCCGGGCAAATTATGTTCGACATGGCACGCAAGGCGAACCAGCCCACCATGACCCAGCTCCTCGAGAACTACCAGACCGACCTCAAAGAGTGGAACTTCCTCTTTATTGAGAACGGCAGAATTTACGAGGTGGACGAGGATTTAGCCACGATCGAGATGAGAAGCGAAAACGGATACGCCTACGGCGCCATAGGATCCGGAGCAACAGCAGCTCTCGGTGCGCTCTACGTCACGCACGACGACGAGGGGAGCTTGATGATGGCACTAGAAGCCAGCGCCGCATTCACTACCAACGTGAGAGGCCCATTCCGCATTGCAACCCTTTAAGATATTCAGCCCGGAGCACTACGAAGCCGACGACAACGCCAAGCACCTAGTAATCGACTGGATACGCCAGACAGGCTACGAGGCATGGGTCAACCCCGACCAGTACGGCATAGATATACTCGCCGAGGGAAAAGGCCGAGAACTGGCATTCGAGGTCGAGGTGAAGCACAACTGGACAGGCGATCGCTTCCCATTCCCGACGTTGCACTTCTCCGCACGCAAGCAAAAGTTTCTGGACACCAAGCGAGAGGTGCGGTTCATCACGCTCAACGACGAGCGGAGCCACCTGCTCATCACCACCGCCGAGCAGCTTGCCAAAGCCCGGACAATTCGCAAACACACCATGTACACACAAAACGAACCATTCATAGAAGTGTGGGTAAGCGGATGCACCATGGTGGAGATAAACGTCACCACCTGACCGTCCAAGCCCTGCACGAACGTCACCAATCTGTTATGATTAAACAGTAGAGTGGGCTGTCTAGCGCCATGAACCAAACAGGGGAAACATGAAACTCCGCACCGAACAAGTTCCGGTCAGCCAGCTACAAACGCACCCACGCAACGTCCGACAGGGCAACGTCGACCTCATCGCCGAGAGCCTCAAGACCCACGGCCAATACCGTCCGATCGTGGTGCAAAAGAGCACGAACTACATCCTCGCCGGCAACCACACGTGGAAAGCCGCACAAAGCCTCAACTGGGCAGACATCGCCGTCACCTACGTGGACGTGGATGACGAGGAGGCGCTGCGTATCCTGCTAGTAGATAACCGAGCAAACGACGTTGCCAGCTACGACGAATCCGGGCTGGGAAACATCCTCCGGGAACTGCTCGACACCGAGAAGCAACTCGAGGGAACCGGGTTCTACAAGACTGACCTCGACGACCTGCTCGAGAAGCTCGGGGAGACACCAAAGCCCGACCTGCTGGGCGACCCCGACGAGATTCCAAACTACGCACCAGCCAAAACCGTCTTGGGAGACGTATGGCTACTAGGCGACCACCGCCTCATGTGCGGAGACAGCACAAGCCCAACCGACGTTGCCACGCTAATGAACGGCGAGCTCGCAGACATGGTCTGGACGGATCCCCCCTACAACGTCGCAGTGGACGGCGCAGCCGGCACCATTTTGAACGACGACATGGACTCGGGAGCGTTCCGAACTTTCGTACAGGGCTTCTACGCCTCGTTCCAACAAGCCATGCGCCCCGGAGCCGTCATCTACCTAAGCCACGGCGAATCCGAACGAGCCACATTCACAGACTGCATGACCGACGCCGGGTTCAAACTGGCAGAGGTGCTCATCTGGGTCAAAGGCCACGCCACCCTAAGCCGGCAGGACTTCAACTGGCAGCACGAACCAATCCTCTACGGCTGGAAAGAGGGAGCAGGTCACTACTTCTGTGGCGACTTCACCCGAACGACCGTGATCGACGACGAGACCGACCTTGCCAAGATGACCAAAGACCAACTGGTGGAACTGGCCCGAGAACTCGCCGGACACACCACAATCATCAGACACGACCGCCCAACCAAGAGCGAACTGCACCCAACGATGAAGCCGGTCGCACTGGTGGAGCGAATGATTAACTGGAGCTCCAAGCCCGGCTGGTTAGTGCTCGACCTCTTCGGAGGATCCGGTAGCACGCTCATCGCCGCCCACGCCCAGAGCCGTCGAGCCAACCTTATGGAACTCGACCCGAAGTTCTGCGACGTAATCTGCACTCGGTTCCAGACCCTCACCGGCATCAAGCCAATCGCCGCCAGCACCGGCAATGAGCACGATTTCATCACAGGTAAGTGAAACCATGGCGAGTGAAAATAACGACCCAGAGATAGTCGAAAAAGAACGAAAAGTCCTCGAGCTCCGCAGAGCCGGGTACACGTTCGACGACATCGCACGCTCGGTAGGCTACGCCAGCCCCTCAGGTGCGTTCTACGCCCTCTCAAGGGCCCTTACACGGACGCTACAGCAACCGGCGGACGAACTCCGCAAGATGGAGAGCGATCGCCTAGACCGGCTCCAAATGGCCGTCTGGGCCCGGGCACTACAAGGCGACCCCAAAGCCGTCGACACCGTCCTGAAAATAATGGACAGGCGCTCACGGCTGTTAGGCTTGGACGCACCCACAAAGATGCAGGTAGAAGCAACAAACTATGACGGATCCACAATCGACGCCGAAGTTGCCAAGCTCAGACTCATCCTTGAAAGCCATAGCGGCGAGCCGGGTGCTGTGGGAGGCACAACTGGCGAGACCGGAGCAACTGCCGACTGACGAGGACTGGTCAATCTGGCTCTACCTCGCTGGGCGTGGATCAGGAAAGACCCGCACCGCAGCCGAGTGGGTCACGTGGCAAGCCATCCGCAACCCGGGAACTCGCTGGGCCGTAGTCGCCGCAACGTTCGGTGACGTTCGAGACACCTGCGCTGAGGGAGAATCAGGACTGATCGCAATCCTGAGACGGTACGAGGTGCTGAAGCACTACAACCGCTCAATGGGCGAGATACGCCTCAAAAACAACAGCCTCATCAAACTGTTCTCGGCAGATGAACCCGACAGATTACGAGGCCCCCAATTCCACGGAGCGTGGTGTGACGAACTGGCCGCTTGGCGGTACCCAGAGACGTTCGACCAGCTGCAGTTCACACTGCGCCTCGGAGCGCACCCACAAATCATCGTCACCACGACGCCACAGCCGACCAAGCTCATCAAAGACCTCCTCAACAGAGACGACGGTTCGGTCAAGGTCGTCAGAGGATCCACATTCGACAACGCCAAAAACCTCGCACCCAACGCCCTCGCCCAGTTGCGAGCACGATACGAGGGAACCCGACTAGGACGCCAAGAGCTCTATGCAGAGGTTCTAGACGACACGCCCGGCGCTCTCTGGACGCTGGACATGATTGAGGGAACCCGGGTCAAAACCGCACCCGAGATGGTTCGCATCGTCGTAGCAGTCGACCCAGCCACCACCAGTGGCGAGGACAGCGACGAAACCGGAATAGTCGCAGCCGGAAAAGGCGTCGACGGCAGGTGTTACATTCTCGCTGACCGGTCATGCCGGGAAAGCCCACTCATGTGGGCCACCAGAGCCGTGGCGCTCTACCACGAACTCGGCGCCGATCGCCTCATCGCCGAAACCAACCAAGGCGGTCAAATGGTGGAACAGACCATCAGAGCCGTTGACCAGATGATTGCCTATGAGGGAGTGGTTGCCAAGGTTGGGAAAAGATTACGAGCTGAACCTATTTCGGCCTTATACGAGCAAGGACGAGTGAGCCACGTCGGCAACTTTGACACGCTCGAGGAGCAGCTCACCGGGTGGGTGCCAGACAGTGGCACAAGCCCCGACCGACTCGACGCACTGGTACACGCAGTCACCGCACTCGGCTTTGCGTTCGGATCAGACGCAGACCGCTACCTAAACGCCATCGCACCAGCATGCCCGAACTGCGGAATGCCAATGGCGTATAATGCATCAGGGTGCAATTCGTGTGGCAAAACCTCCTCGGGCAACCCGGGAGGAAACGCAGCACAGCTCGCCGGAGTCGCACTGACCTCGACACAACCAACGATCGCAAACTATTCCAACTTCGGATTCCCGACCATCTAAGGACACACGTGGCACTCTTTAGTCGCAAAGACCGCAAAGCAGACATTGACCGGTACATCACCGAAGCCGTCGAAAAGGCCGCCCAGAGCCTCATGGGAACTCCCATGTACAACCAAGCCGGGTACGCCAACGTCGTGCCAGCGCAACCAATCGGCGGTCAAGGTCTAGCTCAGCAATCAGGCTGGGAGGCGACAGCACTGCCACGTCCCGGCGATGCGTTCGGATCCATGCTCGGGCCAGCAGCACCACTGCTCCCCAGCCCCATCGACCCAGTCGACCCAGCCACCGGTCGAGCAGAGCCTCGGAAATTCCAATTTCAGGTCGCCTACAACCTAAACCTTACGCAACAGGACGTTCCATGGAGCGTGCTCCGAGCACTCGCAGACCAGTGCGACATCATCGCCCGGGCTATCACAATCCGAGTGAGCGAAATCGTAAAGATGAACTGGTCGTTCACGCTAAGCGACTTGGCCATCACGGAAATCATGGCGGAGCAAAACGTCAGCCACGCACAAGCCGCCAAAATTGGCCGTGACAAGTACAAGAACCAAATCAGCCAGCTCACCGAGTTCTGGGAGAACCCATACCCACAAGCAGACCGAGGCTGGTCGGAGTGGATCACAGAGTTCGGCTGGCAGCACCTCGTCTACGACGGCGTACCGGTCTACCCCCAGTACAACCTCGGCGGAAAGGTGATCGGCTTCAACATCATCGACGCACCAACAATCAAAATCTTGCTCGACAACCGAGGCGACATCCCACGTCCCCCGGCGCCAGCATTCCAGCAGATTTTATGGGGTTTCCCTAGAGGGGAATTTACCGCCTCACCAGACAGCGACGTGGACGGCGAGTACTACGCCGACGCAGAGGGAACGAGCTTCAAGACCGACACGCTCGCCTACTTCATTCGCAACCGTCGCACGTGGAGCCCATACGGCTTCAGCGCAGTGGAGCAAGCAATCCCAGCCGCCACTCTCTACCTCGAGCGCCAGCGTTGGTTCATCGACGACTTCCAGTCAGGCACAATGCCGATGACGTTTATGAAAACCGACAGCCAAGAGATCGACCACCTGCGCCTCGCAGCGTTCGAACGAGTGTTCAACGACAAGATGGTTGGATCAAGCGAGGAGCGCCACAAGATTAAGGTTCTCCCCAAAGGCTTCGACCCCGTAATCGCTCCAGAGATGACCGAGCGTTACAAGCCGGAGATGGATGAGTACATCATCAAGAAAATCGCCTCCGTATTTGGAATTGCGCCAAATCAGCTTGGCGTCGTTGCCCGGGCCGGACTCGGTGGCGGAAAGGGCGCACACGACGGTGAGGAGCAGAGCGCAGAAACCGTCTCCGCACGCCCAATGGAGAATTTCATCGTCGAAGTAATCAACTCGCTGTGCCGGCGTTTTCTAGGCATGGACAAAAACGTAACGTTCAACCTCGAGGACAGAAGCACCGCCACAAACGAGGCGGAAAAGGCCAAGGCCTATCAGACCGCACTCTCGAGTGGAACCATGACGCTGAACGACGCACGTGGCGACATGGGCTTGCCCCTCTACGACATGCGAGAAGCCGACGAGCCGTTCATCCTGACCGCAACAGGCCCGGTGTTTCTCAAGGGAACGCTCGACAGCCAACAGCAACAAGCACAATCACAAGCACAGGGAGCCACCAGTGACCAAGCGCAACCGGGCAAAGACGGCCAAGCACCACAAGACACGCAAAGCAGCGAAAGCGCACCACAGCCGGATAACGGTAAAGGCAAAGACAAGAAAACTGGTGTAGCCCCAGAGGATCAGACAAAGTCCGTCGTAGCCGATGAGATGCGAGACTTCGCCCAATTCGTCAAATCACGCAACAAGCGAGGCAACTGGCGTGCGTTCGACTTCTCCACGATCGACGAATCGCTGGCCGAGAAGCTGAATGAGGAAGCGTACTTCATGGTCAAGGGCGCCCGACCAATCCCGGAAAAGCTCGCCACATGGGCAATCGAGTACGTCGAAAGAGAGATAAGCGATACCCCAAAAGGACGTTCGCTTACTAAAGGCTACAACCCAGACCAAGAGCGAGACAGCCACGGTCGCTTCGGATCAGGTGGAGGAGACAGCGCACCAAGCACCGGAGTGTCTGAAGCCGTCCAAAAAGAGGCAATGCGATACACCGACACCAACGACATGAGCCCGGCTCTAGCGCAAGCGGCATTGGACTCAAAGACCCCAGCGCCCGAGCTCTACCGAGGAATGATGGTGGACGGCGAAGTGTTCCAAGACCTCGCCAAGCAAACGAGCGTAGGCAGTGAGGTGACACTTCCAGCCTCGTCGTTCTCAGCAAGCCTCGAAGTCGGACAAGAGTTCGCATCGGAGAACAGCCCGACCTACCTAGGCGACGATCACTCGGTTCTATTCACACTCGAAGCAGGCGCACCCGGGCTGAACATTGAGCCATACGCCGACGAGATGTGGCAATACCAAAAGGAATGGTTGACCGGAGGTAAGTTCGAAGTGACCTCCCAAGAGATATCTGGCGCCAGCATGAAAATCGGTCTAAGGTCAATACAATGAACGACTTGACAGAATTGCTCAAAAAGCACATGCCGACGTTCGGTGAGCTCAAAAAGCGAGCCAAGCAAAAAGGCGCCGAAGCCAACCTCGAAAAGCGTCGCACGCAAGACGTGCCCGGCTGGCATGAGCGAGATGCGGTGATTAAAAAGTTCCGAGTATTCATCCAAGCCGGACTAAATAACCTCGTGACCGGAATCAAGCCGACCATCGAGCAGGCCATGAAAGCCACAGCCACCGACCCGGCAACCATCAAATCGGCTGCCTACCTAGCGGTAGCGCAAAACATCAAGATGGACACCAGCAAGCTCGACGCAGCTCTCAAATCGCTTCATGAAGCAGCGATCGCAGCTGGACTGGACGTGGCCGCCAAGCAGGTGAGTATTGAGCCCATCCAAGGCGGACGAGCCGTGACCGACCTGCTGAACCAGCGAGGAATCACGCTTCGCCAACTGACCCAGACCACACTCGACCGGATCAACACGGCAGTGGCAAATGGCGTCGCCAACGGACACGACTACAAGACGCTCAGTCAGAGCATCTACCAAGCCATCAACGGCCAGAGCCCAGAGACAATCCCGACACCAGCAATGGCGCCCGGATCCTACGGCACCGACGTGGCAGTCCAAACCCGGGCCGACATCATCGCCATGACCGAGACCGGTCGTGCGTACAACGCCGCAACCATTGACACCTACACCGAAGCCGGCGCCTCGGGCTGGAACTGGATTACCGACGGCGACCCATGTGAGCGGTGCTTGGCCAAAGAGGCGGAGAACCCACACCCGATCGACGACGACGTTCCACCAGAGCACCCGAACTGCCAATGTGGCATGGAGGCTGTCTGGGATAACGCTCAAGCGAGCGATGCGGTATCACAAGACGTAACACAAAGCGCCGAATAAGCGCCTAACCATCATCTAACATTTATCTAGGAGATAAACGACCAATGGCACAAGACATCACCTACGTCGGACTCGGCGACCTTACATACAAGAGCACCGAGGACGGCACGCTCATGGTCTACGGAGTTGCGACGGATCCCACGCTCGACGTTGACCGTCAAATCTGCGACCCCAGCTGGCTGAAGCAAGCCATGCCCCAGTGGTTCACTTCCGGCGCAAACGTCCGGGAGCAACACTCCTCCATTGCAGCCGGAGTGGGCGTAGAGCTCGCAGCCGAGGGTGACAAGTGGATGCTGAAATCCGAGGTCGTCGACCCGGTCACCCAGACCAAGGTTCGCAAGAAAGTACTCAAGGGATACTCAATCGGAATCAAGGGAGCGCAGGTCATCAAGGACGACGCTGCCCCCAACGGCCGAATTGTCGGAGGCACGATTGTCGAAGTGTCACTGGTTGATCGCCCGGCCAATCCAAGCGCACGCATCGAGATTGCAAAATCCGTCAATGGTGAACTAACCATGACCGAGCTCGAGCCAACCGCCGACGTTGCCAAAGGTGGCCCCGGCTCAGGCCCACACCCCCGTGGAGCAGGCGACCTCGTAACGCACAGTGACTACAAGGCCTATCATGACGACATGGCAGAAACCCATCACGACGCCGCAGACAAGGCCGAAGCAGCTGGTAACCGAGTCGAAGCAGCAAACCAACGCATGACTGCTGAACTACATGAAAACGCTGCCACGGCTCACCGCTTGCAAGCCGCAAAAGCCGGAGGAGACTGGAACAGCCCGGTCGAAGCCGGCAAAATCAGTGAGCTCGCCATGGCCGCTACAAAGATAAACCCAGTGCAAGAGGGAAAAAGCACCGACGCTGAAATCGCCAAGGGCGACGTTGCTAAGACCAGCGACCTCAATGCTGAAGCGATCGAAACCGTCGACGGCGCTGGAGACAAGGCACCAAGCGAGGAGAAGCGTTCCTGCCACCAGTGCTTCGGCCAAGGTGAAGTAGTCGACCCCGACACGAACGACCGAGTGACCTGCCCAGTCTGCAATGGATCAGGTGAGGAGCCCGAGGACTCGAGCCTCCACCACATCAACCAGAGCCCATCACACCCGGGCGCTGACGACGACGACGAAAAGACCATCAACCAGAGTCCAAGCCACCCGGGCGCCGAAAAGGACGCCGATGCAGAGGTGACCAAGGGAGACGTGGATGGACACGAGTTCCACGGCAACCAGTACGCCGGTGGAGCAGGCGACCACGCCTCAACCGCCTCGGAGCACGCAGAGTTGGCCGTACAGGCATCAGACCGTGGTGATAAAGGCGACGCAAAAGATTCACACCAAGCAGCGTCCGCAGCTCACGAACTTGCTGCCGAAGCGCACTGGGATAAGGCCATGGAGGCTACAAGCCCGGCAGAAGCCGCAGCGCACACCATGGCTGCTGAAGCCCACGAATACGCCGCACAAGCCCACGATGAAGTTGTCGACGGAGTACGAGGTGCGAGCTCAAAGGACGCCCAAAGCGCAACCGACCGAGCAATGGCAATGACACAGTCCGTCTCAAACAAGTTCAAGAGCACCGAGACCGACGTGGAAAAGGGCGACAACGCCGACCTCGAGAAGCGAGCATTCTCCAAGACCGAACGTGAGCACGCCGCCATCTCCGGACAGGCGCTTCCAAGCGGTGCATTCCCAATCAAGAACATCCAAGACCTTAAGAACGCCATTCAGAGCTTCGGCCGGGCCAAGGACAAGGACGCAGCCAAGGCGCACATCATCGCTCGAGCCAAGGCGCTCGGACAGACGAACCTGATCCCAGACAACTGGAAAGGCACCGAAGCCGAGACATCCAAGGCCGACCACAACCCGGCTGACCTCGAGAGCGTCCGCACCGCACTAATCTCACTCATCAAGAGCGAGCTCGACGAAATCGCCCGAGGCGAGGAAAACGAGATCGCCGACGTTAGCGAACTGCTGACCAGCCTAAGCATTTTCCTTGGCTGGTGGGGAGGCGAAGCCGACGAGGGTGAAACCCCGGCTCCATTCGCAACGACAGACACCGACGACCAACCATCAGGAGATGACATGGCATACATCGCAATGGGCGTAAGCCCCGACTTAATCAAGTCAGCGACCAGCGAGGAGGCAACGGATGAGATCCGTGCTGAATTGCGCAACGAGATCGTAAAGGCATTAGGCCTTGACGACAGCACTACCAAGGCTGCACTAGCAGAGGCAAAAGAGGAGCTAACGCTTCTAAAGGCCGAGCTCGCCGCAGTCAAGGAGATGGCTGCACCCGGAGGCCCAGCCCTCCGTCAAACCCAAGTTCAGGCCAACAAGTCTGGACAGGTAGACCAACTACGCAGTGAAGCGGATCGCCTCCGCAAAACTGCGAGCCAAGTCATCGACACAAGTTTGCGAAACGCCTACATCGAAAAGGCTCTAAAGCTAGAGCACGATGCCGACGCCATCGCACGCAACTAGAAGTACCCCAACCATCTATCCACTAGGAGAATTAAAATGGCTTTAGCAGCCCCTACCATCGACATGATGTTCGACGGTTTGCCACAGGAAAAGCGCCTTGACCGCTTCGAAGCGTACAAGTCAGCCCTGTCAGCATGCCAAGCACAGGCACGTGTTGAAACCGCACGTGGCGAGCGCACCTTTGAAAAGGGTGTCGGAATCGTCAAGAGCGCATCAGCTCGTCTGCGTGACGACCTGACCAAGTCCGTATCCGCCGACCAGTTGGCCGCAGTTGAGTCCGCACTCGCTGGCACCGACATCGTCAAGGAATGGACACTCACCAACCCACTGAACTCAGTTCCATACGGCAACATCGGTCTCGTACCTTACGACCTGCAGCCTGCATTGGAAATGCTCGTTCCAAAAACTTTCATTTTGCGGAACTCGATCGCTCGTGTAGGAGCAGTCGGTCAGGCATTGGAATTCCGTCGCATTCTCGGTGTGAGCAACTCACGCACCGGTGGCGTCTCCAACCTGAACACGTTCTTCAACTCGAACACCAACACCGCTAACTTCAACGGCGTAACACTGAACCGTCCAAACCTCATCTCGTACTCGGCTGACCGAATCGTCAAGCCATACGTCGAGCAGGGTATCTCGGACTCCGTGTCACTCCAAGCTGAATTTGCCGGGAAGGGATATGCTGACCTCCGTCAACTTTCACACACTGCCGCAATTTGGTCACACATGTTGGGTGAGGAGAACAACATGCTCAACGCAGTCTCGACTCCGTTGGTCATCACCGGCATCACTGCAACCGCAGCGACCGACACCTCAACCACCGGCACCGGGCTTCCAGCTCTGACCTCAGCTCCAGTACTCGTTACGTTCTCGAGCGCCGCAGGTGAATCACAGGCCATCTCGGCTGGATCCATCGCATCAGGCGTTGCAGGAAACGGAATCAAGTTGAGCGCACTGTCAGGCGTCCCAGCCGGCACGATCGGTATCAACATCTACGTGACCGTCTCCGCAGGCGTGTTCTACAAGGGTGCAACCGTTCTCAGCAACGGCGCAAGCCCATCGGTGTTCACCCTCGTAACCGCATTGCCAAGCACCAGCGCCGACAACGGCTCCGCTAACGGCAACAACTTCGGTGGTACCACCTTGGGAACCGCAGGCTACGACGGATTCATCTCGGAGCTCTCGAACCCTGCCTACTCAGGCTACGTACAGGCCCTCAACGGCTACCTGAACACCGCAGAGCCCGGCGCAGACTTCCAGAATGCGTTCATCTCGCTGTTCAACTCCGTACAGGCCGACCCCGACTTCATCTTGACCACCGCAGCAGTACGCCGTGAGTTGGCCAAGACGATTCAGCAGCAGGGAACCCCAACCGGTTACCGTCTCAACTACGAGACCGGCTCCGACGGATTCACTGTTGGTTCAGTCGTGACCGGAATTGCGAACGAGGCCACGGGCAAGGTAGTCGATGTAATGGCTCACCGCTTCATGCCTGCTGGCGTCGCAATCGTTCACTCAACGCAGTTGCCATTCCCAGACTCGGGTGTCAGCACGACAGTCACTGCCAACAATGTTGTTGACCAGATGATTATCGAATGGCCCCAAATTGGCATGAGCTACGATTTGAGCAGCTACACCTACGGCACACTCGCCTTCCACGCACCAGCATGGTCAGGCATCATCACAGGTATTCTCTAAACAGAGAACACAGTCGCTAATCAGAAATGATTAGCCTCGGCAGGTTGAGCCGGTCTGGGTTTCCCCCTTTTCCCAGACCGGCTCCTTGCCACCACTAACATGACAACAATCAACGCCACAGAAACTTGGCCCGAGCTCTACTGGAAAGTGACATGCGACTCGTCGGATCCGACAAAGGATTAAAGGAAGTACAAATCAACGAGGGTTCCGTCGCAAAGCGTCAAAAGGACGGCACGTTCCACGTCGAGGGTCAAGCAGCAAAGACACTTCTCAAAACAGGTGACTTCGCAGTTGCTGGAACCACGTTCCGATCGGCCCGGGGATACCGGTGCGAGTGTGGTTTCGTCTCAGTATTCAAAGACCGCTGCGGCAAGTGCGGTGGCACCGACCTAACCCCCGAGGAGGACGAATGACCGTAATTGCACCGTTCTACCTCAGCGAGGGAAACCGGGTTCCATACGTAACCCAAACCGAAGTGCTGAACTCGGCCACCGCCGCCAGCATCGACTTCTCCAACCTGATCCCCGACGCAAGCCTGAACGCCCAATCCGTGGCGCTTCAAGAGCTGATAGTCCGGGCATCAACCAAAGCCGACAACTACTGCCTCGGCGCCCTAGGCACCCTCTGTGCCACGGTGAATACCGAGAACGGTCGCTACCGAATCAACCGCCAAGGGCAATTCATCATCCAGCCCTACTACTGGCCAATCCTCGAGCTGCGCTCCTTTGAGTTCGGCTACGCACCCGGACAGGGCATGAACAACGTGCCACTGAACGACTCCAACACATCCATCGAGCGTGACCAGTTCATCATCACGAACCAGTACGGCCTGAGCCAAGCAACGTCGATCGGAGGACTGAACCTCGTCGGCGGAGCATGGGGAAACGGCCAAGAGCAGTTCTGCCAATGGGAGTACGTGAACGGCTTCGCCAATACGTTCTCAAGTGGCGCAGTCGCCGCAGGTGATACCAACATCACGGTCGACAGCATCATCGGCATCTACCCGGGATCCACCCTGACTATCTGGGATGGAGCCAAGGACGAGCAAATCGTCATCGCCTCGACGTGGGATAGCGCCACCTACACACTCCCACTGACCGCACCACTGACGAACGCCCACACCACCGGCGTCAACGTGAGTGCAATCCCAGCGACCGTCAAGCAAGCGGTGATTCACTTCATCGTTGCCATGGTCAAAGAGCGTGGAGCCGGAGGACTCGTGCTGAACGAACTTGGCGAACCAGTCGCCACCAGCAACCGCACCACCGGGCAGCTCTACGACGAGAGCGCCGGATACGACCTGCTGGACTCGTTCCGCCAAATCTGGGGTCGAGCATAATGAGCAGAGCCACGGTGCGCCAAGCAATCGTGAACTACCTCAACGGCGCCAACGTAACCGGGCTCACCACGGTGTTCGGCTTCCCACCGAAGCTCACACCCGAGGGAGACTTCTACAACGGATCAGACCCGAACCACAAAAGCGGAGCCATCATCTACCTCTACCTAGAGCAAGAGCGAGAAAACCGCATTGCGTTCGGAGGCCCACACGACGGCCGCAAAATGGTCGAGTACACGTGGGTCATGGACTGCTACTTCCGAAGCACCACGCCAAAGAGCGAGGACGCCGGACAAGCCAACGAGGCATTCCTCGACAGCCTTGTCGCAGCCATCCGAGCTGATAGAAACGCCGGCGCCCCGGGAACCATCTTCCAATGGGGAGAGGGAACCCTACCCGGATCACCCGACATTGACGTAACTTCGTATTACCCACGCAACATCAACGGCGCAGCCAGCGTCACCCAAACCTACTCCCAGCTCCGAGTAATCGTGCTGGAGGAGATCGAGTCATAAGGAAACCACCATGGCACAATTCACCTACAACGGCGACGAGACACTCGTCTACCCAAACATCGTCTCAGACGGCGCTGTGCTTGTCGCAGAGCCCGGCAAGGCCTACGACCTAGACCAAGCACCTGACGAGCGTTGGAGTGGCGCACAAGCCCCTACAAAGGCTCCAGCCGCTGACCCAGCACCAACCGAAGCACCAACCGACCCAACCACAACCAACTAAGGAACCGACATGGCATTTTTAACAGCCAATAGTTATCTCGGACTAATCGCCGAAGCCACCCGAGGAACCCTCCCCGGATCAGGCACGCCGACTTACATTCCGATTCAGACTCCACAGATTACGCCGATGCAGACGTTCCTGCGTGACGAGGCGCTTCGTGGTTCACCAACGCTTGTCTATGACAACGTACAAGGCGTACGACACGATGAAGTTGAATTCAAGACTTTCATCTACGCTGACACGTTCCCACTTCTGCTGACGGCAGTCCTCGGTGGAAACGACACCGTCACCGGCACCGGGCCATACAACCACGCCATCAAGTTGTACAACAACGCAGCCAACGGCTCACAGCCAAAGAGCTACTCGTTGCTCGACTTCGACGGCGCCAACTACTTCACCGTGACCGGCGCACAAGCCGACAGCCTGAGCCTCACGTTCGGTGCTGAAGCCGCAGCCGACGCCACCATCAAGTTCTTTGGCAACCCATACACCAGCTACACGACAGCCCCGGCTCCGTTCACAAGCCTGAGCCTCTCGACCGAGCACATGGTGCCAGCGTGGGATACGACCATCACGGTCGGCGGAACCACGTTCACCTACATCGCCACCGGCGAGCTCTTGCTCTCACGTAAGACCCAGCCCATTTTCACAATGGGAACTCAGGCGCCACACGTCAACTTCGCAGGCCCACTCGAGGTGACCGGTAAGTTCACAGCCGTCGTTGACTCCAACGCCGACACATGGTCGACCGGATCCGGAGCAACCGCACTGACCCGAAGCCCACAAGCCGTGGTGATTACGTTCTCAGACCCCAACGACGCAACCGGTGGAACCCAGCACTCAGTCAGCTTCACGATGACCTCGGCGCAGTTTTTCAACCCCAAGCGCACAAGAGGAAAAGAGTACACAGAGGTAGAGGTCGAGTTCGTAGCAAACGCCGACACCACCGACGCAACCACCGGTTATAGCCCGATCGCAACGACTACCATTAACGGTACGTCAACCGCTTACCAGACCGGGTACTAAACCACTAAGAAAGGGTAACCATGCCAGCGATCGAACTGCCAAACAGCCAGTCGGCAATCATCAAGACCAAGGACGAAATCACCGAGCGAGAAGCTCGAGTCATCTCCCGGGCCTACATGAGAGCCGCCGGTTCGGCCGTCAAGTTGTCCAACCTCGGCTTCGACGAGACCAAGCCTGAAACATGGGCGGTCATGGCGGAGCTCTCCGATGAGGATCAGAACAATCTCGACGGCTACCAAGCAGCCCTCATCGCTGGCATGGTGAAATCATGGTCGTTCCCAACGCCACCGAGCCAAGAGAGCGCACTGGACTTGCCACGTAGCACGTTCACGTTGCTCGCCGACGCCTGTGGTGATGAGTACAACCGCACAGAGGAGTTCGGCCCCGACGGAGCGATCGACCCAAAAGCGCCTACCGCCGACTGAACCGGCTCGCAGAGGCACTCAAAGGTAGACAAGCAGAGGTCGACACCGAGCTGATGGACATGTACAGGGAATACCGCTTCCGAAGCAAGTTCGGCGGATCACACAAAGACTTCCTAGACCAGCCGGTAATGACCACCGAATGGCTCGTACAAATCGACAACGTCGTCCAAGAGGTGACCAATGGCTGAGTGGATACAAACCGACGGCATCGACTCCGTCATCAACCGCATCCAGAGCCTCGTGGACAAGACCGACCTTGCCTCACGAACCATCGTGACCAAATCGGCGGTGATTATTGCCGACGCAGCCAAGCGCAACTTCCGCCCACGCCCGGCTGGATCCGCACGCACCAACAAAAACACCGGAGAGCGGTATTACACTTCCGCCGGCGCATTCAGGGCTCAACCACCACGCCCAACGAACCGCACATACAACCTCCAAAGGTCAATCAGGATGCAAAGCGTCGAGCGCATTGGAGTCGGAGTCTGGCAATCAACCGCCGGGCCACAAGAGGGAATCAAGTACGCAGCACCGGTCGAATTCGGCACAGCCCGAAGCAGGCCGTTTCCTTACATGCGTCCGGCGCTCGAGGAGACCATGCCACGCATCACGGAAATCTACAAAGAGGAATGGCGCAAGGCGCTCATCTAACAAGGACTAAACATGGCAGACGCAGGCTCAGTAATCGTTCGGCTCCTTGCCGACATCAGAGAATTCAAAGCCAAGATGGCGGAGGGTCAAGGACTCATCAAAGAGTTCGGTGCGTCCGCAGACACCATGGGAGCACGCCTCAACAGCGTTGCCCAAAAGGCTTCCACCGGGCTGATTCTGGGAATCGGTGGTGCGCTGGTCTACGGCGTCAAAAAGGCCTACGACTTCCAAGAGTCGCTAGACAAGATCCAAAACCAATCAGGCGCAACCAAAGCCGAGGTCGATCGCCTAAGCAGTGCCATCATCAGCACCTCCAACGCCACCGGCAAAACCACGTCCGAAGTTGCCAACTCGGCGCTGATAATCGAACAAGCCGGCATCCGAGGCGCCAAAGCAATCTCACTCATGGACGCCAGCGCCAAGGCCTCGGTTGTCACCGGCACCGACCTCACCTCGGTGACCAAATCGCTCATTGCCGTTCAAAACTTGCAAATCGCCAAGGGCATGAAAATCAACGACCTGACCGGAATCCTCGTCGCCGGATCCAAGGACTTCGTCGGTGGGCTCTCGGCAGAGGAGTCCATGCTGACCGGACGAGTCGGAGCCGCCCTCGCCAACTACGGACTAAGCCTCAAAAACATCATTGGCATCGGTGCTGAATTCTCCCGAGTCGGACTACCCACCCGGGCCGTCCTGTCGTTCGTAAACAGCATGAGCAACCTCGACAAGTCTGCCGTGGACTCCAAGGGCAAGCTCACGCCATACGCACTTGCGCTGAAGCAACTCGGACTGAACCAGACCGAACTCGCCGCCATGTCCAAGCGTGGTGACATTGTCGGAATCCTCAAGGCAATCAACGAGCAAGCCATCCGGGGTGGGCAACCACTAAAGGACTACGTCGAAGCCGTGTTCGGTAAAGCCGGAGCACCCTCGGCATCTGCGCTGATTAAAAACCTAACTGCAATCTCGCAAGTGCAAAAGGACATCAACGGCGCCGGATCCCAATCGTTCGCTGCAATATTCTCCAACGTGTCAAAGCAACTTGGGCCACAGCTCACCATCCTCAAAACCCAACTGAGCAACACACTGTTAGAGGCAGGCAAAGCTATCCTCCCAACGGTCGCAACCATTGTGAATTGGATAGGTGATTTCGCTAAAGCCATCAACGACCACCCACTACTCAAGGACACGCTCGGAACCGGACTGGCCGCAGCGTTCCTAGCCTCGGTCGCAATCAAAGCCAAGAGCGCATTCAAAGCCGTTGGTGATTTGTTTGGACTGGGCAAAAACACGCCACAAGTAGTTGCAACAGGCGCCAACACTGACGCACTGATCGCCAACACCGACGCACTGCTTGGAAAGACCGGCACCAGCCTTGTCACCGACACCGCAGCAGCCGGTAACATGGCGGAGGGAAGTTGGAAATTTGGGCCTTACCTTACAGTTGCACTTGCCGCAGCTGGTCTAATGTATGCGGGATCCCAAGGAAAATCGTGGGCTCAGATGACCCCACAACAGAAACTCACAGATCGTTCACCCAACGCAATGTTCGGACAAACAGGATGGCAAGGCACCACAAACACAGTCGTCATCAAGCACAAGAAAGGCTAACCAATGAGCGACCAAGCGTCATGGACAGGCCCGGCAGTAAACAACATCGAGATAGAGCTCGACTCCGGTGTGATCGGAGACAATCTCCTTTCGGATCCCAAATTCATTGACGCCGTGGCAAAGGCCGTCCGCAACCAACTGCTGAAGGACGCCCGAACCATGAAAACGCTATTCGCCCAATGGGGAGGACAGGTTAAGCAATGACGCAACTCGCTTCGCTTCCTACGCTCAGCGTCCAAATTGCGTTCAACCCGAGCAACCTGCAAACGCTGACCCAGACATGGACTGACGTGACCGCCTACGTCCAAGAATTCACCACCAGCTCTGGGCGCCAGCACTTCCTCGATCGCATCGAATCGTCAACGTTGTCAGCCACACTTGACAACCGCACCGGCTACTTCCTCAATGGTACGACAAATGGTACCGGTTACGTAATCCGCCCCCGGCTTCCAATCAAGGTGACCGCCACCACCGGAGGCATTACCTACCCGGTCTTCTTCGGACTGCTCGAGAGCGTCGAGGAGCGAAGCCCCGACGTGCTGAACCAAGACCTCCTCGTCCGGGCAACCGACAACACCAAATACCTTTCGCTGCTCTACATGAACCGACCAGCGTTCTGGAAACAGTACGCAGTCTCAGCCAACGCTCTCTCGTGGTACCGGTGCGACGGCACCCAAGCCATGGCAGACCAAATCAACCACTACACCGGACAGGTGGCAGGTACGGTTCAGAACGTCCCGGGTGCCATCTACTACGACACCGACACTGCTATTGACCTGACCAACGGCAACGACTCAACGAACGTTGCTTACCTGAACCTAGCCAACCCTCAGGTCGGCAACTCAGGCTCGACCATCACCAACGGCATTGACTTTTGGTTTATTGGCAATCAGTCGCAAGGGCAGTACATCTACAACACCGCCCTAACCCTCTACGTCACTCCAAGGGGAACGCTTGGTTCGTACTACTACGGAACCGGCGCAACTGTAGACACTAACGTAATTATCTCTGACGGCAACTGGCATCACATCGGGCTGGTTCAATACACACAAACAGCCGGTAGCGCCTACCCAACCTACGTCTACGTTGACGGCCAG
>JGI26470J50227_1000258_pt1 | contig 23656 bp, 21 predicted proteins | sample FreactTroBogLake_FD_50227 | JGI IMG/M metagenome (IMG submission 50227) | reverse complement strand
AGGGATCCAGCCGCCGTCTTGAAGGCCATGAAAGAGGCTCGTCCCGACGTGGTCATCCACATGGCGGCCCAGCCCTTGGTCAGAGAAAGCTACCTTGATCCGGTGGGAACGTATTCGACCAACGTGATGGGAACGGTCCATGTCCTGGACGCCGTCCGGCAACTGGGTACCGTTCGCGCCGTGGTCAACGTGACCACCGACAAGTGCTACGAAAACCAACTCAAAGCAGTCCAAAGGGGCAAGATGGTTGAGATTCCAAGTCCGCACGCTATTCGACCATGGCAACATGGGCTCGAACCATTGTCAGGCTATCCGCCGTTGGCTCAGGCTCACAATGGGGAACCACTACGCTTGCTCCAAGCTTGGAACTTTTGTTCCCGGGAGAACGTTGCGCGACCTGTTGAATGGATCGTAAAAATGGTTCTTTCATTGGTTCCCAGTTCGACTTCGCTAGCATACGAGTTGTACTACGTAAAATTGGAGACCAGCAAGGCGCGAGGCGATCTCGAATGGAGTCCTAGGTGGACACTGTTTGACGCGCTCGCAGAAATCGTAGAGTGGGAGTCCGCCAATCCTGGTTCTCACGGACCCCAAGTAGCCCTCCAACAGATCAGTTCCTATGAGAGATTAGCCGCATGAATGTGCTTCTAACTGGGGCGACCGGGTACCTGGGAAGCCACCTCCTTCGCTCGCTGATATCGTCCAGATGCGAAATTGTCGTCCTGAAGAGGTCCTTTTCAAATGTTGATCGAATTTCTGGACTACTCAAAGGTCTGGTGACTTACGACCTTGACTGCGTGGACGTTAGTCAGGTTTTCGATGGACACGCATTCGACGCGGTGATCCACAGTGCGACAAATTATGGGAGAGTGAAGGCGGATCCCCTCCAAACCGTTGAAGCAAACCTTCTGCTGCCGCTGCGACTGCTTGAGTTAGCGAGACGGCATCACGTCAAGACTTTCATCAACACAGACACCATTCTCGACAAGGGCGTCAACACCTATTCTCTCTCGAAGAGTCAGTTCAAGGATTGGCTGAAGACCTACTCACAGGACCTGACCTGCTGCAACGTAGCCCTTGAGCATTTCTACGGGCCCGGCGACGACAAGACTAAGTTTGTTTCGTCCATAATTGAAACATTTCTATCCAAGACGCCGATGATCGAGCTAACCCCTGGCCTTCAAAGACGAGACTTCATCTACATCGATGATGTCGTTGACGCGATCATGACGATCCTTGTGTCTAGCGAGAAACTCAGTTCGGGCTATTTTTCCTATGAGATTGGGACTGGAATTCCTCTCACCATCCGTCATTTCGTTGAGCTAGTGAGAGAGCTGAGCGGCAACACGACGACAGAGCTCCGCTTTGGGGCATTGCCGTATCGGACAAACGAAACCATGGATTGTGAAACCGACATCGCCGCAATTCTTGCCTTGGGGTGGAAACCTAACTACTCCGTGATCCAGGGCCTCAAGAAGACAATTGAGATGGAACAAAAAGGAAGGTTACAATGAAGTACTTGATCACCGGCGGGTGCGGCTTTTTGGGTAGCAATCTTGCAGCTGACCTGATCAAGAGCAAGGAAGAAAGGGTTGTGCTATTTGACAACCTTTCGAGGCTGGGAAGCCAAGTCAACCTGTCCTGGCTGAAATCGCTTGGAGATTTTGAGTTTGTTCACGGAGACGTTAGGCTGCCCAATGATGTGGACGCTGTGATCGCCAGTGCCAAGCCTGACGTCATTTTTCATTTGGCCGGACAAGTCGCGATGACTACCTCTATCGCCAATCCCAGACTGGATTTTGAGACCAACGCATTCGGGACCTTCAATGTCATCGACGCGGTACGGCGCTTTGTCCCGACCGCAGCGATCCTCTACTCCTCAACAAACAAGGTCTACGGTGACCTAGAGTGGGCGACCTTCATCGAGAGCGACAGACGCTACTCAGCTGTCGATTTTCCCCATGGATTTTCTGAGTCGACTCCCCTGGATTTTCATTCCCCCTATGGGTGCACGAAGGGTGCCGCCGACCAGCTCATGCTCGACGCAAATCGAATCTTCAAACTCAAGACAGTGGTCTTCCGGCACTCCTCGATGTTTGGCGGTCGGCAATTTTCCACAACTCACCAGGGCTGGATTGGTTGGTTCTGCCAAAAAGCCTTGGATCAAGCGAAAGGTGAGGTTGCCCCGTTTACCATTTCGGGCAACGGGAAGCAAGTTCGCGACGTGTTGTTTGCCGAAGACATGGTGCGACTCTATCGGTCGGCCGCCAGGAACATTGAGTCGATTCAGGGTCAAGCCTTCAACGTCGGCGGCGGAATGGAGAATAGTCTTTCACTCCTTGAGCTTTTCGACCTCTTGGAGGAGGAACTTGGCGTGAGACTGACCTTCGAACAACTCCCTCCCCGCGAAAGTGACCAAAAAGTCTTTGTCGCCGACATTCGTCGGCTGTCAGTAGCTATCGGCTGGAAGCCAATGGTTGGCAAGGTAGAAGCGTTGCGGAAGATGCTCCGATGGGTAGCTGAAGATAGCCGGTAGTTCCGAGCGGACCATTGCTGTCTACTCTATCCGAAATACCGAACCGCCAATTCTCAAGGCTGAATTTGAAGGGTTCGATGGACAGATCGAGGCGACCTATTCGGTAAAGTGCTACTTGGAAATTAAACTCTGTCAGGGGGTTGGCTTTGGCGAATCGACCGTCTGGTGTTACTGTCTTCAAGACTTCTTCCAGTATTGTCTTTAGATGCAAAGGAGATGACGTTGGCACCAATCTCCAGCGTTACCAGATGCACTACCTAAACCTCTATTTCAGCAAGGTGATTTCTGAACTGGGCTGGAGTCCTCGATTAAGCCCAGAAAGGGCTGTGCAAAGATCCAGTCGAATGGCAAGTTGTTGGCTATGTGCTAGCCCTTCTGAATTGACTCAGCAACAAATCCGGAGATGTGTTGATGAATAAGCTAAGACCGTGGTCCAAATGGATTAACCCACAAGATCTCCGAAAAACAATAGTCGAAATGGCTATGGCCGGTGGCTCCGTTCACCTAGGAAGCGCCTTTTCGATTGTCGAGATCGTTGCAACCTTGTATCAGTATTTTGTTCGGCTCAACCCCGATGACCGAGACGATCCTGACCGCGACATCATTGCTCTTAGCAAAGGTCACGGTGTCATGGCACTTTATTCTGTCTTTCGTGAATTGGCCTGGGTCAGTGACGCAGAGATAATGGGCTATTTTTCCACGACGAATCGGCTCAAGGGGCTCTCGAGTGTTCATGTGCCGGGTATTGAGGTGTCAGGCGGGAGTTTGGGGCATGGGCTCGCTGTGGCAACCGGTATGGCACTAGCTGCCAGACTTCGACGACAAGATCGTCGAGTGTTTGTCCTCGTCGGTGACGGTGAAATGAACGAGGGGAGCATTTGGGAAGCCCTTCTTTTTGCAGGTCACCACAAGCTGACTAACCTTGTGGTGATTGTTGATGCGAATGGTTATCAAGCTATGGGTGAGACAAATACCGTGCTCAATCTCGAAAGCCTAGTAGACAAGTTCCGAGCCTTCAATTTTGAGACCGTGGAAACCGACGGTCACAATTTGGCTTTACTAAAACGTACTTTCGACTCTTTGATCGACAACGGTGACACGCGCCCGAAGGCCGTAATTGCAAGAACCATTAAGGGTAAGGGAGTGAGCTTTATGGAGGGCGACAACAACTGGCACTATCTTCGGCTCAACAGCGTTACTTTCGCAGCCGCTTTGAAAGAACTGGAACAATGAGAGAGCGACTTGCTGATTTGCTGAAGGAATATGCTGTCAAGGACGACCGAGTTCATGTGCTGTCAGGTGACCATGGATATGCACTTTTTGATGTGCTCCGCAAGGCCGTTCCTCGACAGTTCATTAACGTGGGTGTATCGGAACAATGCATGGTCGGCCTCGCTGCTGGTCTGTCCAAAAGCGGGGAGCGTCCCATTGTTTACGGGTTGGCATCGTTTGTGCCTATGCGAGTGCTGGAGTTCATAAAAATGGATGTCTGCTACGAAGCTCTGCCTGTGGTCTTTCTCGGGGATGGTGCGGGCCTCGTTTACAGCACACTTGGTTCCAGCCACCAGTGCGGTGAGGACATGGCAGTTTTAGCGCCACTACCCAACATGACAATTTACAGTCCAGCTGACGCTGCTGAATTGGAATACTGCTTCAGGGCAGCGATGGCTGACCGCACCGGAGCTTCCTATTTGCGAATCGGGAAGAGTGATAGCCCCCCGGTTCATCGAGACGTCTCGTCGTTGGTTGTAACTCATGGATGCGTCCGGGTTGCACAAAGTGGCACGAAGGGAACAATCTTTGCCACGGGTTCGATGGTTTCGACGGCAGTGGCATTGGCCAGAGAGTTTCCAGTCACAGTCGTGTCTGTACCTGTGCCTTCCCAAATTGATGGCACTGCCATCGAGAGATACACTACTGAAGCGGAAACCGTGATTACGCTAGAGGAGCATTCGTTGTTCGGTGGATTGGGAAGCTTGGTCGACCGCATATGGTCCGAACGTCCTCGAAAGGCGGTAATGAAGCATCTTGGCCTGCAAAGGCATTTTACCGAGGTGGCTAGCACCTATGAGGTTGCGCTCAGCGAACACGGGCTGACCTTGAGTCAGCTTCGTGCATCTCTGCAAGGGATCCTTTGAAACAAGTTTGTTTGGTAGGCGCCACTTCTCACATCGCCAAGGCCCTGATTGCTGAGAATTCCGCCCGTAGGAGGTGGTGCCTGACGCTTCTCGCCCGTTCTCCCGAGCGAGTGAAACTCTTTCTCAAGTCAAATCTGCCAGTTTCGCAGCCAGTGATTTCCTCAATAGAAGAACTGGGAAGAGTCGCCGATACTGCCGATGTCATAATCAACTGTGTCGGCTTTGGCACCCCCAACAAAATGAAGACAGCGGGTCCCTCGCTTTTTTCCGTCACTGAGCAGATGGACGAGGATATCCTTGGGCACTTGGTACGGAGGCCGCAGACAAAATACATCAACTTCTCCAGTGGTGCTGTCTACGGAACAGAATTGGATCGACCGGTAGGGCCTGGATTCATTTCTCAACTTGAGCTGTCTCCGATGAAAGAGGCGGATTTCTATCGGATTTCAAAGATACACCAAGAAGCAAAGCACCGCGCCCACAAGCACCTGTCTATTCTCGACATTCGCCTCTTCAGTTTTTTTAGCCGCTACTTGGATCGAGATGGCGGGTACCTAATGAATGACGTGATTAACAGCCTTTCGAGCGGGAAGCCGCTTCTGACTGGTCCGGATGACATCTATAGAGACTTCATTTCTCCGGCAGATCTCTTCAACCTGGTCGACTTAGCTGCCCATGCTGGGCCGCTAAACTTGGCTGTAGACTCCTGTAGCACGAAGCCGATCTCAAAATTTGAACTTCTGGAAAAACTAAAACTTGCGTTTGGTCTCAAGTTCGAAGTGGTCAAAAAGATTTGCAATTCCCCCACGGGGACAAAGCCCTATTACTACTCCATTAACCGAGAAGCCCAACAACAGATTGGGTTTCATCCGACGGCCACCAGTTGGGACACTATTTGCCAAGAGTTGAGGTCCATGGGCTTGCCTGACGTGCGAAATTAATTAGTTCTTAAGCGCCCAGACGAAGAGAATTTGCCGAGTCATCGGCGGCGGTTGGAACAGGCCGTTTGGATGTGTTCCTAGGGCCCCGCCGTTGTAGCTCATTTGGTCAGACATCTCTGGCGTAATGTCTCGCAGAAACGGACCAGTCGACTACCCAGCTTGAGAAGGACGTTTCAAAAGCGCGCAACTAGCTTTGCGCAACAAATAATAGTGGGGAAATAAGAGTGCGGATCTCAGCGTTCCTTCCGGTGTATAATGAAGAGTCTCGGATCGAGTCGACACTTCGGAACTTGATGTGGTGTGACGAGGTCATTGTTCTTGACAAAGAAAGCAGCGATAGTACAAGGGAAATCGCTCGGAAGTTCAATTGCCGGATCATCGTCGAGAAAAATACTGATGCCTACAACGCCAGTGAATTCCACGTGTTTCGCGACGCATGTCAGACCGAGTGGGCTATCCAAGTGACCGCAAGCGACATTATTCACCCGTCACTGGCCTATGAAATACTCAAACTGATACGAGATCCTTCCTTCAACTTCGACATTATCGAGATCCCCTATCAGCGACAGGTTTTTGGCGTTGGAGGACCTGAGTCTCCATGGTATTCCGAGTATTCGTGCTCCGTCTATCGAAAAGGCGTCATGGTGGTTCGCGACGGGCGAGTTCATGATCCGTTGTCCTTTTCATCGCAAAGGGTCTATCGAATCAAACGGGATGGAGTACGGTTTCTCTATCATCTCACACATCCTACCGTAGCCTCTATGATGAACCGCCATCTCAGATACTGGCAGGGGGAAGCCCTAGACACCTCCCAGATCGACCTTAAGCAATCCTTTTGGTTGGTAGTTCGACGCCTAATAAGTGTTGTTCTGAAGCGTCGCAACATATTCAAGGGAGAGACTGGAAAGGCCCTAAGTTTCGCAATGCTCTCGTACTACATGATGGCCTATGTGTACAAGTGGGAAGCCTTGCGTGAGAAGAAGGACCCCTACGTGGACTTGAGGGCGGAAGTGTTAGGCCTTTGGGATGAACATAACGCCGAGAGAACGTCCGACTCCACTTTCAAAAGAGAAATGACGTGAAAGGGTGTACTAATGAAATTTGGCAGAACCCTGTTTTGGCGGACAGCCACGACGATATTCGTAGATATGAGGTGGTACTTTGCTCGATCGAAAAGGGAAAATCTTCATCGCGGGTCATAATGGGATGGTTGGGTCGTCGCTGGTTACGGCATTCAGTACAGGAGGGTTCAGTCAGATTGTGACAGCTAGGCGTAGCGACCTGGACCTTACGGACCCCGTCGCAGTGACGAGCTTTTTTCAGAAACATAAGCCGGACTATGTTGTGCTTTCAGCCGCCAAAGTCGGAGGTATCCAGGCTAACATAAATGCCCCAGTTGAGTTTCTTCTCGAGAATCTCAAAATTCAGAATAACGTCATCATGGCTTCTTTTGAGTCAGGAGTCAGAAAGTTTTGTTTCTTGGGAAGTTCGTGTATCTATCCAAAGGATTCGCCGCAACCCATGAAAGAAGAGTATCTTCTGACCGGCCCGCTCGAACCCACCAATGAAGGGTACTCGCTTGCGAAGATCGCTGGCTTGCGCCTTGTTCAGTATTTGAATACTCAATATGGTTTTTGTGGCATCAACCCGATGCCCTGTAATCTCTACGGTAAGAATGATAGTTTTGATCCGACGCATTCGCACGTACTAAGTGCCATGGTGAAGAAGTTCTCGGATGCCGTCGAAGGTGGTCTAGACGAGGTCTCCATGTGGGGTACCGGAATAGCTCGTAGGGAGTTCATGAACGTTCAGGACCTCGCAGATGCGATTCTCTTTTTGATGGATAACTATGAGCTCTCCGAGATCATTAATGTAGGTTGGGGGCAAGATGTTTCAATTAGCGAATTGGCTACGATCGTGGCTGAAGAGGCGGGATTTAGAGGCAATATTCTATGGGATTCATCAAAGCCCGATGGCATGTTGCGGAAGTGCTTGGACGTAAGGAGGATAACTGATTTGGGCTTCCGGCCTCAGATTAACTTGCGGAACGGGATAAAAGCGATGTTCGAGGAGTATGGTCACTTTAAGAAGGGAAGAGGAAAGCAATGATTCCACTAATGAAAAATGCGTTTATCAACGAGTTTGAGACAAAAAAGGCTTTGGCCGATTTTATCCTGAAGACCGAGAAATTCAGCATGGATGTGAAGTGCCGTGAGTTCGAAATCGCCTTCGCAGAAAAACAGGGACGCGCCGATGCGATCCTTTTCAACTCTGGGGGAAGTGCGAACTTGGCCTCGTTGCAGGCGCTGAAAAACCTCGGCAGACTTAAGGATGGCGCCACGGTTGGTTTTTCGGCGCTCACATGGTCAACCAATACGATGCCAATCATTCAGATGGGTCTTGTTCCCGTTGCAATCGATTGTGACCCAAAGACGCTCAACGCTACGTCGAAATTGCTCGAAATGCGACACAAAGAAGTACCTCTCGACGCGTTTTTTCTGACAAATGTATTAGGTTTCCTGGGTGACATGTTGGAGATCCGGGTTTTCTGTGAAGCCAACGGGATACTGCTTCTTGAGGACAACTGTGAATCCTTGGGGAGTGAGACTTATGACGGCAAGGCGGGAAATTTTAGTCTAGGTTCTACGTTCAGTTTCTTTGTTGCCCACCATATGTCAACGATTGAAGGTGGAATGGTCTGTACCGACGACGAAGAGTTTGGTGAGATGCTAAGGATTGTTCGGGCCAACGGCTGGGATCGCAACCTCACAGCTGCCCAACAGCTAAAGTGGCGAAGACGGTTCAACGTCAGCAACGAATTCACTGCCAAGTACACATTTTACGACCTGGGCTTCAACTTCAGGCCTACCGAAATCACGGGCTTTCTGGGGCTTGAACAACTAAAATACCTCGACAAGAATATCGAGGTCCGAGAAAAAAACTACGCCAGAATGGAAAAAGTAATGGTAAAAAACGACGACTTCCTTCTTCTGGATCACCATCATATCAAGGTGCTTTCAACTTTCGCTATTCCCGTGGTCTGCAAGACTCCGGAACTCCGGGAGATGTATCTTCAACAGTTCTCAGGTGCTGGCATAGAGATTAGGCCAATGATTGCGGGCAACATGCAGAGCCAGCCGTTCTATCAGAAGTACGTCAAAGAGCTGTACGAGCTACCTGGAACCGACCTCATTCATTCCAATGGATTTTACTGTGGCAACTATCCTGAGCTTACTGAAAGCGACTTGGAGACAATCTCCAGTTGCTTAATGAAATACTGATTTGGCGCTTGGCGATTGATGATTGTCCAGGTTTTCGGACCATCTACTTGTGAAAGTGAGGAACAACATTGCTGTTCCGTCCAAGGACGGAACTATTCGCAGTCATGTAGAAGGTAGCCGTTCTTGTGAAAAATAGCGTTAAAAAAGCCACTGTCGCACTTCTTGTTCGTCAAGGCTTTGTGTTTCTTTCAGCCGTAATCCTAAATCTCTTCTTGACCAAGATGTTCTCGTCCGTGACAGTAGGTGAACTCGTAATCTTTAACACAATCTTGTCGGGGTTTGCTTATCTTTCAGACGGAGGAATTTGGGTCGGTTTCATCCAGCAGAAACAACACTTGACCGATCAGGTTTTCAATTCGATGTTCTCTTTCGTGACGATAGTCTCGTTGTTTTTGGCTGTTGTCTTTCTCACAATCACTTTTGCCATTCCCATCGAGATCTTTGTCCGTCATGATTTGATCTTGTACGTTCTAGCCATCTTTCTCTTGGCAACGGTCAATTCCGTGTATTCTGCCAAGATGCAGAGGGACTTGAAAATTTCTCAGGTTGCGCTAGTCGAGCTGATCTGTACAGCGGTCAATTTTGGTGTAACCGTGGTTTTGGTTTTGGTCGGGTTCGGTATCGAAAGTGTCTTCGTGGGTTTGCTGGTCAAAGCGGCGCTGAATCTCATCGTCTCGGTCGCCATCGTCAGGTACATTCCTGCTTTGGATTTTCACTTTAGGCGACCGGATTTTCTTTCGGGTTTAAAAAACGGAATGGTCAATCAGCTTTCGTTCCCGCTGAACTACCTTCGTACCCTACTGAACCCGGTGGTTACTGGTTCCTTTGTTGGAATCGCAGCAATCGGACTGGTGGATCGAGCAATCATGTTTTCCGGTGTTCCAGCAAACGTGATCTCGCTTACGGTGCAGCGTGTGTTCTTTCCGTACTTTTCGCTGATGCTGAGGGAAGGGCGCGATGTCAGACCTTTGGTAAGTGAGACAATTTTCTTTTCCTCTGTTCTCGACAAATTCTACTACATTCCTTTGCTTCTGCTCATCGAACGCCTGATAAACGATTTCCTGGGTAGTCGTTGGGCGGGTGTAAGTCAGATGGTCTACATACTCACCATTGGTAACATGATCTGGGGTGGTTTNGCGGCGGTGGTGATCTGTTGCCTTATGGCAATCTCTCGATATAGCTTCCTCACGCGATGGAATGCCGCTGTTACTTTTTTCTCTCTAGGTGCCGGGTTGGTCGCCACGTACCTTTGGGGTGTGATCGGTTACGTAGCGGTGACCTTCTTGCTTTGGTTTCCCACTCCATTTCTTCTGAAAAAAGTCATCAGCGAACTGGGAAAATTTTCGGTCGCATACGAGGTCCTCTACCCGTTGTCGGTCAGCGTCCTGACGCTGTTCTTGACTGAGGGACTTCGAGTATTGATTGGTCCAAAGGACTTGTTACTCGACATTCTTTTCACGGGCACATTTTCTTTCCTATGCTATGTGGGTGTGTTGCTTCTGACCGAGCGCCGATATCTTCCGCAAGTTCTGGCGCGGTTGTTCTCTGTCCCCAAGAAGGAACCAAGTTGAGTGCGATTGGGGTTGGGAATTGGCTGTTGAACATTCGGCGGCATTCGGAAAGCTATGTCCTAGTCTTCAAGAGGCTGCCGCTACAAGTTTTGAGCCTTTCGGCGCAACAGAGTGAAATCCAGGACAAGTTCACTTTTTGTGACATGAAGGAAGACCAATGAAGCGTATTTTTCTTGTTGACATGAGCGTCGAGGGGCACCACCTCGACTACAATGTTGCTGTGGCAACGGCCTTGGCTACAAGCCACAAGGTGGTCTATTGCACTTCTGTTCTTCTTCGGCCCAAAGATGTCGAAATGTACTATCAACTAGGTGTTGACGTCATCTTTCTTGACCGCGGGACAACGAGGTTTCCCAAGAATTTCCTATTGAGGCTCTGGGCCTATTCCAAAGCCATGTACCATGTTTTCCGGTTGGCTCGGGCGAGCGACGAGTCCGCTGTTCACCTTCTCTATCTCGACAACTGGTATCTTCCGCTGTTAGTTCTAATTCCTTTTGCCGGCAGGAAGACACGCGTAACCGCCACGGTACATTCGCTGAGTTCCACCTTCTGGAAAGAACACGTCCTACGGATACTTCTTGGTCCGGGACATGTCGACCAGCTCATAGTGCACGGAGAGTACATGAGAAACCTCACCTTTTCAGTTTTGGGCGGACGAACTTCCCGGCTAGAGAAGTGCTTGGTGAGCATTGACTATCCTTCGTTCTCACTGCGACATCATCCAAGGGAATCCTGTTTTTCCAAGCTTCAGATATCTAGAACTGACGCCAAGGTCATCCTGGCATTCGGGGTGCTACGCTATGACAAGGGTGTCGACCTCCTAATTCAGGCACTGCGTTTGGTTAGTCTTCCGTACCTTTTGGTCATCGCTGGTATGGAGGCCGATTTTTCGGAGGTTCAGCTCCGAGGCCTTTGGGAAGCGTCAGGTATTTCTTGGGACAAAGTGGTCTTCAAAATTGGTCTGGTGGACACAGAGGATGTAGATTATTACTTCTCTTTGGCCGACATCGTGGCACTTCCTTACCGTCGAACGTTTACGACCCACAGTGGGCCGCTAACAGAGGCAATCGCGCACGGTGACATCGCGATTGGGCCCAACACCGGTCAAATCAACCAGACAATCCTGGGGCAAGATGCAGGTCTCATCTTCGAATGCGAGAACATCCCTGATCTGGCTCGTGCCATCGAAGGTAGTATTCAGATGGCGGATGAAAGGACCAGTCGTGGCCCCATTGGAAAGGGCTCAATTCAGACTTTCCAGGACGCATATCTTGAGTCACTCGGAAACCATTCTCAACCGAGGATCAATTAGTGCGCGTCATGTATTATATGCCGATCGATTTTGGGGATATTGGGCAGTTTCTTGAGGCGCATAAGGCGAATCGATTTCCTGGCCACTTGTTGTATGGAGCGACGCTCCTGCCATCACTAGGTGTTCCTGTTCTGTTCCATTGCCCACGGCGCAGTCCGATCAAGAACCGGCTGTTGAGGTTTTTGTCACAGAATCTCATCAACGCCTACAGTCTCGTCCGGTCAAGACGAAGTTATGACGCGGTCTACGCGCCCTACAAAGACGGCTTGGAACTTCTTGTGTTGTTGAGAGCCTTGCGAGTCTTCCCGAGACCGATCATGGTCTGGCAACATTCAACTCTGACATCCGGTGCCGCGCCCCGCGCGGTTGTTCGTTTCTATCATCGAGGAATCGACAGGTTCTTCTTCGTCAACGAAATGAACCGAAAAGAATCCTTAGCAGCACGTGTGGTCAGGGCCCAGAAGACAAAGGTCATGCCTTGGGGACCCGATCTTTCAGTGTATGATAGCGTGAGGTTGACTGCCATGAACCCTATCGCCCGTCCGCCAGGGGACCCGGTTCGTTTCATCACTACCGGAAAGGATAGCCGTGACTTCGAGACCCTTTTCGAAGCCTTTCGTGGTCAGAATGCATCGTTGAGCCTGTTTATCACCGATAAGTCCGTCTTTCAGAGATACGTACACCGTGAACCAAACATCTCTGTACACTATGTCGAGCGTTCTTTGGACGCAACCTACCGGCTCCTTTTTGAGCTTGCTGAACATGACGTCGTGGTGGCATGTTGTTATGTTCGTCCTCTATCGACAGGGATCACCTCGCTTTTTGACGGAATCGGTTTCGGGAAGCCTGTTGTCATCACAAAGAACCCATACCTCGATATTGATGTGGAAAAGATCGGATTCGGAATTAGTGTTGATGTCGGCGACGTGGCTGGCTGGCGTTCGGCCATTGATAAGTTGAACTCTAGCGAGGCGAGTCGGACAGAGATGGGGGTCAAAGCAAGAGCGATGGCTGAACGGCAACTCAACTTTGGTAGATTTGTCAGTGCACTAGTTGAGGAGTTTCGGTTGACAATCTTCGAGGCAGCTGGTCAGCAGATCCAATGTTTTGGACGAGTAGCACGATGAAAGGATGTACACTCTTTACCAACGTACCGGCTCCATACAGGGATTCTTTCTTGCGAGTTTTGAGTCAGTATCTTCCTGTCCATGTCGTCTATGAGGCTGAACGAATTGACCAGGTGAACGCAAAGTGGTATGCCCGCGGCCACCGATCCGAATTTCAGGTTTCGTTTCTCAAGGAAGGACGAATACACGAGAAATTCGTTAATTTCCGAATTCTAGGCTACCTACTAAAGGCTCGAAATAGTCGAATAATCTTCACTAACTGGGGAAGTGCAACGCAACTATTCGCACTGCTCTTGGCCGCGTTGTTTCGATTGGAGTACGTTCTTCTGCTAGACGGAGTACTCCCAGGGAGCGTGGGGAGATTCCAAAGACTGAAACGGATTATTGTTCGTCGTGCGAGGGTGGTCTTCAGCCCCAACCGATTCACTGATCGATTCCTGCTCGACCTGGGCTGCAGTGCCACTGGTATTGTTCGTTATCCCTTCACATCGCTTTGGGCAGCAGACATTCTGGGCACGACACCGTCGCCGTCTGTGAAGAAGGAAATGCGGAAATCATTGGGTCTTCCAGAAATGAGAACCATTATCTTTGTGGGGCAATTTATTCACCGCAAGGGTGTCGACATTCTTCTAGAATCGAAAGCCTTTTTGAAAGGAAAATACCACTTCGTTCTTGTAGGCGGCCTGCCGCCGCAACAATACCTCGACATCATTAGAAAGAACGGCCTCGATGAGGTTACGTTTGTTCCGTTCCAATCAAAAGAAAGCCTGGCCCAGTACTACACAGCCTCGGACTTGTTTGTCTTGCCTACCCGCGAGGATATCTGGGGTCTTGTGATTAACGAAGCTATGGCACACGGCCTACCTATTGTGACGACAAAAAATTGCGGCGCCGCCGACGTCTTGGTCGAGTCCGGCTTCAACGGTTATTTGGTTGACGAGTTCTCTCCCCAAAAGCTTGCTGACTCGATTCAAAGTGTCTTCGATGTTGAAGAAAAAAAAACCTCGTTTGCGCAAAGCAGTTTGGTACGAATTCAACACTATTCAGTCGAAGAGATGGCGAAGACTATCGCCAAAGGGATCACGGGCTAGTTGATCTACATCACGTTCCTCGGTGCGTTGCTCTTTGCAACCAGAACAAAGACAATCCTGCAGCGTCCGAATAGACTTGTACCGCTACTAGAATTGATACTTCTTCTGTTGGCTACGTTGCGTTTCGGTGAGGGCGTTGACTACTTTTCGTATCAAAGCCTGTACAACAGTAGCCCGCTGAGTTTGGCCGAATCAATCACGGCACAGTATTGGGGTAGCGGGATGGAAATCGGGTACCGAGCCATCTCTGGCGCGGGGCGCTTAATTGGCTTGAAATTCCAGTATATAGCCTCCATAATTGCTTTTTTCAACTTGTGCTTAATCTACTCGACCATCAAGAGACGTACTCCCTCACGTAGCTTTTCCCTTCTGATCTTCTTTGCCGGCTACTACTTCGTTTACGTCGAGTCCTTATTGCGACAATCGATTGCATTTTCAATATTTCTTCGGGCGTATTTTGTCGAACTGGAAAGCAGAAAGTACATCATGTACGCTGTTCTAATTGTCATTGGATCATTGTTCCATTCGACTGCACTAGTAATGCTTATCGTTCTGCCGTTCCACTACCTAGATTTTTCAACAATCCTAAGACCTCAAGTTGCCATGACGGTTCTTTTGGTCTGTCTAGCCTCAGGTTTTTTCCTAGGGCAACCTTTGATTCGTCTAGCTGTTGCGGTGACAAAGTATGGATCAGTCTACCTTGGTAGCGGACATACTGCTGTTGAAATTTCTTGGGTTTCCCTTCTTCATCGCTTGATTAAGCTAGGAATTGTACTAGCACTTTACCACCGTGTTCGTCAGCGGCTAAGTCGTTTCGAAGTCGCGAGTTGTGTTGTATATGTTTTGGGCCTATTGTTCTACATAGTGTTTCTTCAAATTCCTTTGTTCTCTAGAGTGTCCGACTACTTTATGGCGACAGAGATTGTTCTCTTTCCAATGTTAATTGTCAAACTGGAACGCCAACAGAAGACAGTGTTCCTTGTGGCCATTCAGCTCATTTCTATCGTCCTCTTCTTCAAGACATTGTCCTCGACGATACTTCTTGCAAGCTACTACAATAGTGATCCATTTTCTTATCCGTTTGTTACGATCTTCAATGCCAATGACATTTCACTTTTTCGAAATATGACAAGCTATTCAAACTTCGTAGAGTTTTAGGAAAATCAAGACAGTGAGAGATACAAGAGGCAACGCCAATTTTAGCTATCAGCCAAGGCGGTTTCCGTGAAAGTTTTACTGGTAAACACCGTTCTTGGGTACAGTAGTACAGGAAAAATATGCCAGGAGATTTATGAAACCGTCGTTGGCGAAGGTCATGAGGCCGTAGTTGCCTATGGAAGAGGTGAGCCGAACCCACCACATGTCAAGTTCGGTTCCGATGTCGAAACCGGCTTTCACCTTTTGGAGACGCGGCTGTTTGACCGCCATGGACAAGGTTCTCATTTTTCAACACAACGGCTGGTCGACTTAATGAAGTCATTTCGGCCTGACATTGTACACCTTCACAACCTTCACGGGTACTATCTCAATGTCGAGATGCTTTTCGAATACTTGGAGTTGAGTGGTGTGAAGACCATTGTGACGCTGCACGACTGTTGGTTGATGACCGGGCACTGTGCTTTTTTTTCGTATGTGGACTGCCAAAAATGGGCGACCCTGTGCGAACATTGCCCACAGGTGTCCTCCTATCCCAATTCGCTGTTTCTTGATCGCTCCACAAAGAACCATCTACTCAAGAAGCATATTTTTGGAAAGATTCCTTCGAGTCAAATCGTGTTGGTTGCACCCTCTCAGTGGCTTTGCGACGTCGTCAGCCAGTCTTTCCTTAGTAAATTTTCAACGCGAGTCATCAATAACGGAATCGACCTTAGTATTTTTCAATCCAAAATGTCCGAGAAGGAAGACCCTCTAAAGTCTGTCACCGTGGAAAAGAAATTCGTTGTTCTGGCGGTGGCTAGCGTATGGGAAAACCGGAAGGGGCTCCGCTTTGTTCGGGAGTTGGCCTCGCTTTTACCTTCGGAATGCCTGGTTGTAGTTGTAGGCAGAGTTTCCCCAAAAGATCGGTTTACTAGTCCAAATGTGGTTTTCATCGAAAGGACGTCAAGTCGAGATGAACTGGCCACCCTCTATCGACGCGCTGACGTATTTGTAAACACCACGATGGACGACAATTATCCCACCACCAACCTTGAGTCGTTGGCGTGTGGAACACCGGTGGTTACGTTTGATACCGGTGGTAGCCCTGAGTCCGTCACCGAGTCGACTGGGATTGTCGTCAAGAAGGGGGATGTTCCGGAATTGGTACAAGCCGTTCTCCGAATTAGGTTACTTGGTAAAAATCATTTCTCGGAGTCATGTGTTAGTCAGGCAAAAGAAAGGTTTGGGAACCAACTTTCCTCAAAGCGGTACCTTGACTTATACCATCAACTGTTGCAGGAGAGAGCCTAACCTGATGCTGTCACTTGGCGATGAGAATAGAGAAGAATCCGGCAAAGGAGAGGTTGGCCTGAGTAATCCAAAGATCTCGATCATCACTGTTGTATACAACGGCGAGAAGACAATCTCAGACACAATCACCTCAGTGCTTGGTCAGAACTACGATAATCTTGAGTACATTGTCGTTGATGGCGCGAGTAGCGATTCCACCCTCGAGATTGTCAGAAGTTTTTCTGACCATCGGCTGTCTGTTGTCTCGGAAAGCGATGCTGGTATGTACGATGCTTTGAACAAAGGGATTCGGCGTGCGACAGGGGATATTGTTGGCCTTCTCCATGCCGATGACATCTATGCGGGATCGCAGGTGTTGGAAGAAGTCGCGGCGGTGTTCCACGACAAGAGTCTGGATTGTGCCTTTGCCGATTTGGTCTTTGTTGATCCGATGGATATGATGAAAGTCGTAAGAAAGTACGACAGTAGCAAGTTTAGTCCAAACAAGTTTCGGTTTGGGTGGATGCCGGCGCATCCCACGTTCTTCGCTCGGAGAGAAGCCTTCGAACGATTCGGACTGTACAAAACCAACTACAAGATCGCAGCAGACTATGAATTGCTTGTTCGGTTCTTGTACTGCAACCATGCTACCTATCGCTACGTACCAAGATCCTGGGTCAGAATGAGGACGGGCGGAGTCAGCACCAGTGGACTCGCCAGCACGATTCTGCTGAACCGAGAAGTCGTTCGGGCGTGCCGCGAGAACGGAATGTACACCAATCTGGCGTTCATCATGTCCAAGTACTTTGTCAAAATACTTGGTGTTCTTGGTAGAAAGGACAAATGAAGTTGAAGGCTCTCGTTACCGGTGGCACAGGGTTTGTCGGAGCCTCTTTGTTGGCGACGATGAGGGGACACGGGATTGAAGTCGTAGGGACCACAAGGAGCCTTGGCAACCTCGACCAAGGCCTAGTGGGAGGTCTTGACCTTTCGAATTCCGCTGGTTGGTCGGTCGCGCTGGATGGAAAGGACATTGTCATCCATACCGCTGCCCGTGTTCATGTCATGCAAGAGAGCGCGAGTGACGCGCTTTCTCGATACCGAGCAATTAACGTGGATGCCACAGTCGCCTTGGCGTCCCGCGCCGTTGAGCGTGGTGTTCGCCGATTCGTATACGTGAGCTCCGTGAAAGTGAATGGAGAGTCTACTCCCCTTGGGCAACCGTTCCGTGCCGACAGCATTCCCGCGCCCCAGGACCCTTACGGCAGGTCAAAGCTAGAAGCTGAACATGCCCTTTTAGAAATAGGGCGGCGTACTGGTTTGGAAATTGTCATTGTTAGGCCGCCACTCGTGTATGGACGAGGTGTCAAGGCCAATTTTCAGGCCTTAGTCCGGTTGGTGAAATCAGGAGTTCCCTTGCCTCTGGGAAACACCGGAAACAAGAGAAGCATGGTGAATCTGGCCAATTTGACTGACCTTTTGCTCCTCTGTTGCACAAGCGCCAAGGCATCGGGAAAAGTTCTTATGGTTAGTGATGGCCAGGATGTCTCAACCACTGAGTTGGTGACGCTCCTCAAGAAAATACTCGGGACCCGCTCCACACTGTTTCCAGTGCCCAAAGAGCCCCTTAGAGCTATTTTCAAGATACTGAGAAGGACATCTTCCTTCGACAGGCTTTTTGGAAACCTGCAAGTCGACATCGATGAAACACAGACAAGCATTGGGTGGACTCCCAAGTACGGTATTCTAGAGGGCCTCGCTGATGTCGTAAGCGGAATGAAAGCAAGAGCGGAATAGCGTGGATCAACCGATGGAATTTCTTCGCCAAAATTGACAGACCGTTTCTAGGAGTATACGAGGTGACTAGATTTTTCGATGTTTTGTTTTCCGGCTTTGCGATTCTTGTTCTTTTCCCTTTTATGATTCCTATCGTGATCATATTGAAGGTAACTGGTGAGCACGATGTTTTTTACAGTCAAACCAGAGTTGGCAGGCACGGAAAGGAATTCGGATTGCTTAAGTTTGCGACCATGCTCAGGGACTCTCCCAATCTTGCTGGTGGGCTGTACACTCAAAAGAATGATCCCCGACTGTTACCGCTAGGGCAGTTTCTCCGGAAGACGAAGATCAACGAACTCCCTCAGTTGATCAATATCTTTCTTGGTCAGATGAGTGTCGTTGGTTATCGACCGACGGTGCCCCAGCATTTTCTGGCGTACCCAGAAAACGCCAAAGCCCTTCTCAAGGACTCCCGCCCCGGATTGACGGGACTAGGCTCTGTGGTGTTTCGCAGTGAGGAGGAGATTCTTCATTCCGTTGACGACAAAGAGGCTTTCCACCGGGATGTGATCACGCCTTACAAAGCCGAGTTGGAGTGTTGGTATGTGGCCCATCGATCTCTTTGGAACTACTTCAAACTCATCTTCGTGACAGGCGTCGTTATCCTCGCCCCGAGCGGTATTTCGTGGAAGAAGTGGTTCAATGGTATTCCTCCCGTTCCCCCTGAGCTTGAACCCTACCTCGCCACCAAGTAAGTCACCAGGAGAAAACTATGGACCCGTTGTTGTCAGTGATCGGCAGAAGCGTCCCTCTTTTCGAAACCGATATTGAGGTACACGAGACCGAGCTTAGTCGCATTGTGCGCTCATCTCGATTTCTAGTGATCGGCGGGGCCGGCACGATCGGAGCCGCCGTGACGCGCGAAATCTTCCGCAGGAAGCCCAAACTGTTGCATGTTGTCGACATCAGCGAAAACAACCTTGTTGAACTGGTTCGGGAAGTTCGGAGTTCATTCGGCTATATTGACGGCGAGTTTGCCACTTTCGCGATTGACTGTGGCTCTGACATTTTTGACGCGTTCATGAAGAATGGTCCTGGTTACGACTACATTCTCAACCTCTCGGCTCTCAAGCACGTGCGCAGTGAAAAGGACCCGTTTACGTTGATGCGGTTGGTCGATGTCAACATTCGCAACACGGACAAGACGGTTGCGTGGGCGAAAAAGGTTGGGGCCACGAAGTACTTCTGTGTCTCTACTGACAAAGCCGCGAATCCGGTGAACATGATGGGAGCCTCCAAGAGAATCATGGAAATGTTTCTCATGAGGCGCAGTCTTGAACTCACGGTCTCAACGGCCCGGTTTGCCAATGTGGCCTTCTCAGATGGTAGCCTGCTTTACGGGTTCAACAGGAGGCTTGAGAAGGGGCAGCCGCTGTCCGCTCCCAACGATGTTCGCCGGTACTTCGTCACCCCCAAAGAGTCCGGCGAGCTGTGTCTGCTTTCAACGCTCCTGGGAGAGAATCGTGATATTTTCTTTCCCAAGCTTGAGAAAGAGCTGAATCTGATTACCTTCAGCGACATTGCCGAACGATACCTTCTCGGGATCGGATACGAGCCGGTACGGTGCGATACCGAAGAGGAAGCGCGGGCCAGGGTCGGCGAATTGAAGGGCAAACGGCTGTACCCGGTATACTTCTTTTCGAGCGACACGACCGGAGAGAAAGACTTCGAAGAGTTCTTCACCGAGAAGGAAAGACTAGACCTAGCGAGGTTTTCCTCGGTTGGCGTGATCCAGAACGACCCTGATTTTGACAACGCAGTGCTCGATGCCTTCGCTTCGACAATAGAATCCCTGCGCAAGCGAGGTCGTTGGGACCGTGACGAACTGATCGACCTTTTCAATTTTGTCCTCCCCGACTTCAAACACAAAGAAACGGGGAAGTTTCTCGATGGCCGAATGTGAGCACCGAGCCGCGACGAAAAAAAGAATGACAAGTAAAGGAAACCATCCTCAATGAGCCCCCCCCAAACCATACTCGTCACGGGCGGAGCCGGCTTCATCGGAAGCAACTTCATCCGGCATCTGTTCACCAAGACCGGGTTCGCAGGCACCATCGTCAACTTCGACAAGTTGACCTACGCCGGCAACCCCCACAGCCTGGTCGACATCTTCGCCCAGTATGGCCCGCGGTACGTCTTCGTGAAGGGCGATATCACCGAGGCCGCCGAGGTCGACGCGGCCCTGACCAAACACAAGGTCGACACCATCATCCACTTCGCCGCCGAAAGTCATGTCGACCGCTCCATCCACGGTCCCGGCGAGTTCATCAGCACCAACATCCTGGGTACCTACACCCTTCTTCAAGCGGCCCGGCAGTACTGGGGCGACCGGAAAGACGTGTTGTTCCACCACGTCAGCACCGACGAGGTCTACGGAAGCCTGGGGGACACCGGCAAGTTTCTCGAGACCACCGCCTATGACCCACGCAGCCCCTACAGCGCCAGCAAAGCGAGCAGTGACCATTTAGTGAGGGCCTGGCACCACACCTACGGCCTGCCCGTTACCCTAAGCAACTGTAGTAACAACTACGGCCCGTACCACTTTCCGGAAAAGCTGATCCCTTTGATGATTGGAAACCTGCTGTCCGGCAAGCCTCTTCCGGTTTACGGAGACGGGAAGAACGTCCGCGACTGGTTGTACGTCGAAGACCACGCCTCGGCCATTTGGTCTATCGTGACCCGGGGCCGGGTCGGCGAGACCTACAACGTGGGCGGCGAGAACGAATGGACGAACATCGACCTGGTGAAGTTCCTATGCACGCGCTTGGCCGAGGTTCAGAGCAAGGTCCCTGCCGACTATCTGAAGCTGATCACCTACGTGACCGACAGACCCGGCCACGACCACCGCTATGCCATCGACTGCACCAAACTTAAAACTGAACTCGGCTGGACCCAGAGCGTCACGTTCGAACAGGGCCTCGACGCCACCATCCGCTGGTACCTGAGCCACCAAGACTGGGTGGCTCAGGTGACCAGCGGCGAGTACCGCACCTGGGTCGAGAAGAATTACTCAGACCGATAACTCCGGTCTTGAAGGATCAAGTGTGTTAGGATAAGGTAGCGAAATTATGAATTGGTTCCTTGTCGGCTCCATGGCCTTTTTGGGCTTCGTTCTCAACCTCATCGTAACGCCTTTGGTTTTGAAGGTAGCCCACAAAAAAGATTGGATGGATCAACCAAATCACAGGACGGTCCACACCGACCCCGTCCCCAGGCTGGGTGGGGTGGGCATGTTCGCATCGGCGGCGGTGGTTCTGGTCGGGCTATTTCTTCTGGCAGTCATCGGGTTTCCATGGTTGCCAGCAGATAGCTGGACGTTCTCGGCCTTCATGTTGTTCTTGGGTTGGGCGGCGACTCATATTTTGGGTGTGTTGGACGACTTTGTGCAATTCAGGGCCATCTACAAGTTCCTGCTTCAAATGTTGGGGGTTCTTCTTGCTCTGGGGGCGGGACTCCTCATTGACCGCATCACGATTCCTGGAACTGGCTGGGTGCTTCCGTTGGGGGTCTTTGCCCCCTTCTTGACTTTGTTTTGGATCGCCGGCGTGACCAACGCGGTCAACCTGATCGACGGAATGGATGGGCTGGCTGGCGGGTTTTCGCTCCTGGCCCTGGCGGCCCTGGGTGTCTATTCGGCCCTGACTGGACAACTGGTGGCCACTCTCGTGTGCTTCACGGTAGTGGGAACTCTGGGGGCTTTCCTCGTTTTCAATTTCCCCCCGGCCAAGATCTTCATGGGTGACTCGGGAAGCCTGATGCTGGGCTACCTCCTGGCAGTCATTCCGCTCTGGGGAGGAGACAGATCGTTGTTCCACCAGTTCTGGTTGTTGCCCGTGGTTTTGGTCCTTCTTCCCTTGTCAGACACGGTGGCCGCGATCCTTCGTCGCCTCAATGCAAACCGGCCGATCTGGAGTCCCGACAAGGAACACACCCATCACAAGCTTCTGGCCATGGGGTTCTCTACGAAATCCATCCTGGCCATGGTGTATGGAACAACGGTGATCACCTGTGTGCCAATTTTCATGGCGGGCCTGAATTGGAATAATTCAGAAAGCCGCTTTGTGTCCTGGGTAGGGTCGGCATCGGCCGGTTTGGTCATTTTGGTCTTCTTCTCCCTTCTCCACTTCGCCTATCGCAAACGCTTTCCGGTTATCCGTTCGAAGGCCAATGACTAGAGACTTCGCCTCAGTTGCAAGGAGCCTCCATTAGCAATACAGATGTTTTCCGAATTCTCACAGCGGGTTGCCTATTGGTGTGGGCAACGGCATTCGCCGTGGCCCAGTCCCTCCCGTCACCAGAAGATGTTGCGTGGAAATACCAGCAATGGATGGTGACAGCCGGGTTGGCGCAGCCGCGGTACCTGGTGACGGCTTCCATCGAAAAGCATCCCGACAGCGACCAGGGGCCTTGGGCTGTTCCGGATCCAGCGCCGTCCGAGTTTCGCCTGAACCCTTTTGAGGCAGGCTTGGCTTACAACTCTTCCTACCCATCCAGTTTCAACACGGGGGGAATTTGGCAGGGCAGAGGTGCCACGGGGTGGGCCGAGTCGAGTGCTTCGATGGACTGGCTTTGGTTTTCGGCGCGGCTTGGGGTTCAGGCTTGGGCGTCCCAAAATCAGGACTTTGCCCTAGGCCCTTCTGGTTTGGCCAACCAACCCCTGGCCAACCTGAACGGGCAGTGGATCGACACGCCCCAAAGGTTCGGAACCAGTTCATTCGGGGTGCTGAACTTGGCTGGCTCGGAACTCAGGGCAGAATGGGGTCCAGTCCTTCTCTCGTTCAGCGATCAGAATTTAACCTTCGGTCCGGCGGTTTTCAATCCCTTGCTTTTGAGTAGCCAAGCCCAGGGGGTGCCCCACGTCCGTCTGGGGCTAAACCAATACGAAACTCCCGTGGGCAAGGTCGAAGCCCAGCTGGTGTACGGAAAGTTGACCACGTCAGCCTACTGGGATCCCTCGGCCGGTCCGAGCGACCGCTTCTTCGGTGCGCTGTTCCTGGGTTACCAACCCAACTTTTTTCCGGAATTGACCCTCGGTGCGGGACGCACTATCATCTCGAACTGGAGCTCCCTCGACTGGCACCCGCCGGTGGCCTTGTTCGGCACCGACGCCACGGGAACCTCCGGGCAACTGGGCACCGGCTCAAGCCACCAGCACGTTTCGCTCACCTACCAACTTCGGTTTCCGGCGGTGGGGTTTGAGACCTACGGGGAATGGGGAAAGAACGACTACAGCGGTCTGGGTTCGCTCTACTGGATCAACCCCGACCACATGCAGGCGTACACGCTGGGCGTGCGCAAAACGTTCGAGTTGCCCTGGCACGGAGTCTTGGGCCTGGGGTCCGAGTTGACCATCCTTTCCCAATCGAAAGAGAGCCTAATCAACGGGAATGGTT
>JGI26470J50227_1000257_pt1 | contig 23713 bp, 36 predicted proteins | sample FreactTroBogLake_FD_50227 | JGI IMG/M metagenome (IMG submission 50227) | reverse complement strand
AAAAACTTGTCGCGCCATTTGCTGATGACGTGCTGACACTCCGGCATCGCGGCGAACGGGCTGGAATGACCGTTGAAGTTGTAGAGCAGGACGGGCAAGTTCTTCTTGTTCTTTTTCAGGACTCGCGCAATCAGGGCTTGCTCGCGCTCGCGGTTGCGTTGGTCGAAAATCAGGGGCAGCTTGTTCATCAAGTCAATCGGAACGCCGGTTCTGCCCCAGATTGAGGTTTGATAGTTCGGCCACATTTGGAAATTGACCGCCCATTTGTTTTTGCCGAATACGAGCGTCGGGTCGCCCGCTTGCAGGGGGATGTCCGACCAGTCGCCACCGTCAGCCATCCACCAGCGCAGCACGCGGGCCTCGATGCCTTTTTCTTTGCAGTATTTTTGCGCCTTGGCGTAATCCGTGCCGGTCTGGTCTTGGATTTGGATGGCGTCAACGTAGGAGCAGCCTTCGTAAATGGAGCCGAAGCGTGTCGAGGTCACGACGATGGGGCGCACTCCGGTTTGGTCGAAGATGTATTTAAAAGCAGGTAGGACTATAATCGAATCCCCGAACCTGCCAAGCAGTAGAAATTTGTTCATCGTAGCCAGCATTTTTCCCAGAGTTTTTGTTTGGATAATTCAGGCATGTGCGCAAGTGCGACATCTTTGGGACACCACACCTTTAAGCGGACAGGACAGTCACAGGCATCGCACACGCCAAGTTTTGAGTCGAAAGCAGTGCGAAGGTTTTGACCCCTCACCCAGCCCAAAACGGCTTTGATGGTTTCCGCGTAGATTCCCCAGCGGGTAGAATACTTCACGTTTTGGTTGTGCGGACACGCCGCGCAGATTTCGGCGCGACTGTTGGCCTCGACCGCGCCGACGGGCTTCAGCCCGGTGCCAAACCACTCGACGAGTGTCTCGACCCCGACTTTGAAATTTTGCGGAGTCATGGCTTATCGCATCCCGCAGCACTTCTTCACGCTCGGCGCAGTCGAGACTTGCGCGAAATTGTTCGGCAGGCTGTCCACCTGGACGACGTAGCTCGCCGCGCCGGGTATCCGCGCAACCCGCCGGGCGTTCTGCTCGTCCACGACGGTTTCGCAATCAGCCCACTCGGTCGGTAAACCGAGTTGCGGATTCGCCAGCGAGAATTTTTGGTAGAAACTCACGGCTTCGTAAAACGACCAGTAAACCCGCTCAACCTTTGGGACAAGCCCCTTGATGCGGACGATAAACCCGTTGGGCGGGCAGTTTTGTCGGTTGGTGAGTCGGTAGGTCATGCCTTTAGCTTTTCGTTCATCAGGAAGTCAACCGCACGACCGCAGTCGCCGGGGGCCACGTCGCAGGCTTGAACGGCATTGTCGGAGACGACGCCCGCGTCTTGGAGGCGGTTCATGGCGTCAACGGGGTCGAGCCGAAAACCGGCGATGGCTTTTTCCAGATTGTTCATTTTTCGACGAAGGCGGGCGTTTCGTTGATGGCTTTCACGGCGGCGTCAAACCGCTCACGAGTCCAGTCGCGGGTGCCGGATTCCAAAGCGGAGAGCATTGAGATGGAAATTCCCAATGCTTCCGAGATTTCCTTTTGGCGCAGGCTTTTTTTCAGGCGAAGGGCGCGAATAATCCGACCCGCCTCGGCGTGGTCAATCTCGTCAATTTGGATGGTCGGAATCTGCATTGCCCGAAATTACTTGGGTTTACCAGTTTTGTCAAGTGTCAGCCACAATCACGGCGTCGTGACCGGCGCGTCGGGATTCGACTCCGGCGATGGAAAATTCTTCTTCAACCTCGATCAAGTCTCCCTCCTCGTCTTTTTTTGTTATTTCAACCTGCAATTTTACCTTGCCTTCGGGGTCGAGGCGTTTCAATTCTTCGATTAGGTCTTTGATTTTCATACCATTCATCTTAACCGGCTTTGGTTCGTTTTTGGCAATCTCCTGACGACCGGCGTCGGTGACTTGGAAGCAATGCATTCCGCCAGCCAAAGTTTGCGGCCCAAGATCAGCCATGAATCCTTCGGCAGCAAGCTCAAGGCAGTCCGCAAAGCCGTCGCAGCCGGGGCCGATGACGTAATGGTTTCGGTAGTTTTTAGGCCAGCCAATAGCGTGGCGCATAATGTCGAGTTGTGATGTTTTTATTTTCATAGTTTTTGGTTTTGGGAATTGGTTGTTTTTATTCTCCGGGGTTGTAGTGCGGGACATCTTCGTCGGAGATAGGCGAAGGCTTGGCCCGTTCGGTGATGGTCATAAGTGCTCCGTTGAAATTGCAGGGGATGGTCAGACCAGCCCCTCCTTTGGTAGATTTCAGAATTTTTACGTTGAGCAGTCCGCCGTCTTTTTCGTCGCGCCAGATGCCCAGCAGCAGGCCGCAGGACGCTTCGATGGAGCCGGACTCTTTGGCGGAATGGAGCGTCGGCTCCGGGTTCTCTTTGTTGCGGGCGACTTGGCTCGAAACGATGATGATTGTCCGGGTGGCCTTGGCGAGAGCTTTCAGACCTTCCGCGATGTCGGAAATTTTCTCGCGCCGGTTGGGGCCGGTAGCAGAAATGAGCTGGATGTAATCAATCAGCACGACTTTTGGCTTCTCGCCAATCTTCAATTCGGAGCGCAAAATGTACTCCTCAATTTTAGCTAGCGTGAGCCGCGCCTCGGTGCAGATGAACAGGTTTTTTAACTTGGCCCGCAGGACATCGGAAAGCGAATCGTTGCACGGACTGCGATACGCCTTTTCGATTTCGTGGCAGGGAATTTTTGCCGCCATCGAAGCGAATCGCTCAAACATAAGCTCACGGGGCAACTCCATTTCAAACATGAGGGTCGGCAGCGGCAACGCAGCCGTGGCAATTTGTTGCAGGATGCCGGTCTTGCCAGTGCCGGTGTCGCCAATCACGAATACCAGTTCGCCGGGAACGAGCGGGCGCAGGCGGTCGAATGACGGAAGCCATTTGGACAGCGAGAACGAATTTTCATTCATTGACCGGGCGAACCGGCGATAATCCTCCTCGGCTTCGTCAATGGTGAATACCGGCAGGCCGATGCCTTTAATGTGGGGCAAGGCTTCCGCCGCGAGCGACACAAGGGATTCGGTCGCCTCTGCTTTGGTTTTGAACAAGGCGATGTAATCGGAGGCGTCTTTTACCGATTCGGGCAGTTTGACCATCTTTACGGTCTTGGCGACCCCGGCGATGGAGTTGAACACAAGCTCGACGTGCTCTTTGCCGGTCTTGTCGTTGTCGCCGCAGATGATGACATCCTTGCCGCGCAGGGAGTCGGAGTAGCCGTCCAGCCACTTGCCGCCGCCACCGACGTTGCAGGTCGCCTGAAACCCCAGCGCGACCAGATTGTCGGCGTCTTTTTCGCCTTCGCAATTTCCTGCAATGCAGACCTTTCCGCATCTTCTTGTCAACAAAAACCCGGACGGAACGGTAACACAGTTTACTTTTCCAGTGTATTGAACCAGCTTCGGCTCATTGCTTCCGCCGCGCCAAGACGTGTTCCGAAGCAGGTTGACTATGTATTCCGTTTTGGATTTGTGCTGCCGCTGGCGGTCAACCGAACGCATTGAGACAGACCAGCCAGTACACGCAGCAACAGCGCAAACAACATCTGCCGATTGCCGGGAGGACGTGAAAAACCTCACACCGCGCCCCCCAGTAAAGTCTCCATCCCAAAAACCCAACTCTTCAAGCAGGGCTGTCCGCGATTGCTCCGGCCAGTCCAGCGCAGACCAAAGAAAAGCGTCATCGTTCAGGTTGTCGAGAATCCAACTGGCGTCATCCCTCTTGATGGTGAAATGCGTATATTCGGGACAGCTTGGATAAACATGCTCCGCCCATATCAGCCCGGCGGCTGAAAGAATTTGGCGCAACCGAACCTTTTTACGCTCTTTTTTAAGATTCCAACCTGGGTGATACCACGCGTCCTTTTGACCCAATTTCTCACGGTGTAAATTGGTAATCATTCCATCAGCCTGAAAGGCGGCAATCACTCTGGCCTGACTTTCGGTGATTCCAATTTTTCCGCCGGGGAGATTGCCGGACGTTGGCAGTTGGTAATGCCCCCGGACTTCGGACGCGGGAATTACTGATTTCTCACCTCGACCGCTTTTATCAACCAACATCCGATGATTTCCAGTCACGGCCAAATTGCAAAACCTGTGCTCAAACTGGACAATGTTTTCGGACACTTCAAATTCCTGATAAGCGGTAGGCTTGCAAAACCCAACCTCGCCAGATTTCCAATACTGGCAAACCTTGTCGTTACCGATTTCGCCAATGAGCTTCCAGCCGGAAGGTGTCAGCAGTTCAGTGTCGGGAGTGAAGCACACCCATACAGTTTGAGCTTTCAGGATTTCCGGGAGCCGGTACAGCACCCGGATGACGCCATCCATTGACCAGACCCATTTGTCGCCAACGAGGTGACGCTGGCGAAAGGATTTTGGCTTGAGTCGAACCACCTGATAGACCTCCTTGCCCGTGGCGTCGTGGTAGGCGTAGGTTTTCTCGATTACGGGCCTCTCCGCCGGGGTGGCAGGCTCCGAATCGCGCATCGGGGCTTTAAACGCCTTAGCCGGCTCCTTGGCAAACAGGTCTTTCATGGTCAGCCGGAGCGCGGCGACCACGGCGGTCGTTTCGCAACCGGCGAAGCACTTGAGCAGGACGCCGCCGTCGCGGGCGGGCGAAACGGACAGGGACGGGGTTTTCGGATTGTCGTCATGGGCCGGACAGGTCACAAGCACCCCCTCAGTGGTCTTGCGCTGCTTTTCAAACCGGGCGATAAAGTCTTGGTAGGTCATACTCCGGTGGCGTCAGGGATGTAGCCTAGGGAACGCTGGACAGGGGCGGCAGCATCTCGAACCCAAGTGCCGGGGCTGTCGTTGTAGCGTTCGGCGTTGAACCATGTGGCCGGGTGGGGACAGAAAGCCATGTCGCCAGCCCGCGCCACCGCAAACGCCTTTGTGACATTAAGCAACCAGTCGCCATCAACCTTAACCAAAGCCTTGGAGATGGCACGCATGGCGGCAGGCTTGCCAACCTTCAACGGGTAGGCTTCGTAAATCTGCTCGGCCATGCTCGCCTTTTCCAACAAAGTGCCAGCAGCCTTACTGCGACTCCTGGCCATTCGGATGGCGGCGTCGGCGCGAGTGCGTATTTCATCGTACTTCGACCAGTTCAAAATAATCCATCCCCAATCACGATGTTCGTCCATGCGCTGAATACGGCGACCATCGTTCTCTTGGTCGCGGCTGGCGGGGTCAGGCGATTCCAGTTTGGCGATGTGCTCGTTCAGAATCGTGATGGGGATGTTCAATCGCCGGGACAATGCCTGACGGGTTACGTCCACGATGCCGGTCTGATGGTCGGCCAGTTTGAGGAAGTCCTCAAAAACGTGACGGGTGGTGAAGTCCTCGGCAATGGATGAGTCGAGGATTTGAAGGAAGACGCGTGAGTAGAGTTGGCTCATATCTGAATCCACTATGACAGCTTTCCGCGAACGGTCAATAGAAAAGTTACAAAAAGTTGTAACACGGTTACACTACTTGCAACGTACCGCAACATCTCTGTGTCTGGTACTGCTTCTGAGTATGGGGATAGGGATGCAAGGGAAAGGGGATTGACAGAAATTGAGGAATGTGCGATAACCAATCGTCCGTGTGATGTCGGACTGATTGGGTTGACCCCGGCTGGGAAACTGGCCGGGGTTTTTAATTGGGGTGGAGCGGCTCAGGTCGCTACGGCAAAGCCGCCCCTCAATGAGCGTTCCAGATTAAAAGCCAGCCTGCCGTTCCGACGCTATGAGCAACGTCGCGGTGGAGAAATCAGGCCACCATCCCGAACAGGCCAGCAAAGTGTCACCGCTCAAACGCAGGCACCGGCACCGGGTTGTTGATCCAGTCGGCCCCGCGGGCGAGGTTGCGCGGTTCAATTACATCCAGCGCAACGAGCTTGCCGCCCAAGTACTCGGCCACGATGGGAAGCTGTTCGCCAGTCTTGGGGTCAATGCCGTAGGTCTTAACCTCGGCGGGGATACCTTGGGTTGGCTGCGGAAACTCCGGCCCCAAATACTGCTCCAAAAGCCCTTTGATGAGGGCTTCGTTGTTGACCGCGCAGTCGGCTTGCAAGGCGGGTATCCGACGGGCAAGTTCGGCGGCTAAGAGGGTGCGATTGCTCATGTTGATTTCAGTTAAATTGTACAGTCAGGCCAGTCGCTACTCCGGCTTAAGAATTTTTCGGGTCGGCTTTAATCCAGTATATCGGAACCCGATGCATCGCACTCCCGTTTCATCAAAGGATGCCAAGGTTTATGGCCTGTCCTGCGTGTCTGCTTTCCACGCCGCTGACTGCAAGGATATCCTCCCACATTACACAAATACTGTCAAGCGAGTTGTTGCAAAATGTGCAAGTACTGGGGCAACTGTTGAGGATTCTTTAACAGTTGGGCAGTGGTAAAGGAATCCTTGACTACTGGGGATGAGGCGGGGGTTATTCACAGGTTGTTCGCATCTTTTTCAAAATTCCAAATACCCGCTTGGTGAGGTACTCCATCGTGTAAGCCCCCATTTCGTGGTGGCCTTCGTCAAAATTCATGCAGCATTTCTCAAGAATCCGGTGCGTCAAATGAAACAGTTCGTGAACGACAACTTCTTGTCTAGCCTTGGCCGCAGGCTCAAAGAACAATGCGAATTTTCGCTTATCGTAACCCAAACACGCCATTTGAGTGTTCCCAATGTCGTAATTAAACTCGCGTTTATAGGCCGCTGGAATGTCATCAGTCACGATTACGAGAACAGTTACATCGTGAATTGGGACTTGAAAACGAGCGCGTTTGACAGGTTGTTTCATGTTATGATTCTACAAGAGTTGTGGAGGCGTGTCAAGATTGGGTGGTAAAGACGGGTAAGGTGAACTCTCTCTAAAATGCACAAGTAACGCAACGGGGTGGGGGCCGTGCGTCCGCCCACCCCGTACACCGGGGCCGGTACCCTCTGGGGTTCAAAGTAGATTCCTTGCGAGGTGGGGGGGGGGTGCCGGGTATTGCAACGGGTTTGCACGGTCAGCCGGCGAGCAGATTGTGGGCAAGTCTCGTAACGTGTTGAATATCAACCGAGTGATGAATTAAGGCTAGACAATAATAGTTATAGTTCATTCACTCTTAGATTATCCGCAAACCTCTTACGCTCCGGGACTTGGCTCTGGCAATGACGTTGATTGACGACGGCGGGGTGCGTTCGCTGGTTTAAGGACGCCGGCGGTGGGGAACACCAATCGCCACAAACGCTCCTTTGCGGCCGTCAGCTTCACGAACGTGTCAGGGTCTCGGCATTCGTCAATCATTTCGTCACACTGTCGAATCTGGGCAAACACCCTTCTATTTCTCGCTTGGTCGCAATCAGGCGAGGACTCCAAACGAATCGCCGCCGCCATCGCTTTGCGTTGGGCGCGTCGCTCCTCCCTCGCCTTAACGGAGCGTCTGGCCATCTCGGCGGCATTCTCACGGGTAAAAGGCGGTGCTCTCATGCGGGAAAGGTGCATTGATTCACTGATTCTGTCAACGGTGGGTTTTTTGGGGTGTAATCCCGGTTTTGCTTACGCAATAGGTCTAGGTCTAGGTGGGCTTATTCTGCTTATTTCTGCTTACCGTAATCAATTTGTTGCAAGTGGCCTGAAAATTAAGCGATAATCCCGGCATGTTTTACGGTAAAATTTGCGCCTCAACTTACACGGGTTCGGCAGTTGGTTCCGGCCCCATATTTTTCTCTGTCTGGCCCTACGTCATCGCCACAATGCAGCCCAACCGAGACAGGACAGAGTTTTTTGTCGAGATTAACCCCGTCCTTTTGGCTGCCATAATTGGCAAGGTGACGCCAGACGAGATCAGGCAGGAGGTTGATCGAATGACCCAGCCCGACCCGCACAGTCGAACCGAGGCCGAAGAGGGACGGCGATTAATCCGCCTGTCGCAGTTCTCCTATCGCGTGGTGAACGGTTCCAAATATCACGCCATGCGGTCAGAGCACGACCGCCGCGAGCAAAACCGAGAGGCGCAATCCAGATTCCGCCAAAAGATCAGGGAGAAGCGCAAAGGCAAGGGCAAAGCAATTGACACCGGCATGGACGGAAAGCCCGCCAGCGCGGCCTACAAGGCCGGTGAGACATCCGAGGTTAAAAAGTGGGAGAACGGCGAAAAATCGTGTCTGGATTGAAAATTATTTCATGCAAATTCCCCAATGTTTTCAACGTGTTTGTGATTATCTTAACTTTTTTGTAAATAATTGTTTGACCGGTAGGCGGCGGGGTGTTAATCTGTCCCTGTTAGCAGCGAAACACACAACACCATATCACTATGAAATCTGAAATCATTAAATTATATCGTCAATTCCGCAAACAATTCCCCTCGTGTCTGGTTGGACGTGATGCGGAAATGTGCCTTCGCGCTGCCCGTGTTCTGGACACTTTCCGGCAGGGTGAATCTGACGGGCTATTGCGTATTCGTGCAGAGCATGAGCGGGAGAGCTATTTCGACGTGTATGGCGAACCGGACACAAAAGAGGAACGCCAAGCCATAATTGACCAGATTAACCTCTGCGGATGCGTCTGCGTCATTGCCGAGTATTTCGATGGCGAACAATGGCAGCACGCTGATTCTGTTGGAATGTGCATCTATGACGACCCGTGTTCGCCATTTGAGAATTGCTACGTCATTGATCTAATGGAGGAGGCGGTTGATAAGTTGGCGGAAATTCAATCCGACGCTGTTTGCCGTGGCTGATTCCCAATTCTGCCGGGCCGCGGCTACGGCAGACTTCGGAACCAACCGAGAAAAACAATAAACCATACATCACCATGAAAAAAGAAAACATCATTCAGGCACTTCGTAAATTCATCAACCAGCGTTCCGGCATTTCCTTCGCGGATTACAATTCCGGCGACTGGAAATCCAGCCGGGATGCGTTTTTTGGCGATTACCGCCCCATGTTGCGCGAAGGCCGGGATGCGCGGCTACTGCTCAACTGGATTTCGGGCCGTGATGGAATCACGGCGGAAAACATTATTGAGGCATCGCAACGGGCTTTCTCTGGTCGTTTGACCATTAAACCGGCTGGGGATGGTGTTCAAATCGACTACACGACCGGCCAATATTTCCCTACCGAATACCGCGCCGCCGCGTGCTCTGTTCTGGCTCGTGTTGTAAGCGACTATTTGCTTGCCTCCGGCTATGACTGGGCCGGGGTTCAAAAGCAGGTTAAAAACGAATTTGGACGCGGCATATTTTCCCGCTGGTTTAACTAAACCACCATCACCCACATTAAAAACCATGACAACCGCACACTGCTTTGCGACCGTCCAAACCACGGACGGCGACTCAAAATTTATTCACTGGACTAAGCCGGGTTCAATTTCCAGCCTGAAAAAGAAACTTCGCCAGCGATACAAAAATGACGGAACCGTGAAATATTTCAGGCTCGGGAACGGGTGGACTGTGAACAGCTACGGAGCGCACTAACCCTTAAAAACCAGAAAACTAGAGAATCAAATTATGACAACTAAACATACTCCGGGGCCGTGAGTCATTGCTGGAAGCATGAACGATGATATTCGGGAATCATCGCGTGACCACTGCACGATTGCCACAATCCGTTGCTACGCATCGCACAATTTGGCGACGGAAAAAGATGCCAACGCCCGGCTAATAGCCGCAGCGCCTGAATTGCTGGATGCTTTGGAAATGGCCGAAATTCCTTTGGCGATTATTGTCTCTAGTGGTTCGCCGTCGTTTTCCCAGTCCTCCCACGACGGGCACAAGCAAGTCTTGCAAATGGTTCGCGCCGCCATCGCCAAAGCAAAAGGAGAATAACCAAAACAATTAACCATAAACAAAATTATGACATTTAAAGAACTACAAAAAAAAATCGGACAGCAGACGGAAAGTGATTGGCATCAGCATAAAAACGGGGGTGGATGGGTTCAAAATTCTGCCAATGTCGCTGAGACGGCTTATGTTGGGCCGGATGCGATTGTGTGGTGTTTGAACGGAGCGCCGAAAGTGTACGACAACGCTCGGGTGTACGGCAACGCTCAGGTGTGCGGCAACGCTCAGGTGTGCGTCAACGCTCGGGTGTTAGGAGACGCTTGGGTGTCAGGAGACGCTTGGTTGTACGGCAACGCTCGGGTGTCAGGAGACTCTCGGGTGTACGGCAACGCTCGGGTGTCAGGAGACTCTTGGGTGTCAGGAGACACTCGGGTGTACGGCAACGCTCGGGTGTACGGCAACGCTCGGGTGTACGGCAACGCTCAGGTGTGCGGCAACGCTTGGGTGTCAGGAGACGCTCGGGTGTCAGGAGACGCTTGGGAGAAGCCAATTCTTTATTTGCTTGATAGTCGCGGGTATGGCGCAACCAACTGTAAACACGGATGGCTTAAAATTGGTTGCGAGGAGCATACCATTGCAGAATGGAAAGAGCGAGGCCCAGCGATTGCTCGAAAGCACGACTTGACCGAAGCGGAAAAGGTTGAATATCTGGCAATTGTTGAACTGTTTTGCAAAATCGGCAAATAACCACAACGTCGGGAAAGTGACTAACCCGGCATCCCCTACTGAAAAAACGAATTTCTTGAGACATGAAAACCATCTTAGCCACCTGCCCCCACTGCCACAAACCCCACGCCCTTTGCTGGATCGTCGGAAAAACCGACCGCAAGCTGGGGGTTATGTGCGCCGGTTCGTTCCGCGAAGTCAAAACAGTTCCCGAAAATCTGGAGGGGATACCGGAATATTTCACCCCTCAAGCGAAAAAAGCCCTGCAAACAAAGGGTAATTACAGTTTACCACTTATGTGGAATTAGTAGTTGACAGAATTGTAAAATCTTGAGAGGATAAAAACATGGCACCGAAAATCAAACTTGAAAAAACCCGGTATGTGAACCACGCGGAGACTGCCGCGTCGGTTCGCAAGTATCGCCGGGCGGCTGGCGTTTCGCTTACCAAAGTTGCCAAGGCGACCGGCATTTCGCTTTCCCTGGCCTGCTTTCTCGAAAAAGGTGTCCGGTCTTGGACGCCCGAATTTCATGCAACCTACATCGCCGCAATTGACAAACTGAAAGGCTAAAATGATACCCAAAGACATCAAGCGATCCTCCCCTGTCCGCTTCCGGCGCGACAATAAAGGGATTAAAACCATTGAAGCGGTCTTTATCGCCCGCTACGACCATCCCGAAGCGGTGCGAATCCGTATCGCTGACGCCGAGTACATTGTCCGCCCGGAGGAGGTCTGGCAGGAGCGCGACTGGGAAAAAAACGTCCTGCTTGATGAGTATGGCCTCGTCTTTGGACTGTGGTCAGGCGGCGAAACCAACTGCGTCGAGATTGCCCGGCAGCTTCCCGGCATCGAACCCGCCACCGTCCGCCGCTTGGTGAAAAAGGGCATTGGCTTGGGCATTATCGCGCCGAAATCCAAGGAATAATTTGCAGTAAGCCTAATCAAAAAATAGTATGATTGAAAAAACAAATATCGCAGACATCCGGCAAAAGCTGGAATCAGAGGAGCGTCAACTTTGGGAAGCATTGACGGCTATTGAGAACTCGCCTGAATACATCGCCGCTACAAAATCTAAAGCCGTCGCCACCGCAGCGTGGTGCAACGTTTATCGCAAGCTGGAAGCAATTAAACTTTTGGAGGCCCAATGAACGAACTCCAAAAAATCGAACCCGGCACGGTTGAATTGCAACCAGCGAGCCAAAACGAATCGGTGTCCATGCTCGCCATCATCGAGCGAGCCGCCAAAGACCCGTCCGTGGACGTGGACAAGATGGAACGCCTGTTGAACATGGCCGAGCGGGCGCAGGCCCGGATTGCCGAGCAGGCTTTTAATGCCGCGTTCGCTTGCTTTCAGGCCGAGATGCCGGTTTTGGTCGCGCAAAGCGAAATCAAAAACCGTGGCAAGTACGCCCGGTTTGAGGACGTGATGCACGTTGCTGGCCCTATCCTGAGAAAACACGGGCTGTCGGTATCATTCTCGCAAGAAGCCGACGACAAGCGGGTTGTGGTGACTTGCACGCTGCGCCATACTGGTGGCCATTCGCACAAAAACCTGTTTTCCGTGCGTTTGGGGGTTCAGGCCGACTCCAACACGCAAGCCGACTGCAAAGTCTCCACCACGGCCAAGCGGAACGCCTTGTTGCAGGCTTTAAACATCGTCGTGCGTCAAGACTGCATGACTAATGAGGGTGACGACGCGACCATTGAAGGCGACTTGACCAAATTTATTACGCCGGAGCAGGCCAATGAGCTTGAACACCGCGTAGCCCTGACCAACAGCGACAAGGCGGCGTTTTTGAGGTTCGCCAAGGCTGAAGGATTCAAAACCATTTTGGCGAGCCGGTACGACGAGCTTGACGCGGTGCTCAAGCGGAAAGAACGGGGTGGAAAATGAAGGTTCACCGCAACATTGAGCAGAACAGCGCGGACTGGCTTATCCTTCGCTCCGGCAAAATCACCGCCAGCAACGCCGACGCGCTGGTGACGGCGACCGGCAAGGTTTCTACCGGCGATGGCGTAAAGACGTTTCTGATGAAGGTGCTGGCCGAGGCTTGGATTGGTGGCCCGCTGCCTGCCCTGCAAGGCATCTTTGACATGGAACAAGGCAAGATGCTGGAAGAATCCGCCAAGCCCGCGTTCACACTCCACACCGGCATCGCCATCGAAAACGTGGCTTTTGTCGAGGCCGATGACGGTCGCGCCGGGTGCTCCCCGGATGCCGGGATATTGGACGGCGAAAAGCTGGTTGGAGCCGTCGAAATCAAGTGTCCCCGGATGGAGACGCACATTCGTTACCTGCTGGACGGAACGCTGCCGAAAGACTATGTACAACAGGTTCAGTTCAGCATGTTCGTGACCGGGTTGTCGAAGTGGCATTTTTTCAGCTATCGGTGGAGCTTCCCCAATTTCCACATTGTAGTTGAACGCGACCCGGTTTTTCAGGATGCCTTTACAAAAGCGGTCGGCGACTTTAACCGGAGCTTTGACTCCGCGTGGTCGCGGCTGCTGGAAATCAACGGAGGCCCGCCCAAAAGTCGCGGGCTGGCTCCGGCCCCCAAACCCTACGCCATCAACCCTGAAAACTACTCCGAAAAGACCGGAGACATTACACCATGATTATCAAAGCAAGAATCAACGTTTCTAAAATTGACAAGTCCAAGATGTTCGTCGGCAAGCAAGGCACTTACCTCGACATCACGCTTTTGGAGAACAAGAACGGCCCTGACGAATACGGAAATCACTTTATGGTGGTTCAAGACGTGTCCAAGGAAGACCGTCAAGCGGGCGTCAAAGGCGCAATCTTGGGTAACGCCAAGAAGTTGGAACCTCGCGGTCAAGAAGCACCTCGGCAGGCCAGCAAGCAAGCCCCGGCGGCGGCTGGTGCCGAGCCTAATGATGGCTCTGACATTCCTTTCTGATATGTCCAAATTCAAACTACCCCACCAAGCCGAACAAGACTGGCTCCGCGAGCCGGAGTCGGTGGATATTGATGAAGAACTCCGCAAAGACGCTGAACGCGGCGATGAACAGCGTGATTTGGAAGATTGAAATATGAAAAATTTTAGGTCACACATAATTCGCCCCGGCGAAAAAATCATCTGCTGGTTTTCGCATGGCGCAGCATCGGCAGTTGCAGCAAAAATAACCCTTACTGTTTTTGGCAAAGACCACCCGGTGGAAGTCGTTAATTGCGACACGACCGCCAGCGAGCATCCTGACAACATCAGATTCGAGCGGGACTGCGAAAAATGGCTTGGTGTCAAAATCACGAAACTTAAAAACCCCGATTTTCCGACCGGGAAAGTTGAAGATGTTTTTGCTAGTCGTAAATATATAGCTGGAATTGCTGGCGCGGTTTGCACCACCCAGCTTAAAAAAATTCCTCGACTTCAATTTGCAGGAGTTGAGGACATTCATGTGTTTGGGTTCACCGCCGATGAGAAAAAGCGCATTTGTGATTTCGAGCAAAGAAACCCGGACATGAATTTGCTCTGGGTTTTGGACGCCCACGGAATAACAAAAAAGCGTTGCTATGAAGAATTGAAAAACGCTGGCATAGAACTTCCGGCAATGTATCGCCTTGGTTTTAAAAACAACAACTGCATCGGATGCGTTAAGGCGACATCTCCTGGCTATTGGCAAAAAGTGCGCGATAATTTTCCAGACGTTTTCGAGTCTCGCGCTAAACAGTCTCGTGAAATCGGATGCCGCCTTGTGCGAGTTGATAATGTGCGAATCTTTTTAGATGAGCTTCCTAAAAACCGGAATTTCCGTTTTGAAAACGAAGATATTTCTTGCGGCCCTGAATGCGGAATTTCAAACCCAAAATAACATGACAACCATCACCCTAAAAGACCTCGCCGAATTGGCGGGGATGACGGGAGATGAAATATCAACGCTGTGTATTGAATTGAGGGAAAAGCGTTTTAGTTCCCCTGACGCTTACGCTGAGGAAAAACTCCTAGCCCTCGCGTTCATCAAAACGCGGCGGGATGAGTTAAGTAAGTTCAATGGTGCTTATCCACCGGACATTACCGTCCGCATCTCCACCCTCACCGAAGCCCTAAAAGCGGGAGGTAGGGAGTGAAATCAAGATTAATCAACAGCATTATTGCAGCAACAGTTGTTTCTGGATATCTACATTTCGGCAAAAGTTCGGGTGAAAAGATGCCACGCAAATGCCGTTTAAAAGACTGCCAACGAACCACAACCCACAATGGTGGATTCTGTTGCGCTGAGCATAAGTTTAAACAGGACAAGCAAGACAAACAAAAAGGCACTAAATGACCACCGAACAGAAACTTAAAGCGTTAGCGGAGTTGGATGGCGTCACATGCAAACCTAACGAAGTATGGGGCTTTGCTTTATACGCTCCGTCTGGATTAAGCATCGGCACGGCTTGGTCAACCGAGCAATATGCTTGGGATGAGTTTTGCAAAGAACGAGCTAAATACCTCACCTCCTACGACGCCATTCTGCCGCTGATTCAAAAGCAGCCGGTTGAAGTTAAGAAAGTGGTTTCATACGAAATTTTCATTAAGGCCAGAATCGAATGGCCGTATGACGCCACCCCAGAACAACTCGCCGACGCCCTGCTCCGCGCAATCGGCAAATGGGAGGAATGAGGATATGACCTGCAAAGAACTTGGTCGGATAGTCCGCGAAAAAAGATGCAATGCCGGATTAACATTGCCGGAACTTGCGCGTCTCAGCGACTTACCCAAAAGCACTATTTCTAAGATAGAGAACGGCAAAGGAAACCCTTCACTATCAACCATCGGAAAAATTTCAGACGCACTTCAAATAATGATAATGATATGACCACCCCACTCTCACCCGCCCAACGCTAGACGCGCTGCCGGAGAAATAATCATGAACGATATGGAATATGCGGCGATGCGCTGGCTATGGCTGGACAAGGGATGTTATTACGTCCTTGAACAGCGTAGCCCGCGTTATTGCAATGGCGAACCTGATGTTATTGGCGTAACCCAAGGCCGGTTTGTCACCGAAATTGAAATCAAGCGTTCAATATCTGATTTATTAGCCGATTTTAAAAAGCACCACCGCGCCAACCGTGATATGTATCTTGAAAAGCAGCCGCGCCAATTTTATTACATGATGCCCGAAAACCTAATTGAAAAGGCATTGCCCAAAATTCCAGATTGGGCGGGGTTAATTTCATGGAATTTTGGATATGTTTGTAGCGTTGTAAAAGTTGCGCCCGTCAATGAAAAATCCAAAAAGCTGACAATCAAAGAATGTGTAAAGCTGGCGAGGCTGATGACATCACACATGATGGGCCACGCTTTAAAATCCCTATCTAGGAACGATTGTTTTGATAGCTCGGATTGGATAAGCCACAAAGAAGGAACTTATAATTTATGACACCCCAACAAATCAGCGAATTGAATGAGCGGATTGCGGTTAATGTGTTTGGCTGCAAACCCGTCAAGATTGCAATTAAATCCGGACGTAAAACGATTCGCCACATCTTTGAATGCCATTGTGAAAATCATAAACACGCCGATGGCGGAAGCGACGGACTTGACCATGAAATTCCTGACTACACCCAACCCGCCGCCCATGCGGAACTGATTGGGAAGATTGTCGAAAAGTGTGGAGGAATCGCCATTGAAAAAACCGGCTCTCTCTATGTGGCGGGGACGCCACTTGATTACGCCGAAGATATGACCGAAACCCTTCCCCTCGCCGTGATGAAGCTGGCGGGGGAGATTGAATGGAAATGATATGAGAAATCCACATTCTTTTAACAAGCATTTGGAGGCGAAGCGCAACTTCATGGTTGCGAGCAATCGCGGAATTAACTCTAAAAAACGCTTTCGCCGCCAAAAGAAATGGGGTGCGATTTGGCGTAAATGGAGCCGCAAATTTTACAGCAACAAATAACATTTATGACCCAACCAACAACCAAGACGCCGAGGACGGACGAGGCGATTTATGAAGGGTATTGCCCTCGTAATTCAACAAGGGGCGAAGATGTCGTTTCGCCTGACTTCGCCCGCCAACTCGAAACCGAGCTGAACGAATGGCGGGAGTGTGCGGAGATGTTGTCGAGGATGGTTAATCCTGAGCAAAAAATAAAGGCTTACAACAGGTTTACCGAACTGAAAACCAAATATGGCGACCCGCGAGCAAATCCTTAAACGATACCCAAATGCCAACGAGCGATTCATCCAGCGCGTCATTGACGCTGATAGTGCCAGGGTACGTCCCACCGCTCCGAAACCAGTTGGACGGGTGCCACTGGATGCAGAAGGTGGAGCAAAAGAAGCGCACTGGTATAATGCTGCTAAACGCTTTGAAGTCACCTACACCGTCTATTCGGTTCGACCCGCCGACTACGACGGATACGACATTAAAGCTCTGCAAGACTTTCTCGTCAAAGCTGGAATCCTTACGGACGACCGCTGGGACGTACTTGCTGGCCGGGTCGTGTCCCGCAAGGCTGCAACGGAAGAAGAAGAAAGGACAGAAATCCAAATTCGCGCATTTGACTCTTGACAAATCTGTAAAATAGTTCAAAGTACGGAAAACCACCTATGCCACCCATGAAAACACTCATATCCGCCGCCGTATTCATCGCCCGCGCCATCGGGCAAGATATCATTCACCCCTGCCGCCACGACGAATGCGAGGCGGAACACGCCGCCCGCCACCGGGCCGGTCGCAACGGGATGCTTATTTGCCTGTTGCTGGCGATTCTGCTACTCGCGGCCAAGTGTCACGGGCAGCATACGTTCAACCCCGTGCCTGCCACGCTCACATTTGACCCCATTCACTTATCGCCGGGCGACACCGCCCCTGGCGTTGACCCTGCGCGGGGATTTGGCTCAGACAACCTGCCCGAGGCCACCGAGGAGCGTTTTATGGCCCTTGGCGGCATCCTGTTTGCTTCGGCCTATCTTTGGGCGTACTGGCACGGCAAAAAGCAAAAGCATTAACCCCTTTCCCCGCGCCTGCCATTGTCGGGGCGACGGCCTGAACAACCGGAAAACAAGGCGCGGGGGATTCAAATTATGAAACCAATCAAAGCACACGCACGAAACACCGACCCCGAGACGAGCCGCGAGGCTTCGGAAGCGGTTGTCGAGGTTGGAGTAAAACAGCACTACGTCATGCGGGCTTTTGTATCTCGCGGTAGGCCAATGGACGACCAGAGCCTTCAAAAGCAATATCGGCGGCTTTATCCGAGGGTTCCACCCCAATCCGAATCCGGCATCCGCTCCCGTCGCGCCGAACTCGTTCGCAGGGGCTTGATTGAAGATTCGGGTCGCCGCGTCAAAACCGCGAGCGGGAGAAACGCGATTGTTTGGAGGCTGGCATGAAAACTCCATGCCTTCCAAAGAAATCAAACCTAAACGGCTATCGTCACCCTCACGGCTTTGAAATTAACCTCAAAGCCTCCTTGCCGTTCTTCCAAACTAAGCCGGGTGCCTACGTTCACCGGGTTCGCTCTGGAAGCATCCATATTCGGAATGGAGAGTTCTCGCACACGTCAATTCATTACTGGTGTGGCGGGATGGGGTTCTTGGAGCAGCGCAGGGGTTCCAAGCTCATGGATAGCCCGCCGCCTGATGCGGTCATGTGCGCGACCTGTGAGGGCCGCGCAATCGGTGCCGGGCTGACGGAAAGCCGGGTTATTGCGGGCCGGTTCGTCCGGTTCTCGCCACGGATTTAAACCACAAAGGCCACCCGGTCAATCTGGGTGGCCTTTTTAGTTGGTAGGCGGACGATTTACGGGGCGGCGGGGGACGATGCGGCAGATTCAATCTGCGCCTCGCTGTTGGGGGCCAGCGTGGCGAAGGATTCGGCAGCGATGGAGGCTTTCAGGGCTTCAATGCCCTCGACGGTCACGTTGCCGGTGGCAAAGAGCTTTTCGAGGGTCGAGATCAGGGCCGGTGTTTCGGTAATCGCGGCTTGAATGATAGTCAGTAGCAGGGCGGGAGACATGGTATTCCTTGGTTAGAGTTTGATGTTGAATTGCGCCAAAAGGGCGGTGAGGTCGTTAAGCGAGTCCGTAAACGCCGCTTGGTCGCTAGCCAGCGTGCTCAGGATGCCCGCAGGCGCGTTGGTGGTGCCGTAGGCGGCATAAATGGCGTCCCCGTCCAGAACGAGCTTCTCAGAGGCTTGCACCTTCAAAAAGGCGTTCTTGACGGCGATTTGCTGGCTGACTGGCACGGTGTTTTGCGAGACGTAAACATCCCAAGCCTTCACGGCGGCGGTCACGGCGGCGTCGGTGGTGCCAATGGTCTTGTAAACGACCGTGGGCGGGTTGCTGGCGCAGCCGACCGCCAAAGAGAGCATCGCAAAGGCCAGAATAACGCTAACCGTGGTGCTCGTGGGGGTATTCGCCGCCGATTTGGTGGCTGGGCTGTTGCCGTGAAGGTAATGTGCGAGCAGTCCCGCGCCAATGGTGAACCCGCCGGAAACGAGCGCGGTGATGATGTGAACGCCGTCGTCGGCCCCGATGCCGTACTTGGCGAAGATGCCCGCCGAGGCGGCGACAATCAGTTTGGTAATGAGAGAGATAGTTTGGTCTTGGTTCATAATTTTAATGTGTAGACACCCCAACACTGACACAATCTACTCAGGTTGTCAATTTCACTTGTGGAGCCAAACGACGAGCACGCCGACGATAAACTGGATGGCCAAAGAGCCACCAATGAACATGGCAATCTTGTTTTCAGTTCGCCGCTGCCGCTCCTCCATTGAATTTTGCTTGATGGCGAGTTCACTCATAAGCTGGTGAAGGTTTTCGGTGTCTTGTTCGAGCAAAGCCAGTCTCGTTTCATCCCTTGACATAGATTGTTCATGTTTAAAATCGGTTACGGGCCGGTGATGTAGTTGGTTTTGGTGGGCGTCACCCAATAGAGTGCAGTGTTAGACGGCCAGAAATGGCCCGTGTTTGCGGCAGACGCTCCCGCCGATGCCATATTGGTAAGTGTAAAACTTGTTGCAGCCCCAACCAAACTCCCCGCCGACAAATTCGTCAGCCCCGAGCCGTTGCCGCTAAAAGTACCGGACAGAGTTAATCCCGTAGCGTTATTCGTCACGACAGTCCCCGGCAAAACACCTTGCGGCACCGTCCCGGTCAAATTCGCCGCGTTCAAATTGGTCAGGCCCGCACCATTGCCAAAATTTGTACCCGCCACAGAAATTGAGCCGGGAAACAATGCCACTTGGGCGTTCAGCAATACCTGTTCAGGCAAATTCGTAGTTCCAAATACTGTGTTGTTTGTCACGGTTGCAGTGCCGGGAACGCCCAACCCTTGCGCGGCGGCTGGGTTGATTTCCACAAAGTTGATGGGCGCAATGGTGTTTGAATAGAGCACCGAATAAATGCCGCCCTCAAAATAGTCGTTGTAAGATTTTGTCTGATTGGCCGAATCCTCTTTGTAGTAGGCGGCGGTACACTGATAAAAGAGATTGTCCCGGAAATTCCAGTTATCATCTACCTGATGCTTCAATAGCAGCACGGCCCCATTATATTGAGGACTGTTGGTGGGCCATCCATTTGCCACCACGCCGCCGCTGCGGTTGCCGCAAAAGCTGAATTGATTGCCAATGAAATCCAAATGATCTTGGTTCACCCAGATGTCTGAGATGCCCAAGAAAATATTGTCCTTCATGAAACATTTGTCTGACACTGCGCCTTGAATAAAAATCTGCAAATTGTGCGGGCCACCACCTGCGTCCGTTGCGGTAGTGGTTAAACCGGCCTGCCCAAAAACAGTGGCGTGATTGGTGATTTGCTTCCAATTCCCAAACCAGCACGATTCAATGGATAACCGAGGGTAGCCAACGCTGACTTCCATCAAGTTGGTTGGGCTGTTATCCAGCGAAGAAATAATGAGGTTTTTCAACGAAAGCGAATTGATGTCGTTGGTTTGCAGGAGGCGGATGCAAGGATTTGTGGCGCATACCAGTGCGCCCTGAGAGAAAGCTGGAGATTCCATTGCCAGCGATAAAATGCTAGCCGTGTAAATGGTGGAATAGCTGCCGGTCGGAGGCGGCCCCGCCCCGGTCGTTATGTTGTTGGTGTACCAAGTGATGCCGTTGGTCGAAAAATAAAGCGTGTTCAAATTGGTGTCGTCAATTTCAAGCGGGTACGAATTCGCGCTTTGAGACAAGCCAGCCATGAAATAACCATTCGGTCCAGACGCATAAGCTTGAGCGTTGGTATTGAAAGGAGTGTAATATCCATTCACGCCTGCCGTCCCCGCTCCGCTGATGGTATTGGTTGAATAGGTCACCGCGAAATAGGGCGTGAGTGGATTTGCAAAGTAATTAGTCCCCAGCACGATGATTTTGCCGCCGCCAACAGCGTAAAGGTTAGATGACGTATTCAGCGAATTGATTGCCAACTGCACATAGTTGCTGCCCAGCCACGGCCCAAAGTACCGGCTGGAATTGGTGACGCTGGCAGGCTGATTAATCCACGGCATCACCACAACTGCATCGAGGCCAAATGTGATGTTGGTTAAACCGCCGCCGTTGCCGGTAAACGTGCCGGAAACATTTGCCGCATTGATGCCGGTGATGCCTGAGCCGTTACCGGAAAGGTTTCCAACGCTGACGGTGGAGCCGTTAAGGGTTCCGCTCCCCATGTTGATGTTGAGTTGCCCGAACGAGGCGGAAGATGCGGTAAGCGTATTCCCGCCGGTTCCGCTAATCGAAGGCAGGTTCCCCGCCGTGTTGGTAGTCCAAGCCGATTGCTGGACGGGGTTCGCGCCCGCGAAAGCGGAAAGACCAATCGCCACAGTTACGATGGTGGTAAATAGAAATTTCATGCCAAAAGTTCCTGCCAAGTTGTTCCATTGTTTGAAGATGCCCAAAAAGATTGGTCGGTTGAGTTGTAATAGAACGTGCCGGTCGTCACGCCGTTGGTAGGTGCCCCCGCGCCGGAAGAAACCCCGCTGCTGCCGCCGGAGCCAACATTATTGGCAATGATTTGCAGCAAGGCGAGTTCCAGCATGTCGCCAACGGAAACGAGGCCAGCCGATTGGTAGCCTGCGACGTTGGCGGAGCTTAAAAGAGATTGCGGGTCAGTAGCCACAGAGGGAGCTAGGGTATTGGCGATGGATTGAAGCAACGCGATGCGAAGCAACTGCGCGGGCCGAGGGGCGGCTGCGCTGTTGTGATTTGCAACGCCCGTAATGAGCGATTGGGCGGTGGTGGGCATTGTTCATTATTCTCCGTCGCCCGCCATGCTGTCAATAGACTCCATCGCGCCACCCATCGCCCCGCCTTCCTTGCCCTCGTCGTCGGGCTTGCAGGCGCAGACTTCAACTTCGTCGCCGTGAATAGCAACGATTTTCAGGGTGACTTCGGAGTCGGGTTCAAGTTTGTCCGAGCCGAACAGGGATTTTGGAAGCATGGCGGTGCTTTCGTCCATCTCCTCCTGCGGCTTGGAGTCCATCTTCGGCTTTTCGCCAGTGGCCGGAGAGTCATCCGGCATGTCCATGTAGTCAGGCATATAGGTATGGTTTAAGGGCGGGCCGGTGTTACCCAGCCCGCCCCAAGACTACTGCTTAGGCGTTGCTACCCCAAGGAATTTCGACATCGTAGCAGGTGCCCGTGAGGGTAATCTGCGTACCGTTCGCGGCGACCGCCCACACACCGAGCGAGCCGACTTCCGCGTTCAGCGCGGCCACGAGCAGCGACAGCGTGGTGAGCAGGTTGGTCGGGTCGCCAACCGTGTTGTGCTCAACCGGGTCGTCATTGCAGGTGATGCTGTTGGCCGGGATGTAGTACGAGCCGTTGAGCGGACTGTAACCGTTCGTGACTTTCACCGGGGTGAAGGTCAGCGTGTTGGTGGTCGGGCCAGCGCAGGTCGAGGGATTGCTGGAATAGGTCTGCGTCGGGTACGGATAGTTCGTATCCGTGACGCCGGTCGCAATTTCGGTGATGACCGCCGGAGCCGACTTGTGGAAAATCAGTTCGGAAAACTCCGTGTACTGCGGGCGAATCGCCATCTTGAAATCGCTGATGAACTGGCCCTTGTTGCGGCGTTTGTTCTCAATGGCGACACCGTTGGTGTCCACGCCGAGGTTGTCCATCACGAACTGCCACTTGCCGCCGAAGTTACGGCTGGAATAGGGCATTTCGGGATTGACCGGAGACGCATCGGACACGAGGCATTGCAGAGCCTTGCGGTGCCAGATGTAGGTAAAACGGTACTGCGCGGTCGCATAGTACGGATTCACAGTGTCCTTGGTGCCGCTCGCGCCGCCCGCGCCGGAACTGACCTGATTGACGTAAGGCAGCACCACGTTGTAGCGGTAGCTGGTCGTACCCCACGGGAAGTTCCCGGTCACGGTGCCGACGTAGTTGAAACGCAGGTTGAAAGGGTCAACGCGCACGGCGAAGTTACCGATTTGGCCGGAGAAGTTGTACTTCCAATACTTGCTCGCGGAGTCCCAGCTTTCAAAACGCCAGTTGCCGATGACGGACGGGTTATTGCCNCCGCCGACGCCCTGCGAGCCGCCCAAATGGTCGAGGCTCCAAAGGGTTTCCAAGTCCGTCACCAATTCGATGAGCGGAGGCATGTCCTTGAACGGCTGCTTGCCGAAGTAGCCAATCTGCATGAGCGGTTGCACCCGGCGTTGCAACATCTGGGGCGTGAGCATGAACACGTTCGCGGGGTTCGTGTTGGTGTCAATGAACGCCTCGGAGGTCGTGCCGTCGCTGTTGGTGGTCTGCAACCACTGATACTGGAACGTGCCAACGTAGCCCGAACCGGCGTTGTTGTTCGTGCCGAAATAGAGGTTCGCTACCCACTTGTTGTTGGCGAACTGTGCCACGCGCTTGCGGAGGAAGTTGGAATTGATGGCCGAGGTCGCCGGTTTCAGGATGTCCGTGATGATCTGGCGGAACTGTTCCTTAGCGGCGGTGACGTGCATTTCTTGGTCGAAGCACAGCAAGGGAGTCGCCCAGGACTGTTCTTCCAAGAAGTAGGTCAACCGGGTGCTGCCCCAGGTGATGTAGTTTTCCGTCTTGGTACAGGGAGTACCGAGACAGTTACCGGCCTGTGTAGGCGTCCAAGCCTTCGTCACGTCGGGCCACACATGGTTGAAGCGGTCGAGCGTATGCTGAACGCCGGAGAAAGCGGGGAAAGTGCCGGTTTCGACGTGGAGAATCCAGCCATCTTCGGGCCGAATGTCCTCC
>JGI26470J50227_1000256_pt1 | contig 23716 bp, 29 predicted proteins | sample FreactTroBogLake_FD_50227 | JGI IMG/M metagenome (IMG submission 50227) | reverse complement strand
GCCAATAACTCCGTCAGGTACACATCCAAGAGATTGTTGAAGAAGTTTAACTGCCCTGCCTGGGCCTGCGTTAACTGCCATTGAAAAACTAAGCAGGTCGAGTCCCCGAGGTAATACTTCTCCATAGCAAGGTTTCCAGTAGCGTTGTTCGTATAAGGGTGCTACATCGTCTTTGGTGAGGTTTTTAAGCGTGTTTACAGGATGCCCTACCCATTCTTCCCAAACTGCTTTAGTGACCCCTAAATTTGTTTCTCCACCTGCATCACCAGCAAGACCATGCACGCCTGTCCAGCCGCCTTCAGACCTTAAGACTAGGTCTAGACATTCTCTAAAATTATTCATTTAATGCCTAATTGACCATTAATCCACTCTTGCAAACTGACTAATTGCTGGGTCGTTTCAGCGCATTGTCCAATAAGCTCTGCGTAGGCGGTGTTTGCATTAGCGAGGCTGGAGGTTGTGGAAAGGTTGGACACGCTGCCGGAATTGGGCTGGCGCACCCCGTTAGCATAATACTGGCGCAACAAAGCAAGTTTCGCATCATATTCATCTTGAATTCCTTTAGTGACTAATTCGTGTTGTTTTTGAATTGACTCTACTTTGGCTTCTTGTTCTTTGGCGGCAATTTCAACTCCTTGTTTGTAATCCATGAAGTCACGATTGCGTACAGACCATCCAGCAGAAAAAAAACCAAGTAAAACAATAATAACCAATCCAATTTTGATGTAATTTGCATAAGGTATCATTGTGGTTCTGACCCAGACATTTGTTTAGCAGCTACTGAAGCTGCACCTGAACCTGAAACAATACCCAAAGCACCAGCTAACTCTGTGAGGCTTATTTCATGTCCTGCGTATATTAAATAAATTGCTGCACTTGCAACTACAACAAAACCTAAAGCCCAAGCCCAGCGTGCTATATCATGGGTTTGGTTATCTTTACCTGTAAGAATATGGGTAAATATTTCATTCATTTTGCGGTGAAATAGTGCGAAAGAAACCCTACAAAAGTGCTAACTCCTGCTGTAAGACTCATAATTGCCCACAATGACCCTTTAGACCTATTAGCAAGCTCAAGCAATTCTTCCATGCCTTTTTCTAGCTTGTCAATTTTTCTCTCCATAGCGTCTACCTGGGCTACAAGTTGTCCGTATTTAAAAAGGTCAATGTCCACTTTGCTACTCACTTTTTGGTTGTTGGTTTTTTGCGAGTAGTCGCTTTAGGTATTTTAACAGTCTTTTTAACTGTTTTTTTAGGTACAGGAAAAGGCCATTCTTGAAAATCAACAGAAGCCTTTGGCACAAAACCAAACTTGTCCATAATCCAAACGATTGAGAAATTCATTAGAAAGCCCCTCCATTAATAGTATAAGTACCAGCCGACAAGTAATTCAAAGTAACTGCGTCTTGCGCTAATGTAGGGTCTGCCATATTGTTAATTTGGTATGTACCCATATTAAAATTGCCAGCCATAGTAGTTTGACCATCGCTTGCAATAGATTGAGTTAATGAATTGGCAATGTCGCTTAATGTGCTATTTGCCCATGCTGAACTAATTGTTGTACCTGTGACAACTGGGTTGCCAGCAGGTAAAGAATATATACCGCTACCGTTACGACTCATTATTTAACTCCTTCTTGCGCTTGTTTAATTAATAACAACTGCGCCAATTTCTTTTGTTGGTCTGTAAGTTGTGGTGCTTTTGCCACTAATTGTCCTGCTTTATAAGCAGTTTCACCCATTAATCTAGGGCTAGTTGTTGCCATAGTAGCCGCTAAACCTGGCAAATTAGCTCCACCAGTCATAACAGCACCTAAACCAGCGCTAACATCAAGTCCTTGTCCAACTAAACCTCTAGGAGTCCAAGAATTAACAGCTTGACCTGCAATAGCTGGCATTAAATTTTGACCGCCTTGGTTCATTAGTTTATTAGCTAATTCTTGACGGAAACCATAATCAGTATTGACACTATTGCGTGTCAAAGACTGCAATTTTTTTAATGCAGTTTCTTGCGCTTTGCCTTTTCCTAATGACAATGACCTTTCAATTTCTCTTTCAAGTCCTAATGCTTTTTCATAATCTGCCATTGTTTTTGCATAATTTTCATCTTGAGAAACAATAGTATTTTTTACGGCATTACGAGTATTTGAAAGAATACGCTTGGCTTGGTCAGTCATACCTTCTGAATAAACATCATCTAAGCGTTGTTTTAAATCATCTAAACCGCCAGCAGTATGAAGAGTTGGTTTCTTTTCCCATTCATTTAAAATGTCACGAATTTCGCTGACTTTTTTCATTGTGTCAGGGCCAACTTTTGACGCTTCTTCGCCAATTCCTTTAGATTTTAAACTATCTAAAGTATTGGTAAATGCTTCTTTAATTGGTTTGAAATCTAAAAATACTTGGTTATTTTTTGTAGTTTCAATGCCTTGTTTATATGCTTGACTGCGTTGTGAACGCATTTCTGCCAAAGCGTCTTTAGCTTTATTAAGTACATCTTCCATTGGCACTTCATTACGCATATTTTGCAAAAATTCTTCATTGCCTGTTTTACCAGCTTTATATGCTTGACTAAATGCTTCTTCACCAGCACCAGTAGAAACACCAGCACCTTTACGCAACAAAGAACCTAATAATTCACCGCCTTTGCCAACTGCTGCTGGAATTGCGCCTAATGCAACATTTACTGGTGCTTCTGCAATTTTTTCTTTATAAAATTCTGTACCAGTTTTACCTGTTTCATTAGGCATTACAGCGCCTTGCAAAGCACTTGCGCCCATTGTTTGCAAAACAGGTGCAGCTTTAGCAAAACTAGGAATAGCACCAATAGCTTTTAATGAACCAGCAACAGGTGCAATGCCACCAGCAATTTGCCCAGTTAAATAAGAACCAGGGTTTGCTTCTTGGTATGGTTTCGCTTGCTGGGCATAATTTTGTGCTGCTGCACCACCAATATTTCCACCACTAGCTAATTGCGCTACACCTAATGTTGGGTCAATAATTCCTGATTTTAATGCGCCTACTAATGAAGACTCTAATGGTCTTGGTGTTTCTTGAACATTTAATGCGCCACGATTAATTGGTCTTCCAAGCGCTGCACCACCACCTGTTTCTCCAAAAGCACCAGCAGAAGCACGAGGCATTCCAGCATTAGGGTTTTGTCTTAAAACTTCAGCCTGTACTTGTTCTTGTGAAGCACCAGCAGGGCCTTCAATTTGGTATGTTTTGCCATCAGGGGCAGAAATTGAATATATTGGCATTATTGACCTATTACTGTAGCTTTACCCCACATACTTGGGGTTTGTTGATTTTGCATAGGTGCTTGTTGCATTTGTGGTTGAACACCTAAATTTGTACCTTGTACGCCAGCAGCAATCGAAATGTCATTTTGTGCTTGTTGGCGCATACGAGCTTTTTGTGCAACCACATCAGAACCATCTCCAATATCTGGGAAATAAGTTTTTCTGTTTGCTTCAATTTCATGGGCATTAGTGCCAGCACCAGTTTTAAAGCGTAAATATGCTTCAGTCCATTGGTTTTGCGCTTGTTTAGCTTGTTGTGCAGCAGATGGTGTTAAAAAGTTAAGCATTCCACCAGCCATTCCTGTAGTTGCTTGTGAAACTGGGCTATTAGGATTAAACCCTTTTGCGTAAACATTATTTAATTCATTGTTTGCGCCAACCATTTGGCTGTGAAATACAGCAGCTTTACCTTGTGATTCTGTTAAATTTCCTTTTCCAAGAATAGGTTGTCCATTAATACTTAATGGAGTAGCTTTTCCAGTAAAAGGATTAATTAAAACAGCGCCTTGTGGAGTTTCAACAACTTGACCTTTTCCAAGTTCAGCGCCACGAAGTCCTAATTCTCTTTCTCTTAATTTTAATTCTGCTTTGTCTTTTTCAGAAAGTTGTTCAGGAGCTTTTGGAATATTTGCAGCAATTAATGAAGGCACAAATTCTTTTCCACCATATTGTGCTTTTGTTGCAAGACCTAAAGCACCTTTAGTGTCGCCTTTATTTAAGGCTTCCATAATGTCTTGTTGTTCTTGTAATTTTTTATCACGCAATGCCTGTGCCAATGCTAATTGTTTATTTTCAGCGTTATGGCTTAAATAAGCACCAGCAGCAGCATTAAACAAAGGTTGTAATTGTTGCGCCCAAGAAGGTGCTACATAGCGACCAGAAATCACTTGTCCAGTAGGTTGCTGCGTACTATTTTGAGTAAGCAAATCTGCCATTTGCTGTTGGCGTGACAATGCCATAGCTTGTGGGTCAGTAGCTAATAGTGTTTGGTCAGTTAAAGAAGCTGGTTGTGCCATATTATTTCCTATTGAAGCAGACTAGCCAATTTTAATGCAGTTGGCGTTGTTGTTAATCGTGAACCTTCTACTGGTACAGTTTGTGCGCTTGGTAAAAACGCTGATTGATAATGCACAGTTGGTAATGTTTGCGTGGCATTTTTTTGGGTTGCAGCGCCTAAATTTTTTAATGCTGTTGCTAATTGTGTTGGGTTTGGCAATATAGAAGAAGTAGCTGTAGAACCATTTAAACCGACTGAAGACGCTTCAATAGGGTTTCCTAACCAATCTGTAGCTGGTAATCCATTTGCTCCTAATTGATAGGCAACTCCAATATCTCCACCACCAGCAAGACCTGTGCCTAATACAGTATTTGGAGCTAAAGCAGCAGATAAACCTGTGCCAGCACCAGCGTTTGCGCCAACAGCAGGTAATGTAGAACTTATACTTCCAACGCCACTTACTCCAGCACCAGTAGCAGCACCAGTAGCAGTTGTACCAGCAGCACTTAAATTAGCACCACTACCAGCAGCTATAGCAGGGTCTACTGTAATAGCAGAACTGCTAGGAATTGCAATACCAGAAGTTGAACCACCTGTTGTTGCTCCTATACTTGTTCCACCAGTAGAGCCGCTAATATCTGTTGTAAGTGCTTGTGAAGGAGAAACATAAGAAGATGGCGCTGTAATACTACCGCTTCCTAATGCGTCAATGGTATCTTGAGAAACGCCTGCGTTAGCCAAAGCGTCAGGAGTTAAAGCGCCTGAGTCAGCTAGACCTAATAATGTAGGGTCAGCAATACCAGCAGCTAAAAGTGCTGCGCCACCGACTGTAGCCCAACCGCCAGGAATAGCATTATTAACAGTTTGGTCAATAGAAACACCAGCATTACTAATGGGTGTAATTACATCATTTTGGACAATATTACCTACATCAGAAACAGCATTGCTAACTGCATTTCCAATGTCAGAAATAACTCCGCCACCCCCTCCAAATGGGGTGCGTTTTAATTCCCAAGTCCAGCCTGAATGTTTACTTCTAAACATTTTATAGGCCTAAAGATGACAATATAGAAGGAGCTGCTGCGGTAATTGCGCTAGAACCTAGTCCAAACAAACCACTTGTAAGGTTAGTAGATTGTCCTAAAGCTGCGTTATTAGCGGCAATTTGGGCGTTTTGTTGTGCTTGAGTAGCAGCATTATAGTCTGGGCCTGTTGTAGCAGCTTGTGTATAAGGCGTTACATAACCAGGATTAGAAGCAGTATTAAATGCAGCTAATTGTTGCAATGGGTTATTATAAGTCTGTAATTGTTGGTTATAGGTTTGTTGGTTAGCAGTTAAACCAGCATTAAGACCTTGTGTTGTAGCCTGTGCCAACAAGTTATTTTGGTTGTTGGCAAGCTGATTTTGGGCATAAGTATATGCCTCCGAACCAGGTTGAATACCTTGGTTTGCAAGTTGGTCATTAACCATTTGTTGCTGGTGTTGCAGTTGAGGTTGCAAAATTTGCATTTCAGCCGCTTGGTAAGTCTGTCCAGGGTTAATTCCTGTGCTTGGCAAATTAGTAGGGTTAAATGCTTGTGCGCTAGTGTTTTGCACATTGCTAGAAATATTGCCAAATGTATTTTGTAATGGCTGACTAAATGTTTGGTTAGCGGAATATATTGGGTTTCCGTTAGCGTCTGTGCCAGTTTGTACATAGTTTAAATTGCCATAAGGAGTAGACTGATTTACTCGGTTTGTGGCAGTAGCGGCTTGTGCGCCAGCTAAATTTCCAAGCGCTGTTTGCTGTGCGGCTTGCACATAAGGGCTAGTTGTGTTTGCATAAGGGTTTGTTGTCCCTGTAGCGTTTTGCCCTGCATTAGAAAATACACCTGTACCTGCACCCATTACTATCTCCTTATGCCCATTTACAATATTCTGGGCGCATTTCCAAAATTACCAAATCCCCTTCATCGTGTGCGTCTGGGATAATGGCAACATCTCGAAAACCAAGGTGTCGGTCTAGTCTTAGGGCTTTTTCATTGTTGCCTGCGACTGTGCCAATTATAACCTTTAATTTCAATATGTTAAAAGGGTAATGAAAGACTGCTTTTAAGAAACTTTTAGTAGCCCAATGATTACCCTCGCCATGCACATGAATACAGCAAGATTTACCAAAAAAATTACAATACATCACTACAGCACGAATTTTTCCATCAATCACATTACCTAAATAATGGGCATTTGACGCTTGTGGAAGATTATCCTCTGCCCATTTTTTAAGCAATTCCTGATTAGTTTCAAGCACTTACAGGACTCCGCCCTTCTGGAATACATAGTCGGTAGAAACCCAATGGAAATCAATTCCTTGCGACAACACATTCATATTAACTGAGGCAGAAAAACCAATACCTTGTACACCTTGCCAGTTTTTAGTGGTTAAATAGCCACCACCCCATTTGTTTAAGTCCCATTTACCGTTGTCCCAAGTGCCTACTTGAGTCAATCCTGGGTTAAAACTTAACTGACCTACAGGAGGTACTGTTTGAAAGTCGGTGCTAATGTTACATAAAACAGTTGGCACACCATTGTCAGATTGAATAATAGGGCGAATTAATGTAAATCGCTTGTTTTGTCCTGGACTTTCAAAATAAGAATAAGCCTGTTGTGCATTACCAAATATGTTATTGCCATTGTCGGCATTACTGTCCCAAAATTTGCCTACAAAACCACTTCCACCAAAATAAAGCTGGTCATTAAATAAAGCAAAACAAGTAGTAGAAATATCTGTAAATTGCGCCCATGCGTCTGTAATGGTATTCATTACATATTGCTGAGTGCCTGTGCTTGAAGGAATGTTAATAAGCAGCATGGTTTGGTCAGCAAAATAGCTAATTTGCCAGCCAAAATTGTCTGCATATTGGGCAATTTCTTGGTTAATTGCGTAGTAAATTTTGTCCGTTAAGTAAACCCTTGGGTTTAAACGGTCAGACTGTAATGCGGCTGAAAGAGGCACTAAACCTTCTTTCATTAATAGCAAAAGGTCGCTGCCAAATTTAAAAAAACATTTTCTACAAAATACTTCGCCAAATTGCCAAACACCGACTAATGACCATGTGGTTGCGTCAGAAGGGTCTCCGCCTTGGTAGACAATAACTTCACCATTTTTAGTAACAAATACTGCGTGGTCGTTTACGCCTTGTCCACCGTCAATAGTCCAAGTACCCATAGCTTGTAAAAAGCTACCATTTCTTGCAATACCGCCAAAGTCTAATACTTGTGCTGCGCCACCCAAAGAATTAACAGGCAAATACCAGCATTTAAGGGTGTTTTCTTGCGTGAAATATAGGCGGTTTTGAAACAAATTGACATTAATAAAAGTGCTAGAGTCTACGCCTGTAATTCCTAATGGAATATAAGTGCCTACAACACTAGCATTTCCGCTTGGCGTAGTCGCCATTGTGTAAGTAAAAGTTGTAGTACTAGTAACGGTAATAATGTAAACACCGTTGTAATCACTAGGAGTAGCGCCTGTAATAGTGACTTGGTTTCCAGTAATTAAACCATGTGCAGAAGAGGTTGTTAATGTAGCAACATTGCCTGTATGGGTAATACTAGAAATAGTTTGACCAGTAGAAGTCGTGGCAATTTTAAGCCATGAAGTACCGTTATAAACCATTACAGGGTCAGAACCATTACAAGCTACTAGGTAATAACCACCAATGTTGGAAAAGTCCACCCATTGCATTTTGTCGCTAGTAATACCTGTATAAGAGGTAGTAGCTGTACCAGAATTTGTACAGTTGTATATTTTTGTCCCTGCGGCAGCTAATAATTGCTGACCACTTGGCGCAGCATAAGTCATTACGGTGTTTACTTGACCTGTAATACCTGTGGAATATTTAGTCCAACCATTTCTAAGCCTAACATCAGTAGGAGTAGGCCAAAAATTAGTCAGGTTTACTGCGTCAGTAGGCGGCATTGCCGCCAAAGAGTCCCTAGCGTTCCAACCACCAACAGGCGCAGTTAAAGAAGCGGTTGTAGCAGTATTTTGCTGTGGCTGCATAATTAAGTACCATAGCCTGTATCTGGAATGTTAGCCCAACCAATAAGCACTTTGCTTGGGTTAGGATTAAATGACAAGTTAGGCGCACCTTTGTCATTGGCTTTAGCAATAGACAAATAACGCTGATAATCTTGCGTTAATGAAGTGGTGTCAAAACCTTTAATTTGGAAATATTTAAGTTTTGTATAAATAACCATAATACGACTGTCAAAGAAAGTCGTGTCTGAGTCATTGGTAAATTGTTGTAATGGTGTGCCAGTTGCAGACTCTGCCCAAGCATTACTACGGTATTCAAAACCTAAATACTCTTGAGTATTCATTGGAGGCCATACTTGGAAAGTACCGCCAAGAATACGCCAGCGAACTCGTGGGCCAGTTGAAATATAACCAGACTTTAACCATTGCCATTGTTGTGCATCTTCAGGGCCAAGCATTTCCCAATGCTTTGTTTTATCCCAATGGGTGCGGTCTGTAATGGTCTCAAAGTCAAAAGGAAGGGGGTAAATAGTCTGTGCAAATAAAACGCTATTTGTGCCTGTTAAAGATGCTTCCTGACTCATTGTTACGGTTGTAGCGTCATTTACAACAGAAACATAAGTGTCTTGGTTTACATTGTAGCCAGTAATGGAGTAATTAGTATTTAGTCCAGTAGTTGTGCTGACATTGGTTAATACATAGCTACCTTGTGTAGAAGTAGCTGTTGCATTAAGGAATTGGGTGTAGAAACGATACTCCTTCTCCAAAGTCTGCCAGTCATATTCTTTCAATAACTCGTAGCCAGCGCCATTCATCAATGCCAAAATTTGTTGGACATTGGTGTCAGAATTACCAGCTACATAGGTAGGTACTGGAAGGTTTAACTCTGCACTTACTTGTTGCACGAGTTGGAGCATCGTTTGGGACATATTAGGCCTCTACTGCTTTTGTTTTGCGTGTTTTGGGGGTTTTTTCCGCAACAGCAGCAAGTATCGCTGACATTTGTTCTTGCATTTGTGCCAGCTTCGCCTCTGTTTCAGCCTTAATTTTAGCATTTTCCTCTTTGAGTTGTGCTAATTCAGCATTGCGCTTGTCAATTTCGGCAGTATCTTGCGCCAAATTTAAGAAAGTGCGTGCTTTTTCTCTAAAGGAATGAGGACTCATGCCTGCAATCATGCCAATACGCTGTAATTGCTGGTCTGAACAGTTTGCGACATCTTCAACAGTACGGAATTTAATGCCTTTTAATTCCTCTGCTTGGGACATACTTACCAAAGGCCAATGTTCAATAGGTGTGCCAGTTAAATTCTGTTCACCACCCATTTTATTTTGGTATGCCGCCCATTGGACTGGAAAACGCAGTTTATGGCGGTCTTGGGCAATGGTGTCAATAATGTTTAATTGGTCGCCAGGGGTGTAAATTGTTACCCAGTCAGCATCTCTAAAAATAGGTCTGCCTTGTGCAAGGGTTTCATCTTTAATTTCAATAGGTTTGCGGTAAAACTTTACCGTCAATAGTGCGTCAGCACCTCGTACATCTGATTCAATAGCCATTTAATTCTCCTAAGGGATTAGGTTGTTAAAAGAAAAGGGACTCCCCTTTTGAGGGAATCCCTAGTTTACTACAGGGGTAAAACTTATACGCTTGCAGCAGAGAACCAAGCGCTATCACCAGAAGCCAAAGCAACGCCAGGTGATGTGTATGCACCACCAGTAGCAGCTACTTGGAAAGTAGAAGCATTGATAGCGCAAACGGTTGTAGAAGCAGAAATAGCAGCACCAGCTTGTGCGAATACATAACGCAAGCCTGTGTTACCAAAAGTCTCAGCACCGAGTGGGCCAAATGCTGGGATTGTTTCAACAGTAGAACCGTTGGTCAAAACGAAATCGACATTGGTAACACCGTTAAGGTTTACGCCTGCGATTGGGAGAGTACTATAAGCCATGATTTTTTCCTTTGTAAATTAAATAGACCTTTATAAATAGGGGTTTCCCCCTATCTATTAGTTGGTCAAAATGCCTTGTAGGAAGCGGTTAGAAGTTGTCAAGTTACCAGCCCAACCGTATAACTTCACGATTGCGTCTTGGTTAATTGCTTGACGCTCGCCACCGATAGGTACAAAGTTACGCTCTTTGTGTGGGCGTAGGAAAATGTAGTTGGTGTTCAAGAAGTACATTGTGTTAGAAGGCTGCTCATTACCATAACCGCCACCCAATACAACATCAGCAGATGTACCACCACCGTAGAATTTCATAGAAGCGAAACCAGCAGAGCCAGACTCTTCAGAAGTAATACGCTGAATAGCTTGGAGTGACTGTACATACAAGCTGTAGAAATTAGTGTCAGCAACAATCAAGTCAGCCTTGTCTGTGCCACGAACTAATTGGAGAGCTGTAGAAGTCATCTTAGATTGGATGTTAGAAGCTGTGATGGTTGTACCAGTAGTAGCTGTATTCTGCCAGAAAGCCCAGTTAGCAGCGTTAATACCACCGTAAGTACCAGATGTAGGAGTTGCAGAAACTGCAGCAGCCAAACCATCCAAATTCTTACCGCCATTACCTGTACCGTCTAAGAACAAGTCACCAGAAATACGGTTTAACAAGCGTGCTTCAGAAACTTGCATACGACCATCTAACAAGTCGATGATTGCTTCTTTAGAGCTGTTTTGCAACATTTCTAAGCCAGACATTGTAACTGCGTCAGCGTACTGAGCAATTTTGTACTGAGCAGCAGAAATTGGGCTATCTGGAGAAATATTCAATACTTCATAACCAGAGTAGCTGTTTGCATTGTTTGTATTTGGGTCGTTGTACATGATTTCTTCCAAAATCACATTACCACCTGAGAATGGGCGTACATTGCCCTTCTTGTCCAAATGCATCAAAATTGCATTGTTTTGTGTTAAGTTGTCTGCCAATTCACCGCTACGACTTTGGATGGTAGTAGCGATAATATCGGTAATTGCGCTATTTGCGAATGCCATGATATATCCTTTAAAAGTATGTTAATTAAACCCTGCCGCCCATTTCACCCATTTGGGCTGCAATAAGCGAGCGTCTATCCTTCGAATCTACCTTGTTTGCCACACCGCTAGGAGTAACGGATTTGGGGCTTACTGCGGCAGCTTTGGCTTTAGCTACTTGTTGTGCCTTTGATGTTTCTTTTTTAACTTGGGCAAGGAGTCGTTCTTGTTCCAGTTTAAAGACTTCATCATTCATACGCACAGCTTTTGCATAAGCCGTTTCAAGGTCTTGGGCCAATCCACGCTCAAGTAATTGAGCCATATCTTCCCTTACCGCCTCAAAGTGCGGAAACTTCTCCGCATTACTTCTAACTCTTTCAATCTCGCCCGTAAGACGAGTTTGTTCTTCTTGTTCTTTCCAGCCTCGCACCTGTTGTACTTCATTTTGCAAAGCCATTAGTTGCTGGTTCAACGCATAAGACTGTGGGTCTTGATACTGTTGTACTGGCGCAACACTTTCTTGCCCTAATTGTATTCCATAATCTTTTGCAAGTCTATGAAATAACTCAACCTTTTGATTGTAAGGTGCGCTAGTTAAAATCATGTGCGCCCTACCTAAGTTATTAATCCATGCGGCAGGATGAATATTTTGTTTTTGCAAATCAGGCATAAAAGGAGCAATAGCTTCTACCAAAGTCTTGGCATTGTCAGCCTCTTGTTTATAGGTAGAAACGCCTTTTTTGTATTCAGACTCACGCTGGTTAGAATATTCTGCTAATTTGAGTGCTTCTTCAGGGCTTAATTGCTGACCTGTTGTCAGTTTGTCCCAAATTGGCAAATACTCTTTTTTCCATGTTGTTGGGCGTGGAATGGCAGGTTTTACTTCTTCCTGCGGTTCTTCATCCGACTCCTCAGATTGAGCAGCTTCAACATTTTCGGCAGGTTCTTCACTATCTTCTGCGACAGTTTCCTCTTCATTGGACTCCTCGGCATTATCTTGTGCCACAGCCTGCGATTCTTCCATAGGTTCTTGTACAATTTCGTTCTCCTCTGGTTGTTCAAGGGCTGCATCCATTGCTGCTTCTAGCATACTTCTACGGTCATCACTCATGGTTTCTCCAAGTTGTCGGATTATCGGTAACTGAGCTTTTCATAAGCCATTTCAGCAATTTGACGCTTACGCTTCTCATTACTTTGACGGCTTAACTCAATCTTTTTGTGCTGCGTTGGTACATCGTTGCCTAATTCAATCATTCTGTGCTGCTTTAGGTGGCTTCTGTGCTTACTACGGCTTTCAATCCAACTACCATCTATTTGGCTTACATAGCCGCTAATATCAGATTGCACCATTGGCGCTTCTCTGAAAGTCATTTCTTGCTTTTCTTTCCACGCCTGTTCAGCTTCTGGACTACCTAGGGTAAACCCCCAAAACTCAAGGTAATAATCTTTATCAGACTGTTTGGCTTCTACATGGTTGCCTTCTGAATATCCACACTTAGGGCAAATCATTACATCCTCCTTAATAATTCTGGGATTTTGTCCCACTCATTTGGTTTGATTGCTACTACAGAGTCGTACCAGCGCCCATGTTTCCAGCGCCAGCAAACATAAGGGTCTTCAGGAAGCAACATAATGCACTTCACACCTAAAGCGCCAGCTAAGTGGGCTGTGCCTGTATCTGGGCAAATAACACCACGCATAGACTTCATGTGTCTTGCGGTTTCATACCAGTTGTTTTTCCAGCCTTTTGGCAATGGAATAAAGATGTCATTGCCATCGTAATTTAAGCTATAAGCGTCAGCGCCTAAAAGCCTACGCATTTCTTGCACAGGAATGGACTTGGCATAGTGCAAATGGCCTTTAGAAGCCATCCAATTAACACCTATTTTCTTTTCGATATTAGATGGTTCTGCGTCTAAATAACCTTCGCTTCCTACAATCTTATTGGCGCTTACAGGGAATAATTGGCGCACATGGGCAGGGGCGTGCATAGCAAAGTACGGCAGGGACATTGACCCAACCCAATAGTCTGCATTGAGAATTACAGGGTCATTAAAATCATTCGACAAATGGTCAATACACTCCATCTGACCGAATAGTAAATGTAGAGAAAAATGTTGAAAAACATAGACTTCCTTTGCGCCCCACGCTTTAAGCATAGGTAAAAATCTTGCCATTTGAATAATGTCGCCATAGCCTTGTTCCATTTGGACTACTATGGTTTTCCCTAATAGTCTTTCACCTTTCCATGTAGGTGCTGGCAAATGTTTATCGTGGCTTGCAGAAATAGCCTGTTTTACTTCTGGATGATAACGGTTCTCATATAGCCTAAATCCTGGCAATAAATGTCCAGCATGGAGAAGGTCTAAAGATTGTTTGTAGAGTGAGTATGGGCTTTGTGGCAGTTCGGTCATAAGAGCATTAGTAGGGCTTCTTCGTCATCTTGTTCAGCCCTTGCTTTAGCTTCTAGAATTGCAAGTTGCGCCATTGTGTCGGCAATTTGCTTTCTATACGCTATTGCTTGGGTTAATTCCTTTTCTTGTCTGTCAAGATTGGCGATAACCGCTTCTAAGCGTTTGACTTCGACTGACGGTGTATCAATCCTAATCTCTTGTTTTAATTGTACTTTATTTTTCTTTGTTTGTTGCTTTGGCGCAACAGGGTCAATTAAATCCTTAAAGCGCTTCTTACGAGCCTCTCCATCTGCCCTGCGAGCCTCAATGAGTTTTTCTTCGACTTGTCTGCGCTTACGGTCTAGTGCTTTAGCCCGTTCAATTTCACGCTTGGTAAAGCCATCGTGCATATCCATGCCGCCACCAACGGTAGCTTGAATATCACAAGTGTCATTGCCGTCTACAGCGTAAATTGAGCCATCTTCTTCAATTTGGCCTTCAATATCGGCTGTATCATTGCCGTCTGTAGCGCTTATAGAACCGCCTACAAGGGCTTGTGCGGTAAATGTTGCGGTATCAGCACCATCTGTTGCCGAAATAGCACCAGAAACGGCTACAGCGCCCGTTAAAGTAGCTGTATCTTGTCCATCAGTTGCTTGAATATAGCCAGAAACGAGTTCTTGGGAGTAAATTGTGCAGGTATCTGTGCCATCGGTAGCAGAAATCGTACCTGTAATGGCTACTTGGGCTATTAAAGTCGCTGTATCATTAGAATCCGTTGCAGATATAGACCCCGTTATTAACGGAAGTGCTATATCTGAGATTGGTTGGTTTGATAACGGATTAAAACCGAGCATTTATTACTCTTCTAAAGAGGCTTTCAGTCTAGCAATAAAGGCTTCTTTTCCTACGCCAAGTTGGTCTAGCGAGAATTTAGCAGAATCTATTTTTCTATCTAAATCGATGCAATGGGAAAACAACATTTGTTGTTTTTGAGTCAAGTTTTCGTATTCGTATTCGACTCCGTCTATAGTTATTTGAGTGTTTTTCGTGTTTTTACTCATATAAACTCCTTGGTTGTACTACGGTTAAAAATTACTTAGCGATTGCTGCTGTAAAAGGCGTCAAATCGTTAGAACCATAATATTCTGCACCTTTAGCAATTTGTATTTTTAAATGGTCAATATTGCGTTGTTTGCAAGCTGCCCAATCTTCATCAGTCATATCTTCAGGCTTGCCAGCGTTAAGTAGGTTTACGCTATCAAGTGCTGCGGAATAATTTCTTGCCACTTCTTCTTTAGTAATCTCTACCATGTCAAACTCCTTTTAATAATCTAGTTAATCCAATAACTGTAATGCCATATTTTGTTGCATCTTTGTTAATCCAATTAGCAACAGTTCCGTATGGCTTATTTAAATACAAAGCCAAGTCCCCTACACAGCTAAATCTTTGTCCATTATATTCAACAGTTTTAGCATGGTGGTGTTTACCGCCTTGTTTTGCGTTAGAAAGTTTAGCCCTAGTTTCTAAACTTTTAACTCTGCCTTTACTAGCTTCACCTACTTTTTTTCGGTGTTCTTCACTTAATGGCTTACCTTTGTTAGCTTTTAACAATGCTTCTTTTGTGTGTTTTAGCATTGGTTTACCATAAGCATGGTGCTTTTCACCCAACTGTGCTTCTGTTATTTTGCGTTTTGCTTCTTCTGTATGGCGATAACCACTTGGACCTTCACCACCATCCGTCTTATTAGCTAACTTAACACCTAAACGCTTTAATTGGTCAATCCGTTCCTGCTCTGCCAAAAACAGCAGTTCTTCATCTTCATGCCGACATACTTCACGAACAATAAATCCGCCAGATTTACGCACAATGTTATTCCAATGGGCGTTTCTGCGGTGTTTGGAGTGCATACGCTGCTCAGTACCCTTGCCGACATAGAAAACGGCATTGGTATCAGGACGGATATGTTCGTAAATGTAAAGCATTAGTCGTAATTGCGTTGTACTTCTTGTTCAGGTGTTAGTTCTAACATTTTATTTTCCTAATTGTTGTTTAAGGGAATCTATTTCTGCTTTAAGTTCTTGAATTGCTTTAACCAAAATATTATTAAAATCTACTTCATAAGAAAAATATCCTTCTTCTCTTGAAGCAACCATAGAACCTGAAACCGCTTGTTCCATTTCTTGTGCAATAAAACCAGCATGAGTTGTTGTTAAATCATTTTTATATTTAAAATATCTAGGTTTCATTGCTAATACTTCAGCTAAACCTTTGTCATAATCAACAATATCAGTTTTTAATCTTTCGTCTGATGTATATGCTTGAACTGTTGTGTTAATAGCATAAATTACACCAGAATTGCTTACCGCATATTTTCCAGTTGCTCCGTTATAACCACCAAATAAATCTGCCGTACTAGATTGAACCTCTACCGCAGAAGCAGAAGTAGTTTTACCAACCGCCATTAAACCGCTATTGTTTACAACAACTCTAGGATTACCATCACCATCAGATAACACAATGTAATTACTTGCTGTACGGATGTCTAGACCGCCTTGGTTGCCGTTGTACATTCCAAGTACAGAATTCTTAGAGCCTGTGCTAATGTTTGCACCAGCACCATACCCAACTAAAGTATTGCCTGAACCACTTGTTACATAGTAACCAGCTTGCATACCAAGAAGGGTGTTGGTAGAACCAGTTGAAAGACTGAATCCTGCTTGTGAACCTACTACTGTATTTTGAAATGCCGTAGCAGAAGCACCACTATAACCAGCTTGATAGCCTAAATAGGTGTTCCAAATGTTTCCTGTGCCTGTTGCGTTATACCCAGCTTGATAACCTACTGCTGTGTTGTTGGAGGCGGTGGTGTTTGCTTGAAGTGCATAATATCCCAAAGCCACATTTGAAGCTCCTGTGGTATTACTAAATCCAGCAAAGTGACCAACAGCAGTATTTCCTATTGCAGTTGTATTTGAATAAAGCGCTGCATCACCAACAGCAATATTTTGACTACCAGTTGTGTTTGCTTGTAAAGCAGCATTTCCAAAAGCGTTATTTCCAGTTGCAGTTGTATTAGCTTTTAATGCTTGAAACCCAACAGCAGTAATTCCACCAGTAGTATTGCTATAGCCAGCTTGATAACCTACTGCGGTGTTGTTATTTGCAGTGGTGTTTTGATTTAATGCAGATTGTCCAACAGCCACATTTGAACCGCCAGTAGTGTTTGAATTTAATGCACCCAAACCAAACGCATTATTGCTACTACCAGTAGTATTTGCTTGTAGTGCGTTGTAACCAAAAGCATTATTAAATTGACCGCTTGTGTTAGCTTTTAATGCTTGAAAACCAAAAGCAGAAGCGTAATCGCCAGTATTTGTAGCTGCTAAAGCACCACTACCAACAACAGTAGAATTTGCAGCACTACCACCACCCTTACCAACAGTAAGACCTGATATAGAAGCGTCTGAGGAAGTCGTTAGGCTAGTCAATGACATACTTGCGCCAGCACCAATTAACTGAATTGGAGTGCTAGAAGCGTTACCTATCCAGACTTTTTTGTCTGTAATATTAACGCCCATTTCGCCTTGGGCGAGAGTTGAAGGCGAATTGCCAGTCGTTACGCTATTTTTTAGTTCGATTGTCGTTGCCATTTGCTATCCTTTAGAAGCTACCACCGTTAATTGTAATGCCTGTAAGGTCGATTGTCCCTCCTAAAGTCAGACTTCCAGAAGATGTGACCGTACCGCTTAAAGTTATTCCATTGACTGTTCCTGTGCCAGAAACACTTGTAACTGTTCCTTGTGGGTTTGACGCAGTTGTAATGTTTGTTACACGCCCATAAGTGTCTACTGTTACTACAGGAATTAATGTACTTGACCCTGTTGTTCCTGCGGTGACTATTCCGCTGGATAAATCCAATACAGGAGTTGTGCCACCTGTGCTGGTTATGCGTCCTGAAGTACCACTAACAGAAGTTACATAAGTGCCAGAAGGCTGTTTATTGTTAAATGTATTCCAGTCTGTGCTGGTTAAATAGCCATTGGTTGTGCTATTGGCGGCTGCCATGCTAATTGCAGGAGTTGTGCCACCGCTTGAAACTACAGGGGCAGTACCAGTAACAGAAGTAACACCTGTGTTTGCAATGCTAATTGAGCCTGACCCATTGGTTACGCTAATACCTGTACTAGCAGTTAATGTTGTGCGAGTAAACCCTGTGCCATTACCAATGTCCAAAGCGCCATTAGCAGGGGTAGAGGTTAATCCTGTGCCACCATAAGCTACTCCAACAGCATTACCTTGCCAAGAAACTGGGCCTGAAATACTGCTTGAAGAATTAAAATTTAAAGTGGCAGTACCCCAAGAAACTGTGCCAGGCACATAAGAATGGACATCCCAAGTGCCGTTTGTTGTGCCATTAGTTAATAAAATTAAATGGGCAGCGCCACCAGCTTGCAAGGCTAATAACGAGGTTGTGCCGTCATGTGCATTTAACTGTACAGAAGAATAGGTAATATTGTTATTAAAGTAATATGTGTCGCCAACCGTTAATGTAGTGGCATCAGGCATATTAAATGTCTGAGAAGTCGTTGTGCCTGTAACTACTTGGTATTGCGCTGAAGCAACAGTTAAATTAATTGGCGTTGCAGAAGACGCTGTAATTGTTGTATTGGGAATAAAATTATTGGCAAATACATTACCATTGGTGTCCTGATATACGCCTTTGGCGGCTGGCATATCGCCCCATACTGCAAGCTGACCACCACCAAAGCTAACTAATGACCCTGCATTGCTAGACGCTAATACTGTCGTTCTAGCTAATGTGCCGCTACCGACTGTGCCAATGCCTACTTCCCAGTTTGTCGTTTGGGTTTCATAAATACCGTAATAGGTAGTATTTCCGCTGCCAATAGCAGACCCAAATGACTGGTAACCTGTTACAGCACCAGCAAGCGTCAGAGTGCCAGTACCGCTAGTAGTACTTGTTTCCTGGACTCTATCTTTAATAATTAAGGCCATTATTTAGCCTTATTGGTTAGCACGAATAATAGTGCCAGAAGAAATAGAAACAACCTGAGTCGTGTCAATAGAGGTGTTATTTAGGTTCATATCGCAACCAGTCAATCCTACTGTGCCATCCATAATAACGGTAGAGTTATCAGACTTAAATATACGAAAGAATTGCGCTGTACCTGTAGCGACTGCTGTGCCGTTAGCAACCGACCCTAGGGTAATAGTACCGTTGCTGTCAGTACCAAAAGACCCAGTAACAGTAAGAGAAACCAATAGGGTTTGACTTGTAATTGCAGTATTGGCGTTAGCAGGTTGCGTGCCTTGGTAAATGCTAATAATAGCGCCTGAACCAGCATAGGTAATTAGACCCTGTTGTTGGGCATCACGAGTGCCATTTGAATACTTGAGGTTTGAAGACATTAAATAACTCCTTGGATTTTACCGTCAGGGCCACGCACTACTTGTTTTGGGCGGTTATGGTTTTCGTTAATTGTATTGATTAATTGACCTAAAGTCTGTGTCATCTCTTGGTTACTCTTAGAAATGGCGCTTGCAATAGGCGCTAATGGGTGTTCCATAGAAGCAGCCATATCTTCTTCATTCATATAAGCTGTTTCACCGTTGTCATCTGCGGCAGAAATGCGTGCTACTTCAATCTTTGCGCCATTGTTAATGTGGGCTAACAACACTTGCGTATTGCGTTCCATATTCATCTTCATTTGCGCCAATCTTGCTTCCATTTCCATTTCAGCTTGGTTACGCTGGGCTTCTAACTGGAATTTAAGCTGGTTTTCTTGCGCTTGGTACTCTTGTTTAGCCTTCTCAAGTTGCATTTCAGCTTGCATTTTCTGCATTTCTAACTGGTTTTGAGTCTGCAATTCTTGTTGCTTGGCTTGCATCTTCATTTGTTCCAGTTGCATTTCTTGTTGGAGTTTTTGCATTTCAGGAGTAGGCGGTTTAGGCTGTCCTTCAGCTTGTTTAGCTTGAGTACGCAATTTGTCAGCAGTTTCGTCAATCAGACCTTCCAAAGACTTTCCAGCTTTAAACGCAGTTGCCGCAAATTTAAGCATTTCCATCAATAATGGCGCTAATTCAGGGCTTTGTGTAGCGGCTGGTACTGCTTGTTGCATAAATCCGCCCATTGCTTGCAAGAATTCCATTCTGTCCTGCTTTTCCTGCATTTCGTCTTGGAAAATCATGGAGTCAGAGGTGACTTCAATACGGAAAGTCTTGCTAACTTCGTCTTTTAGCATCTCCAACGCTTTTGGAATTAATGCTTTGTCCTCATCAGACATTTGCATTGCGCCAGAAATCTTAACAATGGTGTCTTCTGTGAAATGTTTGCAAATAATCTGCGACTTAATAGCAAGCAGCGAGGTTGCGAAATCAACAACAGCGTGTTGCATAGTTTTGAGGCGACCTGCTGCATTGTTTGACTTAATGATTTGTGCGCCAAGGGTTTCATTAGGGTCTGTTTGACCACGCTGAATGTCGGCAATACCCATCAACTCATAGATTTGACCCTTAACATTGTCCATTGCTTGGTAGCAAGACATCAATGCTTGTGCAAATGGGGCAATATCGACCAAATCTAATGCACCTTTGAGTCCTTGTTTCTCGGCAAATGCTGTCCAATTCTTTACTGGAATCAATACATTAGACTCATTACCTTCAGAAAATAGTCGCTGGAGTTCAGAAGCGGAAGAGTCGTATAAACCACGAATTTTCAACGCACCAATGAGTCCGTCAATACGGTCACAAAGGTCGTCTAACTCTCTAGCTTGGTCTTGGTAAATAGTAAAGTCAGGAATAGGCTCAAGACTGTCAGTAGTCAATGTAGCGTATAAAGGTTTAGGGCAAGGAAAGAAGTTTTCCAACTCTAATGGGTCTTCTCTTTCATCAAGAATTTTGCCCATTGACTTAGAAATCCACAGTACTTTGCCTGTTTCTTTGTCCCAAATCTCATAAATCTGCGCTTGGTAGGCTTGGTCATCATTCTTGGTATAAGACTTGCCTACTTGTTCAGGCTTGGTGTCTAGTGGAATCTGTTTACCTAATTCCTCGCCAAAGCGTTCTACAAGCGCTGTACGGTTTAAATAGACCTTACGCCATACTGCGGTGACTTCTTCCCATGTACGAGCTACTGTATGCCCAAAATCACGCCAATGGACATAATCTACAGGGCAGCACTCGTATTCAATTTCTTCTTCAACTTCGCCAGGTTCGTTATCTTCTTCCTCTGGCATTTCACCTTCAAGCGGTTTGCCTACATCGCCTTTTCCTTCAACATAGCTAGGGTCATAGGCTTGTTCAGCGTCAATGGTTTCAGTTAATTCAAAGCCATCTTCAGGTTCTTTTTCGGCTTTTGCCATGAAATGCGGTTCATAGCGCACCCATGCTGTGCCACGACCACCTAAAAGACGGTCAGTAACACAGTTCACCATAGCTGACTTATAGTCGCCATAGTGTTCAATTTCAAACTCTAATGCCCTTTCAAGCATGAGTGAGGCTACTCGACCAATAGGGTCGTTATCTCTAAACCTACGGCTTACATCTGGGCGAGGAAGTCTTGCAAATATCGATGGAGTAATCGTTTGGACATTTGACCAAAGAATATTAAAGCGTGCATTTGGGTTGGTTTTGTTGCGACTATCGTCTTTGTACTTCTTTAAAATCTTATCAACACGAGCTTCCCAGAGCTTATAACTGCGCTCATAGGACATAATGCGGTTGTACCAATCTTCGTAGCTATGCGCTACCTCGCCTCTTAATTCAGACATAGAAAGCCTTATGAGAAGTTGCCTACAGCAATTACGCTAGAACCTGCGCCAGTTGTTACTTTCCAAGGGCCATTTAATGATTGAGCCTCAACAGTAATAGAATATACGCCTACAGGTGCTACAGGCGGTACTAACAAATAAGAAGTAGAGCCGTCAATAATAGTGACTGAGCTTGTGGCAGAAGTAGTTACGGTAGCAATAACACGCACTAATGTGTCGCCTACTGCGCCTGAACCGCCTAAAACTTGAGCAGTTGTGGAAGGGGCTACATATTCGTATGTTGTGCCAAATGGTTGTTGTATGCCTGACATTTAAATTCTCCTGTTGTTTGTGGTATTTTTAATATCCCACATATCGTTTAAAGTTACATCTGTTTCGCCCACAAACAAGCCTTTAATAGGCTCATCCTTGGTCATTATCTTTTCTTCCACTCGCCAAGCAACCGCTGCCATTCTGAAAGCATCTGCAGCATGACTTGTCCAGTCATGGCGAGGTTTATCTCTAAACACTTTCCTATCTTCGTCATACTCTCTTTGATACTGTCGTAATGACTCGATACCATCCTGACACCTTTCTGCGTCAAACCAAGACTTCATCAGCGCCATACGAGTTGCTTGAATTCCGTCTTGAAGTCCTAAATTTGGGACAATTTTCATTGATTCTAACGGAATTTTAACAGAAAGTTGTTCAATTATTGACTTTCCACCACTTGCTAGAGTTTTTGCCCTTGCGTCATGGGGCAGATAATGTATGCCATATTCATAGCCAAACTCTGCTTGTTTCGCTTGAATTAGTCCTGTATAAAAAGGGACTGGCTGACCATTGCTTCCATGGTAGTCAAGGAAACGAATTTCTCCCCTGACAACTTGCCACCACCAAATGCTAGTATCGTCTGAATAACCCAAGTCCCAGCTTGTATTAACTTTATACATTGGGTCGTAATCAACCTTGGTAACTCTGCCACCATCGGTAAGCTGGCGCATTTCTTTGCCATAATAAGCACCCAAAATAGCTGACTCAAAGTCACACTCAAACTCTTGTAAGTATTGGTCTTGTGTCATAGACCTAGCAGCGTCAGCTAATTCTTCTTTAGGCAATAAGCCAGTTTGACTAGCTCTTAAGGTCTTGGCATACCAATCGGAAGATTTGGTGGCGTTATTGTATATGTCCCAAAAGGCATTATGACCTTTGGGCGTTCCAATGAAAACTGCCCAACCGAGTCTGTCTGCCAACAAAGGCCGAATAATCTCGCCCCAAATACGAGGGCGCATATCTGCATACTCATCTAGGACAATCCCATCAAGGTATAGACCACGTAAAGAGTCAGCATTATCAGCACCAAACAAACGAATCCTTGCGCCATTTATTAGTTCCACCCATAGTTCAGATTGATTAGCTTTAGCCATTACAGGCTTACTAAATCTTAACAAGTAGTCCCAGGCGATATTCTTGGCTTGGCTGTAATATGGTGCAACATAAGCGTAGCGACCATCTTCTTTGCCCTCTATTAGTGCCTTGTAGATGAGTTCATTAATGCAGCTAACAGTCTTACCGCAGCGTCTATGTGCGACTATGACTGCCCAACGCTGTTCTCTATTGTGGAAGTCTTCAAATACATCCCTAGGCTTATAGTCTAGTTCAATCTCTATTTCTTCCAAGACACCACCATGCGTTGTGGGGCTTTCTCGTCGCCTACAACTTCAGTCCTAGCAAGTTTAGGCACATGGTATTCCATAACAGTTTGTAACATACCAAATGCTTTTTCAGGGTTTGGCGGCACTAACCACTTTTTAGTGTCAGGGTCTTGTTTGCCATCAGCAACGGCTGTAAGCCATTCTTCCATTTTGTGGGCATTACCCTCAACAAACTTAGCAATAGCCTCACGAGCCATCGTAGTGCTTTTATTAGGCACTCCAGGCTTTCTACCAGCCCTATTTAGGTTGTCTTCAACAGATTTCGACAGTTTTTTGTCCATACATTCTCAAGTGATTGATTTGTAAGGCTAAATTGTAATACAGAATTTAGAATGGGTCTTTTACTACTTTATTCATTTCTTTAATCAGCATATCTCTACGCTTATTACGCTTCTTTTCATTCTTTTCTAGCGTGGACTCTTTATGTTCTCTCAATAAAGCATCTTTTTGCTTGTATTCGTGTTTCATGTGTTTCATTTGTGAAACTTCTCCAACTCTAAAGCTAATCTAGCCCTACGACCTTCTTTGCCTTTTGCTTTGGCGGCTTTTTCT